>Ga0114995_10003982_pt1 | contig 9903 bp, 10 predicted proteins | sample ArcticOcean_MG_C_11_FD_87038 | JGI IMG/M metagenome (GOLD analysis project Ga0114995, IMG submission 87038) | Marine microbial communities from western Arctic Ocean - ArcticOcean_MG_CB2_154 | ecosystem: Environmental > Aquatic > Marine > Oceanic | place: Arctic Ocean: Canada Basin | collected... | reverse complement strand
GGCGGCGGGTACGGCAACAACTCGGGCGGCGGCGGCAACGTCAACGTCAACACCGGCGTGACCGTTATAACCCTCAACGTGAACATGGGGAACGTCACGAGGGAGTCCACGGCGAGACGACTATCGCCGCCGTCACGGTCACCTCCTCCGCCGCCTCCTTCACCGTCACCTCCTTCGCCGCCTCCTACATGGTCACCTCCTCCGCCGCCGTCGCCGTCACCGCCTCCTTCACCGTCCCCTCCTCCTCTGCCGGTGAACGTATCCGGCACCGGCGATGACACCGCGCGCGACGACAGCGCCGCAGCTCGCGCCGAGTCCGCGGCGCGCGACGCGGTGGTTGATGCCGCAGAGCGCGGGTCCACTGATGTCGAATCCACTTCGCGCGGCGCCGCGACCGTTCGCGTCGGCGGCGACGAACTTGTCGCCGCCGACGACGCGATTGAAAGCGCGTCGAAAGAAACCGCCGCGGTGGTGCGCCTGGGGGACGCTTCGGACGACGCGAACGACGAAAGCGCCGCGCGTAACGAACCGAACGACGACACGGCAATCGACGTGAAACTCCTGGCGAGGGACGAGAACTTGAGCCCTAAAGAATCTTCCGAACGCCGCTTCGACCCGGCAACGGACGTGCAGCTCCTGGAGAGGGACGAGGACTTAAACCCTGAAAGAGAATCGTCCGCACGCATCGACACGACTGCCGACGTGAAGCTCCTGGAGAGGGACGACCAAGATTCGTCCGAACCGGCCGGTGCGCAAGTGATTCCTCTTGAAAAGAAAGAATCTTCCGAACGCGGCGAGACGGGTGATGAGGGCACTTCAAGTAGTTCAAGCAGGTCAAGAGGTCGCCGAGCGGGTCCAGGTGAGCGTTCAGGTGATGACTCGCCAACGGAGGAATCCGCCTCCTCGAAAGGAAATGAAAAACAAGCGAGCGAGCGATCGTCCATCAAGAAAAAGTCCGCGAACGCGGGCGCCGCTTCGGCGCGATCCACGCGATCGGCGAACGACCGCAAATCGTCCGAGCGCAACGTGAAAGCCGCCGGCGGAAGCGGCCGGTCTGCGTCCACGCGATCCGCGGAGGGAAGATAAGGCTGAGAGAGCACGAGTACGAGCAAGAGACGCCAAGTACAGTACTACTAGTATACTAGTAGCTAGTACGAGTACGCGACATACACAAGACGTTGAAAGAAACAGACACCCCGTGCCTAAAAAAACGGTACTGGTGACTTGTAAATACAGATCAGGAGTCACTTAAAAAACTAAAATCCTCGCATCATCACCGCGTCACGCCGCGAAACCCGTTCGCGCCAGAGTCGGGTTCCGCGGTTTCGTCGCCAAACCACCGTTTCGTCTGCGCCGTGGTGTATCCGGGCTGCGGGAAAAGGAGCTGGCGGTAGTACGGGTCTTTCAGGTTGTACGTTCCTTTCGCGGTTTTTTGTGACTGTTGTTTCCGTCCATTAAACGCAACGGAAGTTTCCTCCTCCTCGAGAGACGAAACCACCTCGTACGACTGGTTGGGTAACCCGGTCAGCTCGACTTTGCCAGTGACGGGCTGGCCTTTTTTTAGCGCCAAAGGAACCTGAAAAGGAAGGCGCATTTGGAACCAGTGCGTGGTGGGTAGGCCTGGGGCGGTGGTGAGCCATCTGGTTTTCGACGGTGACGATTCCGATTTTTTGAACGACGAGCCTTCAGATCGTGACTGTTTGCGCACTGAAGAATTTCCAGAAGCGTTTCCAGAAGACGAATTTCCACTGCCTCGCGCCGAAAACTCGACGTCGAACCAGGTCGCGACGCCGTGCACCGTACAGTTCCGCGTGACTGTTTGCTGATACGGCATCGATATAAACTTCAAGTCGTCCGCGTCGACGTGGTTCACCCCAGAAACACCGGGCAAGAAATCAAACTCGAAAGTGCTCGGAACATTGCTTACCAGAATTCCCGGCGCGAACGCGTCCACCACGGGTTGCGCGAAGTAGTGCGCCGTGGCTTTTTTGCCTTACGATAAACAAAAGAAAGTATCAGTCCTGTGTGGGCAAACAGTGTTGGGTTTGGGAAAGGCCCAATACGTACCGAGGCAGGTCAGGTCGACTCCGTAAAAGTCGCGCGACGAGTTTGAGTTCCAAAACGACGCCTTTTCCGCGATCTCGCGACGCAGCGTTTCATCTTCGTACAAAGACACGTGCACGCGTCCTTTGGATGGGAACATATCCCCCCCGTGTTTCAAGTAGATATCCCTCGCCACCAGGTAACTCTCGATCATCCGTTCGTTGAAAAGAAGCGTGCCCATGGGTTCGCTTATCAGGGTGTCGATGTTTTTCACGCAAGCGTCTCCATCAACGGTACTCTCGACGCCGCCGACGCGCCTCAAATCGTCCAGAATTTCACGCCTCACGAAATCACTCTCCACCCTTCCTTTGATGACTTTGATGACCCCAGCCAGCCTCTTGTCGGATCGAACCAGGCTCTCGCAGCTCGTCGCCATACCACTCGCCTCCACCGCGTACACCCGCTTAGCCCCCGCCAGCGCGGCGAAGCAGGACAGGATCCCGCTCCCGGCGCCGACGTCCAGGACGATTTTGTCCTTGAAGGATTCCAACGCGTGTTCCATTATAGCAGTGAAGTATGTCCCAGTGCGCACGCGGTCCTGGAGCATGTTCTGCTGCTCCGCGATTGAGGCGTAGTAGTCGAAATATGCGCGCGCGCTGGTGGGGTTTATTTTTTCCTCGAAGACGTCCTTCTTTTTTTCCTTTTCAGGCTCAACATCTCCGCGCCCGGCCTCATCGCACGACCTCGGTTTCTTTTCTTTCTTTTCGTTTTCCGTCGTAAGTATTTCCTGTACCGTGTACCCGTCTTCTTTTTTCGTGAACTGCAACACGAACGCGCGAGTTTGTCCGTTTGCGTCGCGTTTCACGCGCACCACGAGCGAGACTGCGTTTGTTTTTCGAGAACTCGGAGCCTCTTCTTCGTCTCCGCACAGCACGGAAACATCTGCAGATGTGTTTTCCGATACCTTCCACTGCGCAACGGGACACCCGCCCGCGATTGATACTATCGCATCACCATCGCCGGTCAAATCGAGCCACGCGGGCGCGACCGTGTGGTCAATCGAGGCCCCCGTCATCGACCCGGCGCCCGTGTGCAACTCGCGCACCACGGAAAGATGAAAACGAGCCGGCGGGGTTGGAGTTGGTTTTCCCGCGGAAGGAGTGCCCAACTGTTTTGCCTTGCCTCCTCCCCGTCCCACTTCCGTTTCCCTGTCTTCCCGTTCCGTCAACGCCGTGAGAAGCGGTTCCGACCACACGGGAGGTCCCTTAATTCGAGGTTTCTTACCACCCATCGTCGCAGAAGCCAGGGCCCCAAGGTGCACACCCGCACACGGACCGTGCGCCACGAGGTAAATTTCTCAGTCATCAGAAAGAGGCTCAAAAAAATTCTGCTCTCCAAAAAGCAAGCCGGCAGCGCCGCCGCCGTTTTCACGTTAATCGCCTTCCGGGCCCGCGCCATTGCCACCCACGCATAACGTCCCCTTCACGTTCCCGTCCGCCTCACCGCTCCCCGACCGCTCGCCTTACGCGTTCAGTCACTCAAGCAGCCGAGCCAACAGCAGGCAGTGAAGCGTAACGTGCGTGACCCACCCTTGACGTCCATTCCAGTTCGTTCTTTCCGGAAAACCCCTTTTCGTGCGGCTCCCGAATCGCAAACCTCCTTCCGAGTCTCCCTTCCACGTCGCGTCACCGTTGAAACACACTGACGCTCCTCCCCCCACGTATCACCCATTCATCCAACAGTCTCACAAAACACACCATGGCCGAAGTCAACCCCAAAGCCTACCCCCTCGCGGACGCGGCGCTGACCATCACCATCCTGGACATCGTGCAGCAAGCGGCGGTACGTATTTGCGGTTTTGTGTGACTGTTTGGTCTATGATCCTAGTTTTCGTCTCCGGCTTTTCTCGTTTTTTCGCGATCAGTCGCCAAAAGCGCAATGGACTCACCAACCCCTACCCTGTCTCCCCCCGGTTTCGAACCTCACAGAACTACAAGCAGCTCAAGAAAGGCGCGAACGAAGCGACCAAGACTCTGAACCGCGGCATCTCTGAGTTCGTCGTTTTGGCCGCCGATACCGAACCCCTCGAGATCCTCCTTCACCTGCCCCTGCTCGCCGAGGACAAGAACGTTCCGTACGTGTTCGTGCCGTCCAAGCAGGCGCTTGGCCGCGCGTGCGGCGTCTCAAGGCCCGTCATCTCGTGCAGCGTCACCACCAACGAAGGCTCGCAGCTCAAATCGCAAATCACCACCCTGAAGGACGCAATCGAGAAGCTGCTGATTTAAGTGGATGTGCGGTTTTCTTGGTGGATCAGTGATTACTCGCGAGACGCAATCACACGACGAAGAATTGAGTATAGAGTTACGGGAGCGCAGCATCCGTGACACCGCAGAACCCACCGCTCGAGGCGTTGTAATACGTATAGCCCAGCTAATGAGAGCGAATTAAGGTGACGCGATCGTTTGAGCGTCGTTTCTTCCCCGTAATCTTTTCCTAAAACTTTTCTAAAACACTCGCGAGTCATCATTTCGTCAACACGCTTATGCCTGGCGTCTTTGCGTAATCAACCTCGTCGTCTCGTTCGATGGACTGGGAATCACTTGAGGACTCGTCGTCATCGGAATCATGTGGCGGATTCTTCGGTTTCTTTTTCCCATCCCCGGAGCCGTCCCCAAACGCACCCCCAGAAGCGTCACCTCCATCCCCAAACGCGTCCCCATCCCCATCCCAATCCCCGGCCGTCGTCGTCGCGGCGTTCTCCAGACTCAAAAATTGCACCGCCAGCGCTTGTCGCAACGCCGGCCCAATCTCCGCGCCTCGTTGAATCGCCCGCATCAGCACGGAGACGTCGATCGGTGTGCCATGGCCACCCCCCATGGCGTTTTCGTTGTTGGTGGTCTGGTTCAACGAACCTCCAAAGTCACCTTTCAAACGCGCGTCCGAAATCGCGGTTTGGTAAAGCTCCGAAAAAGCGTCTTTTTTTTCGTCGCGACTTTTTCCGTCGTCCCGAAGAAGCAAATCGGCCGTTTCGCACACCCCCAAACACCTACCCCACACCACCTGGTTGTGTTTCCGCACCGCGTCCCACAGCTTGGAGCCCCCGAGCTGTTGCGTGACTTGCTGTTTCGTCAACAAAGCGCCGGCTACCGACGACCGAGGGGTTCCTTTCTGTTTCAAATCATGCGCGAGCGCGCGCGCGTTGTCCAAACCGGACGACGCGCTTTCTCCGAACCGCGAGCCGCCCATGAGCTGCGCGTTCGTTTGGACGCCTTTCTTGACACCAGCCGCGGCCCGAGCGGCGACGGAGCCGAAGGCTTTGAACAGGGTTTCTTCGATGGATGTCGAAAAATCGTCGGAAACGGATTCGGCAATCGTCTTTGAAACGAGTTGGCGCGACGGGAAGTTCGTTTTAGATGCGCTTTTAACAGCGCCGTCAAGCGTGTCCAGTGCCTGTAAAATCCTCCGTTGTGTCTCGGTGGGGGTGGGTTTAGGATCACTCTTTGTCTCGTCTTGGGTCGTACCGGCGGCGGCGACACGGTCGTCGTCACGTTTCGTCAATTTCGTTTTTTGTTTCTTCGTCTCATCATCGACGTTCGCATCACGACTCCGCTTCTCCTTCTTCTCCTTCTTGTCCTTCTTTTCTTTCTTGTCCTTCTTGTCGTGCTTGTCCTTCGTGTCCTTCTTGTCCTTCTTCGCATCCTTGGCTTTCTTGGTCTTACGATTCGATTCAATCGGCAAGTCGTGCGACCTTTTCCACGCATCATCCGTCTCGCCGCCGCCCGCCGCCTGATTTGTTTTAGCCAACGACCGCGCCACCGCCGCGAGTCCGCTTTGGTCCCTCATCGCAGGCATGGGCGCGTCGTGGTCGTGCCGCGCGCGCTTCTTGCTCCCCATCCCGACCCCGGACGTGTGACGTCAGGGAATCACGCGGAGAGACCGCGCGCCTCGCGAGTCTGGCTGGCACCATGCGAGGTGGGCCACAAAATATTTCCGGCAGACAATATTTTTTCAAAAAAAGAGCGTCTTTCTTTCCATCCCCCTCAGATCTGGGCGCCCCGTCGTTCCCGTCCTGTCCGATAGGAACATGGACACGGACGAGTTACCCCCCGTTGACCTGGCCACAATTTGCGCCTCGTACGCCCCGCACGCGGTGGTGGCCAGACTGCTGTTCATCGCGGACAGGTTTAGTGAGACGGTGTCGGTCCCATCGGCGGGGGGTGCGCAAAACACTTCTTCCGGATCTCAAAACCACGATCACGCTGTTTTCCCAAACCTGGCGCTGGATGCGCTGAAACTAGCGCACGCCATTTTGAAGCGAGGTGACAACACGGCTTTGTACGTCAGCGTGTGCGAGCGCATCGGCGGTAGGGCGGGTGCTGAGTACGACGTGGACCAAGAAATGGTGGCCACCAAAACCACACGCGCCACCGCGAAACACGAAAGCCTGCAAAGCGACTTGGTGCGTGTTCCCTTTCCCAAACAAATCCTTAATCCTAAGACTGTTTCTGCCGCCCCTCTTTGACCAGTCGAGGGTACCACGGCCCGTGACAACTATTACAACTACACACAGCACAAGTGCACTGTTCGGCCCGATTACTCCTCCCTGTTTGCCGATTGTCCAGAGTAATTACTCACACAAACAAGGTACGGGAAGACTGACACTTTGTTTTCCCCATCCCAAGGCGGGGTACAAAACACACACGATCAAGGAATCCATCCGGGTCGGGTACGGCGACTTGGGGGATTTTTACCGCGCCACCGGTGCGTTTCAAGACGCAATCAAGGCGTATGCGCGAACAAGGGACTACTGTACCACCGCGCGGCACGTGGTCAGCACGTGCCTCGACATCGCGCGTGTCGGCGTGGAGGCGGAGAACTACCAACACGTACAGAACTACTGCGCCAAGGCGGCGGCGGCGGTGGGGAGCGGTGGCGGCGGAGTTGCGGGGGACAGCGCAACCGGCGGTGGTGGCACGCCGTCGGTGGCAAGCGCGAGCCACTGTGCTGAACCGTTCGCGCTCGCTGAGCTTGCCAGAGCAGCAGGGCTCGCCGCGCTTGAACAGCGAAAGGTGAGTAACCGCGCGTTTCCCAAATCCAAAGCCTGCCTGTTTTACCTCTAACGCGTCTGTGACTGTTTCTCCGTACATCGCCCAACACGGGACGTTAACCACTTTTCGTGCACACAAAAAGTACGCGCTCGCCGCCGCCAAGTTCGCGGAAGCCGCGAACTTCGCGACCGGCGCCGGCGGCGACGCCGAGGATGGGGTCGGGTCGGGTGACGGCCTGCCAGGGTACGGCGACGCGAACGGCGAGCTCGGCGGCGGCGCGTCAGCGAACACGCAAGCCGTCGTCCACGGTTCCAGTTCCGGTGATGAGCAGGTATCCGAGGTTTTAAGTACCCGGGACTTGGCGACGTTCGGGGTGCTTTGTTTTTTGTGCAGTTGCGACAACATTGGGGAGATGAGGAAACTCTTGGTGGAGAACGTCGCGTTCCGGAGCGCCGTGGAGGGCGAGCGCGAAACGCGACGCCTCGGTACGTATTTCCATTTACCACATTCCAACGAACTGACTGCCCATACAAGACTGACACTTTCTTTGTTAGCCGAGCTTTTCGTGGACCACAAGTTCGCGGAGGCGCTCGTTATGTTGGGCTCGGTGATTGAAAAGCTCCGGTTCGACATGCACATGCACGACCACACCAGTTTCATCGCTACCGCGGTTCGGGAAAAGGCGCTGGCACTTTACTGCGCGCCGTTCGCGGTGGCGGATCTGAATCAGATGGCGGCGACGTTCGCGATGCCGAATGACGTTTCGGCGCTGGAAAAGGAACTCACGTCCTTAATCCAGAGGGACATCATAAACGCCAGGGTGGATTCGAAAAACAAAACGCTGCACGCGAAAACCGTGGACAAACGACAAAACGCGTTCGCGGCGGTGACGAAAGCGGGTACGGAGTTCATTAGCGGCGCCCGCGCCGCGCTGGTGCGAGCGAGCTTAACCGAACACGGGTTGGTGGTCGGCGGCGGAAGTAGTCGAAGGCGGACCGGCGCGCACTCGGGACACTCGGGACGGCACGGAATGCGGGACGATTCCGGAACGGGTATGGGGATGGGGATGGGGAAGTTCGGGATGGGGACCGGGATGGGGACCGGGCTGGGGGGGTCGTTTGGGCGGAAGGGGGGGAGCGACCGCGCGCGCGGCGACGAACGATCGCGAATCCGAGACGCCGGCGCGTCGCGATCGGCCGGGGTCGCGCGGTCGCCGGGAATAAACGCCATGGACCACGACTAGGGTGATTGCTCATACAGACGGAAAAGACGAATAGATGCGTTTGTTTTTGTGTGCGTAACGACAGAGATACTTCGTGTAACAGTAACACGATCGCGATGCCCTTTCTTATTAGTCACCGTCGCCCGTTGCTTTTGGTTTTAGGGCACACGGGCAGGAGCAGTTCTTGGGAAATGCTGACACTGGTATTTTCAAAAATTAAACTCTCCTCCCCTCCCCAAATCGCCTCTTCACACGTCGTGGCGCTTCAACCCGTTTGCCACGATGTCCGCCTCCGCGACGGCCGGCGCCCCCCCCCCCGCGGCGGCGAGGCGGGTTCCCGCGACAATGGACAACTTCGAGAAGGTGGAGAAGATCGGGGAGGGGACGTACGGGGTGGTGTACAAAGCGCGGAACCGACTGACGGATGAGATCGTGGCGCTGAAGCGCATTCGTCTTGAACAGGAAGAAGAGGGCGTGCCATCCACCGCGATACGCGAGATTTCGCTGTTGAAGGAGCTTAAGCACGAAAACATCGTGAGGTACGTTTCGTTTGGGTGTTGTTTACGGTGGTGAAGGGAAAGGGAAAGGGACCAACACAAACACAAGGGGACTCCCACGACTCGATCAATCACCGACTGACTTCTCACCTCCCTGTCACTGGCGGCAACAATCGCCCAAATCTACATCTCGCAGCCTTCACGACGTGATCCACCAGGACAAAAAGCTGTACTTGGTGTTCGAGTACCTTGACGTTGATCTTAAAAAGCACCTGGAAACGCACCCGCACATCGGGAACGACAAAAGAGCGGTGAAGGGGTTCGTGTACCAGATGTGCGCGGGGATCGCGTATTGCCATTCGCACCGGTGCGCGCTGGGCTTTCCCAAATCCGCCACACCGGCCGTTTACCTGCCACGTATGGAGTGCAGTCACGGCAAACGTCTTACCACTTCAATGGAGTAGGGTAATGGAGTGCAGTTATGCAAGTCTTACCACTACAATACGTGCACCTCAGTCCAAGACTGTTTGCCCACGTGTATAAATCGCCCATCACTCCCGACTGCGACTGACCTTTTTCGTTCCCGACCCCAGCGTTTTGCACCGCGATTTGAAACCGCAAAACGTGTTGGTGGACCAGAGCAACAACAACTTGAAACTCGCGGATTTCGGGTTAGCGCGCGCGTTCGGGATCCCGGTCAGGGCGTACACGCACGAAGTCGTGACGCTTTGGTACCGCTCGCCCGAGATTTTACTCGGCGCCAGGCACTACAGCACGCCCGTGGATACGTGGAGCATCGGGTGTATTTTCGCGGAGATGATCAACCAGGCACCTCTTTTCCCGGGCGATTCCGAAATCGACCAGCTGTTTCGCATTTTCCGAGTGTTAGGCACCCCCGACGACGACACCTGGCCTGAAGTCACCACGCTTCCGGATTACAAATCCCAATTTCCCAAGTGGAAACCCAAGCCGTGGAGCGAGATTTGCCCCGCGCTGGACAATGACGGCATGGATCTGATCTCCAAACTGCTCGCCTACGCGCCGCGCGCGCGGCTCAGTGCGAAGGTGGGTGTTGCGTTTCCCAAATCAGGCG
>Ga0114995_10003977_pt1 | contig 9907 bp, 16 predicted proteins | sample ArcticOcean_MG_C_11_FD_87038 | JGI IMG/M metagenome (GOLD analysis project Ga0114995, IMG submission 87038) | Marine microbial communities from western Arctic Ocean - ArcticOcean_MG_CB2_154 | ecosystem: Environmental > Aquatic > Marine > Oceanic | place: Arctic Ocean: Canada Basin | collected... | reverse complement strand
TCAAGGCTCTCATGCTAGGCATAATACCAAGAGACATTATCTGCTCTCTAAGCATGTTCGTTAGAGCTTTAGTGATAGTATAACCGTGGTTCTTTTTAAGATGGGTGGTCATGTAGTCAAAGTATCTGTCTACAGTCTCACCCCAATTCTCTCTGCGTTCATCGTCTTCCTTCCATCTTGCATAGCGAGAGAGTGCTATGAAGTTTTGATAGTCTGTTGGTAAATAATTATTAATCATGTTGCTACTCCATTATTGTTTTAATACTTTTTATATCTGCACCTTCTATATCGTAGAAGTATTCTGTTATTGCTTCTTCTATCTCTTCTGATACCTTGCCATCAGCAGGTATGGGATACTCTTCAGGGTCAATGCTGACTGTCATAAAGATTTTAATTCTCATTGTCTTTAACCTCTATTAGCTTACGTAAGTACCACTCAGCTTTCTTTAAATCTTCTACACCATTCTTATACTTGTATCTCCATAAGTACTTCATGATGTTACCTTGTAAGTATGATTGGAATCCATCACCTAACATAGCTTCTAATGCATCTATACATTCAATGCCTGATTCATTATAATGTTTAGGATGATTGACCATATCCTCGTCTTTGTTATATTTCATTTCTTGTTCCTCCCTATGTTTCATATACTCCATGTGTCTCATATCCCTATCATACTCCATCTTAATCATAGTCTTATGCATTTCCTTTTGTTGATGTATCAATAGTTATGTGAATAACATTATCTTCAACCTTATTCACTTTAGCACTACTCTTTTGTACACTATTCATACCCTCCTTGTCAACATTATTTACATAATCTGTTAGGTCAAATCTAAGTTCTTCATCCTCATCCATTAATGGTACAGTAGCACACATCATTTTAGCTAAGTGAAGTACTTGATAATAATCGTCATCACCCATAGGGTTCTTCTTGTCAGTTATAATAACTATATCAACGACACCGTTCCACATTTTCTTTCTATTTAGTTCAGGTCTGATACGTATTACAAAATCTCGTGGTACTATTCTTTTACTAGGCATGTGTACTCCTTTTTAATTTACCACCCCTAAACTTTATGAAGTCAGGGTGTTTGTTTTTACCTTTCTCTTTCAACCAATCTTCAGGAATAATCCTGTCGTAGTATCTGAACCCATGCTTAATACACCAAGAAGCATAACTTGTTTTAGAACTCTTACTAATCTTAGCTCTACTGTTGGTGAACACAAATCTAATATCTAACTTAGGGTGTTGCTGCTTTATGCAGAGATGTTTTCTCCTGTCATTAGTTAAGAACCTACCCTTAGTTTCTATTATGATACCGTTATTAAGTATGAAGTCAGGTGTGTAAGTCCTATATGTTAAGTCTTCCCACTCTATCTTCATACTTTCATAGGTATATTTGTGTTTCAATTCAGTAAGGTAGAGTGAGATAGAATGTTCTAACCCACTCCTATACCCATACTTTATAGCTTCACGTCTGATGCTATGTGCTTTCATGCAACTGACTCTGTAGCTAAAGATATATACTGAACCATCTTAGGTTGTTTAGCCTGTGATGCTTGTGCAGGTAACTCTTGTAATGTATCCCAACACTCGTACCTGAAGTCACAGAAGTTACAGTTCTTATTTAATACTGTGTTGCCAGTAGGTTTACCTCTGAATGTTTCAACTTCAGGTTCAAAGCACCTCTTGAACTCATTCTTCTCAACAGTATTAACAGTGTCTTGTATCTTCTGTAGTTCTTCCTTCATGTCTATGTTGGTAGCAGGAACATACTTGAATTGTCCATTAGCTTTGTTGACTACCCACCAACCACCTGCTTTCTTGTCACAAGCTTTCGCATACCCTGCAAGTTGACCTACATAACCAAATGAATCCCCATCTCTTAATGTCTCAAAGGATTCAAACTTATTACGATATGACCAATCAGATGCAGACTTTACATCGTCAACAGCACCATCAATAATAAGGTCGTATGTTCCATTAATAGTGGTGTCGTTATCCAACTCCAATGAAACCCTTTCAGATTCAGTGTAGTCAACTTTAGCTTCAACAAGCAGTCCTTTAAATACAGCTTCAACTATATCTCCTAACATCATGTTCATTATAAATGTAGTAGGTTTAGGTAATGCTTTTTCAGGTTTGTTCTTAGCAAACCATAACTGACAGGTTGGTTTCCCTATGTTTGACATACGTAGAGAGAAGTCACCTCGTGGTTGTGACGAACCAAACTGTCTGTGTAAAGCATCCTTGATGTCTGAAGCAACTTGATTAATAGTTTCCTCAGACATCTTAGACCTACCGTTTACGGCATCTTCCATATACTGATGCAATGCCAATTCAGCAGGATGATTCATTAAGCTACTTCTTCCATGTCTACGTCAACAAAAGAATCAACGGTATCAATGTCATCACTACCCATATCTCTATTAGCATTTTCACTCCATGAGTTAAGTATATACTCGTTATAGTTCTGCACCCATGCCACAAAGTCACCAAAGGTTGTTTGGTCTTCCTTGGTGAGTTCAATACTCTTACTAATATCAAGAGATGTGATTGGAAGATAGAAGCTACTACCATTAGGTAACTTTTTCTCTTCCGTATTAGCAGTAACTATGTGCTGAACAGGAAGTCTTTTCATCTTAGCTAACTGTGCAAAGACACCACCTACAGTTTTGAAAGCATCTCTGTTCTCTACTTCCCATATGAAAGGAGTAGTAGGAACTTCAACAGGCTCACCTTTAGAATTGACTACATCAACTAAGTCAACAGTACCAAACACAACACGTACTCTTTTGATTTGCTTGAGTAGTTCTTGTGTCTTCTCAGGTAATGCCTTGAAGTCTGCAATCCAACCTGCTGGTTTACCACAGTTAAACTGACCATCATTATCTTTCAAGTCTATATTAAGATTATCTGCCATGACAGTTTTGATGTAGCGATTAGCTGTGTCTCCTGAAGCCATAACAAATCTCTTGTACATAAATCTCTGCATGAATGGTCTTATCTTTGCAGATGATGCATAGTAAGTTTCTCCATCAGGTATCTCTAGTTTATATGTACCACCCTTGACAACTTCTACATTCATAGACTTGCCATTGACTTCTGCTTCACCCATTATAGGTGTGTGATGTATACGCATCCTTGCTAGGGTACTTGCTTGCTTACGTTGTGGGTTGCCACCTTCGTTAGCTACACCCATTACCTGTGCCATCTCTGCGTAGTTATCAGTTATTGTTACTATATCATTCATATTAATTCCTTTCTATGTTGTTTAAGTCTTGTAGTTATATCAGCTAACATCTTTAGTGTCAAGCCAATTATAACCTATTTTTGCTTCTAATAATAGTGGTACATTGAACGTAATACCAAAGTGACTTTCAATCAAATCTTTCATCTGAGAATTAACTTGTGTTACAATATATAACACTTGCTTCTGCTCTTCAGGATGAACGTCTATCACGATAGAATCATGTACACTATTTACCACACAACTTCGCATGGTGTCTAGCATACCATCTATCTTCATTAGAATAAGAGGTACTATATCAGCAGTAGCAAATGACTGAACAGGATAGTTCTTTATCTGCGTGAAGTGTGATATACTACCATTCCTTCTTCTTGTCACATCAGGGAAAGCAAACTGCCTACCTGATGGTGTCGTTATCTTACCTGTATTCAAAGCTTCTTTAGCCAATCTGGAGTGCCAAGCTTTGATGCCTTGATACTTCTCTGTGAAGTGCTTGTAGTACTCAGCTTCTGCTTTTGTTCTGCCAAAGCCTGTTGCTCCGTATAGTGGTGCAAACGTGTGTGCCTTCGCATCTTGGCGAGAAGTAGGTTGACCTGCATCTGTAATAACCTTAGACGTATATGAGTGAACATCAAATCCAGTAGTGACTTCTTCAATAGCAACTCCATCTTGTGATAAAAATGCAGCAGTTCTAAACTCCAACTGTGCAAAGTCAGCTTCAAGTATCTGACCCTTCTCAAACCTTGAGACAAAGACTTTCTTAACAGGGAACGTACCACCTCTAGGCATGTTCTGCATGTTAGGGTCTCTGCCACTAAACCTTCCTGTAGATGTCATGTGTTGTGTAAGTCTCACATGTAACTTGCCATCAGGCTTTAGGTGTGTAGTGATACCCTCAACGAATGAGGATAGGTATGTCTCAACAGCAGATAGCCTACGTATATTACGTAAGAAATCTTCTGCTTCCTTCATACCATTCTGCTTGGCAGTCTTCTCTAGTATCTCTATATTAATCTTACTAGTAGAGAAACCATTAGCACTGACCCACTTAGCACTAGGTGCATTGAACTTCAACCCTGCTATCGAGTTAGGAATATCAGTAAAAGTGTGACCATCGCCATTACATGTAGTACATCTGCTTGGTTTAGCATAAGGCTTTCCATCTTTCTTACCTTTCTTATCTCGCCATAACCCCTACAATCAGAGCAGTGGTTGGCACGTTTCTTGTATACAACTTCAGAGTTATCCTTTACCACCTTACGATAAGATGTGTCACTCATGTATGGGTCAAAGTAATTCCCCCACATAGCTTTGTCGTAAGGTTTTCTGCTATAGATTAACCATGACAACTGTTCAGGACTATTCAAGTTAATTGTAACATCACCCATAAGTTTCTGTGCTTGTGTGTTCAACATAGTTCTTAGTGTCTTCTTCTCTTCCTCAAACTCCTTACGAACTTCTGCTAATGCTTTAGCATCAACCTGAAACCCACGTTGGTATATCTTAGCAAGAGTAATAGCAACTCTGTTAGTTAGTAGTAAACTTTCTTGCATACCTGAACAACCCTTAGTGTTCATCTTCTTTACAATCTCATCACTAAGTTGTTGAGTTGCATGTAAGTCAGCAGATAAATACTCTGATAGTTCTTCAGGTGGTATAGCATCTACACCTACACCCTTCTTGAAATACTCCTTGAGTGTATCTTGTTTCTTAGTAGGTAAGTCATATCTTTCTGCACATGCTTCAAGAGATAGTGGTTGTTTCTGACCACGTAATAATATGTACTCGCCTAGCATAGTATCAAAGACAGGACCTGTGTATGCAAACCCACACTCCCATATCCACAATAAGTCATGGACAATATTATGTCCTATCAATATAGTACACTCATCTAATAGTGCCTGTACTTTCTCGTGTGCATCTTCGTCTACATCCATTCTAAATAGATACTCTTCTCCCCTGTCAGTAAGACAACCAACCATAACAAGTTTATTGTCTGTCTCAAAAGGGTCAAGGTGTATCTTACCATCTCTATGTGTGACAGTATTCTCTACGTCTAGTGTTAATTTCATACCTCGTACCTCGCTGTCATATAGTTCAAGTTACAATGTACACTACCATGCCATCCTGTCAACTTATTTTTTACTATGTTCAAGTGTCTCTGTGAATCTTCCTCGCCTTGTCCTTCTACCTGTGGGTTCTTAGCAATAAGAATCATCAAGTCTGCTTCAGCAGCTTTTCCTGTACGACTACCTTCCATCATGGCTTGGTTAAGTACAACCTTACCTTCAGCTTCAGCAGATAACTGCGACATGTAAAAGACTGCACAGTTATGTTGCTTGGCAATCTGTCTAGCATGTATAGCATTAGCTTTGAGTGCTTCATCAGGTCTTGAGAAACCACCTGTCCTAGCAAACTTATCTCCCATATCAAGTAGTACAATGTCAGGCTTGTATGCTTTACACACACTCTCAACCCATGACATATCTCTACCTGTCGCATCCTTAATCTTTATCTTATCTTTGACAGGTGCATACAAGTCACGTGCTTTACTAGGGTTAGCTTTTATCTCTCGCATTTCCATGCCTGTAGATGCAGTAAGATATCTTGCACCAACCCTGTGATAACCTTCCTCGTTACATAAGACAATACAGTTAGCACCTTGATGTGCAAATCCATTTGGACTAGCAATCAAACTCGCATGGAAGGAAGTCTTACCTGTGTTAGGTCTTGCTCCTATCTCAATCAAGTGTCCTGCATTTACCCCCTCTACCTTACGTGTCAGGCTAGGTATGTTGAATGTCCAACGTGCTTCCAAATCATTCTTAGATAACAAAGTATCCATGTCAATGTCATCCCATTCAACATTTAAGTTAGGTGTAAAATCATCGCTATACTGCTCAAGTATAAAACGAACATGTTCAAGAGTGGACTTAGTACCATTAACATAGTCAAAGCCAAGATTAGCAATCTCCTCACCAACAACCTGTTGAAACAACTTAGATAATACTTCTTGTGCAATGTCTGTTCCAAGTGCAGTCTCCTTCTTTATCTGTGCAAACAAAGATATGTATGCTTGCTTCTGTGCAGTAGACATAGAAGGGTTATTAGAAATGAACAGTGCTTCTATCTCATCAGGTGTTACTGTACGTTCATATCTATCCATAGCTAAGTCAATGCTTTTCTTTATCTTCTGAACATCCTTACTAAATATTCTGTCAGGACACTTAGCACCTCTATGTTCATCATAGAAGTTCTTGTCCATCAGACTTCTTATTAGTGATAGTTCCATGTTATATCTCCTTTGGGGTTAGTGTGTTGTTTAAATTATTTATATCTTCTTCCAATCTATATTTCAAATCATCTTTTAGTCTTAGTACCTTTACATCATTCACATAACCTCGTAAGTCTTTAGCGAATGATAGTGTTTTAGTTAGGGCATCAGGGTCTAAGGCTACTATTGCAGTTGAGAATTGTGAGAGATACCTCTTATGTGAGTCAGATAATGATGTACCTAACACAGCTACCCCCACTAGCACATTATGTTCCAAGCCACCCACAATCATGGCACTCACACAATCCTCAACAACTACTGCGACATTACCATGTCCATATACGTATGGCAAGTCACTCGTTCCATACCTCTTCCACTTAGGTAATCTATTTCCTACTGCTCTGCCAATAGCATCAACAATAAGTCCATCGTGTTTTACTAAGAACACAACTCTATTTTCTTTCACATCATATCTCATGTCTACTTCATCAGCATTGAGACCCCACTTACTAGCGAAAGCAGTAGTCTCTGACCTGTCATTGTGTAGTACTATGTACTCAGGTAGTACGAATGGAGTTACAGGTATGTCTACGACTGATGGTAGTACTGCATCACGTATGTCCTCGACTGATAGGTTTATTCTTTTACCACCCTTAGTACCACATGATACCTTGTAACAGTTCCATACCAAGCTACCCATGTTGTTCGTAACAGTAAACGTCTTGTGTCCATGACACACAGGGCAGTTGATTCTCTTAGTCATTCCATTAGCTAAGTCTAATTCATTTATCATTTCTTTTATATTCATCATCTATATATCACTTTCCTTGTCGGCAGTTACTTGCTTGTACCATAGGTTTTACGTAGTGTCAAAGCATTATTTGCAGAATCATAAGTATTTTTCATATAAGGTTTCACAGATTGAGGGTTAGCATGACCTGTCACAGACATAATCTGACCCATTGATACCCCTGCTTCCACCATTTCTGTAGTACCTGTCCTACGTAAGTCCATAAGACGTAGTTCATTAGGTATTTTTGCTAGTTCCATCACTCTCCTACCTACTTTTGACAGTCTTACCATAGAGTATGGCTTGTATATACCCCTCACAGGCTTGTGATGAGGTGCTACATAAGGTTGAAAATTGTATTCTTCCCTCTGCTGAACTAACATTTCCAATAAGTCAACTGAAATAGGTAGGTGTACTACACTTCTTCTCTTTGACTGTTGCAAATTTAGCACACTTTTATCATAATCTATGTTAGAAAACTGTAACATTCGCATATCTCCTACCCTTTGACACCATTCGTATGCCATTTGTACTATCAATCCTATGTTCCTGTACTTAAAATCAGAGTATGCTACGTCTAAAAACTGTACGACTTGCTCTTTTGTCCACACAGTATTCCTAACATGGGTACTTTTTCTTTTGAAAGTGGAGAAGGGATTTGTTTCTGCATACCCCATCTCCATTCCATATGAATACACCTTACGTGCTACTGATGTAACTGCATTAGCCAAGTACACGCCACGACCAAGCCATATTTCATATGCTCTACGTGCTATCGCACCTGACATCTTCGTAAGTTTTATGTTTGAAATAAGTTTACTATCAACTTTAGTAGCTAATAAAACTCCTGCACAATATTGATAATCATGTTTAGTTTTATCAGCTAACGTATTGAAATCATTGGATAAATAATAGTTATCTACCAAACTTTGCATTGTATTTTGCTGCATTATTTTAATCCCTATGTCCATATTGTTCTACGTTACTACCCATAACAATGCTACACCCATTGGGTGCAAGGTCACAGTTAGGGTAACTATAACACCCTATGTGTGAATCTTCAAAGCGATAAGCTATCTGTGTAGATGCTTCAGCATTGAGATAGTTAGTAACAAAATCATCTATACCCTTACTGTGTTCATGCTTAGTGTAAAGACTTATATGAGGTTGTCTAGCAGTCCACCTACCTGTAGTCCAAAAGTATAAGTACTCAATGTTGGCTACATTTATAATATAAATAAAACTAGCTGACGTAATTACATGATAAGATAATTCATGCTCCTCAAGATAATTAGTAACAAATTCTAAGGATTCATTTGTATCTCTTCTATATATTCTCTTACCCTTAGAATTAGTCCTAACATATTTCCATTCACTTGTACTCATAGCTACCACTCCATCTACTATAGTGTCCATGCTTACACTCAACTGTAGCATCTACTATGTTAGCAAGCTGATGTTCCATGCCATCTAACTTACATACCATATCATAATCTATAGGACATTTATCATCTGTTTGAGCATTAATACTACGTAAACTCTCAAGCATTTCTAATATTTGTTTAGCTTGTTGCTCTGTCAAGTTTAGTATTTTATTTATTTCTTTTGTTTTTTTAGCCATGTCACACCTCCAATGCTATATAAATACATAGTGCTATAATTAATAACTTACCATAGTCAAGGTCATACTTAGTACCCTCACCATATTTTTTATTAAAGTCTTCATTAAAGAAGTCTATTAGTCTATGCCACATATTATATCTCCTGTTCTAATAGTTCTAATCGTTTACATAATTCGTCTATTACCTCTGTGTTATACTGCACACATCCATCATTACCTCTTATCTTATGTAAGTCAAATCTTATCTCTCTAAGTTTTAATACTTGAGGTTCTTCTCGTATCTCTGTTCCTTCAGTTAAATTTATTGTTGCCATATTGAATCTCCTTTCTCATTTAATTTATCTAATGGGCTAGGTAACCCATGATGTTTGTTATACAGTAATATAGATGCATTTGCAATACGTTTGTTATACTCGACTTGATAACCTGTACCTGCACCTAGTGCATCAACATCTATTAAGTGTTTGTGATAATGTGTTACATCATCCCATTTATCTTTTAGTTCCCTACATATCTCATCATACTCATAGTCTGTTATGATTGAATCATTAATCTCATAGTAGATATATGAGTGCATGAGATAGTAAGGAACTAACATGTTAGGATTAACTCTCCACACATCTTCACTTGACATCAATGTAAACTCTCATATGTGATGATTCATCTTTGTTCTGACCCCAATAGGTAGCACCTGTTCCCTTTAACTCAGGCTTGATGTGTTGTCCTCGTACTCTCATCTTGTATGTCTTCTTATTGAAGTACTTCTTCATAGCATCAACAAATTCTTGACCATCTGTGTCGTTAGGTATCTCGCTGAACACATAGCCACACCCTTTAGGTTGGTTGTTGTAGTATGTATTTTTCCAATACTCTGCGTTCTTTAACTCTTGCTCATATCTTTCTTTCCATACACCTCTTCCTGTATCTGTGTTGTAGTCTTCTAATAATACTGCATATGTTTTACGTA
>Ga0114995_10003974_pt1 | contig 9910 bp, 7 predicted proteins | sample ArcticOcean_MG_C_11_FD_87038 | JGI IMG/M metagenome (GOLD analysis project Ga0114995, IMG submission 87038) | Marine microbial communities from western Arctic Ocean - ArcticOcean_MG_CB2_154 | ecosystem: Environmental > Aquatic > Marine > Oceanic | place: Arctic Ocean: Canada Basin | collected... | reverse complement strand
TTATACACATAATACGCATACCGATGAAAAAATCCATTCTTCAAACCCTTTCTTTTTCCAATCACGTCACAAAAAAAAACAGTAGCAAAAATTAATTAATTTCGATTTTTGATGCCAAACGCGATCACGAACGAACTCTTCGTCACCTTACGTCGCGGTCTCGCCGGGAAGCGCGAGCTGCTCGTGAAGACGTTGCTATCGATCGGGCTCAGGAAACCGAGGTCGGTGATCCAGGTCCCGAACACTTCTTCGTTGAGAGGGAAATTGGAGCAAGTGAAACATTTGATCAAGGTCGAGACCGGGGACGGGTATCGGAGAAGGCTAGAGAAACGCGCGGAGAGGTTTCGGTTGCGACCTTCGATCGTCAGTGAACATTGATGTTGTAGTGATATATATAGTGATATTGGTATATTATAGTGATATTTATTGATATTGATATTTATTGATATATATAGTGATATATATATAGTGATATATATATAGTGAAAATATATAGTGATATATATAGTGATATACATTGATATAGATTGATATATAGTGATATACACATTGATATAGATTGATATACATTGGGACTTGCTGTAGGATATTTAGTGATATATATAGATTGATATATAGTGATATACACATTGATATAGATTGATATACATTGGGACTTGCCTGCTTGAAAGGGCTGATCCGAGGACGGACTTTAGGAGAAACGAGCGAAGAAGTTTCAGAAGAGACCGTTCGATCGCGAGCGAACGTTACTATATTAATATAGATTTTAGATAGTTAGGGTTTTACTGGCGATGATTGTGAGCAGTCGTGTGAGTAGTAGTAGTAGTCGCTTTGTTGTTCGAGGAAGTAGGGCAGCGCGTGATGATGATGACGATGAAAAGAAGAGGATGTTTTTGAAGAAGAAGATGAAGTTGAGCGCTCGTAGGAATGTTATGATGAAGATGAACGCGATGGAACGAGGAGGACGAGGAGACTTGGAGAGTAGTGATACGAAACGTGCGTATGAGATTTGGAAAACGTGCGACGCGGTATGCTTCGACGTCGATTCGACCGTGATCGATCACGAAGGCATCGATAAATTAGCCGAATACTTGGGCAAAGGCGAGGAAGTCGCTAGAGTGACTACGCAGGCAATGAATGGGGAAATACCGTTCGAGAAAGCGTTGTTCTATAGATTAAACGCAATGAAATGCTCTAAAGAACAAATGAAAGAGTATTTAGAGAAGCATCCAGTGCGAGTATCGCCCGGGTTTCGAGAGTTGAGAGAAAAGTTGAGAGAAAAAGGGAAGGCTGTGTATTTAGTCAGCGGAGGGTTTCGTCAAATGATACATCCGATTGCTGAATATTTGGATATTCCAGTACCAACGAATGTTTGGGCTAATAATTTATTGTATAACGAAGACGGATCGATGAACGAACAAAAGCCGTTCGATGACGAGAACGAATTCACTTGGCGAGCGGGGGGGAAAGCTTTGGCGGTTGCGCACGTGAAAAAGACTGGGAATTTTAAAACCGTCGTCATGGTTGGCGATGGAGCTACCGATGTCGAGGCTCGAGCAGAAGGTGGTGCTGATATCGTCATTGGATATGGCGGTACTGTTAGAAGGGCGAGCGTGGAGAAATCTGCAGATTTGTTCGTGATGGATTTTGAGACCTTAGAGCAAGCGTTATAATGTGTAAAATATATATAATTTCTCTTTTACCACAATTAAAACATAGTATATTATTCTATTATTATCATTATCGTTATTATCTCCCCTCTCTATCTACGTATCTCTCCTTAAATAACAATAATATACACAGTACCGTACTTCTCTCTAAATTTAGACATAAAATTAGAAACTCGCGACGTCTAAGTTATACGAATACGATAAAGACAAAGCGTCCATATTAGGCGCCGATGAAAAGTTATCAATCGGTAACTTCGCGGTAACATTACCTCTCTTCAAAGTAATCTTCCCCGACCCTTTCGTGTTCACTTCCAAACTCGCTTTCACGCCTTCGGGGAGCGGATACGAAACCGTCGCGGTTGCCTTTTGAAACTCCCGCGTCTTCGCGTTCGCCTCCGCTTTCACGTTCAAATCAGCCTTCTCGACCTTCATCGCAGCATTAACCGAACAATTCTTCGTTTGATTATCAAACTCCAGTTTCGTCTTAACCCCTTCGATCATCTGCACCGGTTCCAACGCTAACTTCACCGCGTTCCCTTTCACTTTATACTCAATCGTGCAAGTACCAACGTTGTCCACTTTTTCCTTGAACTCGATCTTCAATAAATCTAAATTCTTCGTCGCGTGATCGACCGCATCTAACTTCAACGTCCAACTGCCTCTTTGCGCCTGTAAATCCACCTTCGCTTTCCCTATTTCCGATCGATACTTCTCCTTACCTTGCTGCGATTGGAACTGAATAGTTTGTTCGACAGGTAAAACGAACTTCGCTTGAAGTTGAACGCCTTCGCAAGTGTCTTTCACGATTACGTTCAGTTTTTCACACTTGGCCTTCTTCGCGGTCGAGTCTAACTCGGTCGAGAACGAGATCTTCCCGTTGGCCATTTTTAATCGAACGAATAAAGGAGCGTTGTTTGCGTGTTTATTATTTTAATGAAGTTTTGTTTTTGGAACCCTGATGAAATGCTGACTCATCATCAATCAGTAGAGGAGCGCTAAATAAGTTTAATTTCCAATCAGTGTTTTCGCGCGTTGTGTGTGGATATTTTGAGGACAACGCATAGAATAGGAGTATCTTGGACGCAGATCGAAACGAATCCGAGCGATTGGCGCGTCTTCTTTTCGCGAAGTTCGCGGCGCGAAGGAGACGTTATAAAAGTCAAACATTTGATTTCTTGATCAAATAAAAAACTCGCGTGATTTTGGTCTCGCTATCCGGAGACGACGACCGCGATACTTGCCAATCGTCGGACCTTGTTCTTCATCGATCGCGCTCTCGCGGCTTCGATTTCCTCGACGCGCGTTTTTTTCCTTATTTAATCGCGTGTTGTGTGTATTCATATACATACTCGTATTTTTATATTTTCAAATGAAAGTCAAACATTTGATCAAATAAAAAACTTTTAATCGCCGATGATGTTTTATGCATAAATACACACACGCACGCGATTAAATGAGAAAATAAGCGCGATCGATGATGAACAGAGTCCGACTATTGGCAAGTATCGCGGTCGAAAACAAAGCAAGAAAACATCGCGAGTGAAATATTTTCTTTAGGAAACCATTCAAGGCAGCAGTTAATCATCAGAAGTTTCCCCCTCTGTACTGCTCGAATAAAAAAAAAGTACTGTAGTAGAGGAGAAAACGAAGGAAAGAAAGAAGAGCACGATAATAATAATAATAATAATAATAATAATAATAATAATCCTTCTCTCTCTATCTATCTCCCTTCAGTCGTCGCTGTTTTTAATTAACGCGAGTACATACACAGAGATACACGTAGATATATTTTCAGATATAAAAAAGGAAACATCATTAAAAAGAGATTCGTACAAAGAGCAGATATGAATAAAAAACTAGGCGAAGAAGAAACGACTGAAGCGTTCACGGAACAACAAAAGGAGCGATTCAGGACGCAAATGAGATTCCTTCTCCTGCGCGAGATCACTTTAGCGCCATCGAAGCACGCTGAATCGCACTCTCGTCTTTGGACCGAGATCAGTAACGGCGCCTTGTTCGGGTTTGCGTTTGATGCGAATAAGGAGAAGGACGAGATCATATCGCGCGAGAGATTACCGTGGCGATTAGCGCAGAAGTTGATACAGGAAACAGCGAACACGTGTAGAAATGAGGAGATGAGAATGGAGAGTGTCAGCGCGGAACCGAGAGGGATGAAGGAGAGTACGCAAGAGTTGAAGAGATTGTTCGAGGAAGCGCTCGAGAAAAGGGTCGACGAAGGCTGCGAGAGTATTCGAGAGCGAGTAGTGAAGCAAAGGTATATGGGGAATAATAATAATAATGAGGATGATGGTATAAACCAAGACGAGTGGAAAGTTCGACAAACGATTAGGATTAAAAGTTTGAAACTTTTAAATCAACAGAAAGAACTCAGACGAAGTTTAATCGAAGAACAACGGAAGATCATGCAATTGCCTGAGAGACAATATAAGAAGATGGTAAAACAAGACGAGAAACAAAGAGAGTTGGAAATGAAATTAAGATCGAAGAAGGAGAAGAAGGAACTTTCAGAGCGATGGCGCTTGTTAGCGCAAACGAGGAAGCGCTTGATCGAAGAAGCGAGCGCGAGGCAAGATTTGTTAACGCAGAGAAATAGGGCGATGGTGAAATTACACGAAAAAATGGCACGCTCGTATTTAGTAAAGTCCAGAGATGACGCGTTAGAACGAGCAAAGAGAATGGAAGCGTTGAAATCGAACGATTTAGAAGCGTATAAAAAACTTTTAGCAGAAGCGGCGAAATCTGGAAAGGATTCGTCCATGTTAGGCACCGGCGCTGGTGGAACCGGCGGATCAGGCGCAGATGGCGATGAAAATCGCGAAAACAAATACGAAGCTCTACAAGAGTTTTTAACGCAAACGGAAGGGTATTTAGAAAAACTTGGTGGGAAAATTGCATCGGTGAAGATTTCGCAAGCGCGTTCGGAAGCCGCGACCGAGGCAGCCGCAAAAGCGCTCGCTGAAGGTTTAGACGAAGACGAAATAAAAGAAGCTGCTGAGAAAGCCGCGAGAGAAGCTACGTTAGCAAACGGCGAAAAAATGAAAGATCGCGTAGAAGGCAATAATGGGAAAGATAATTATTACGCCGTCGCGCATAGCGAACAAGAGATCATCACCGAGCAACCAAAAATGTTAACTTTTGGACAATTAAGAGATTACCAAATCGTTTCCTTACAATGGATGGTGAGTTTACACAACAATCGCTTGAATGGTATTTTAGCAGACGAAATGGGATTAGGAAAAACGGTCCAAGTATGTTCTTTAATTGCTTACTTATGGGAATCGAAGCAAAATTTTGGCCCGCATATCATCATCGTCCCAAACGCGGTCATCGTGAACTGGAAAGCGGAATTGAAAAGATGGTTACCGAAAGTGAATTGCGTTTATTACGTTGGTAATCGCGAACAACGTACGAAAATTTTTCAGAAACAAGTTTTACAATTGAAGTTTAACGTTTTAGTGACGACGTACGAATTCATCATGCGCGATCGTTCGAAACTGGCGAAAGTGAGTTGGAAATATATAATCATCGACGAGGCGCAAAGATTGAAAGATCGAGAAGGGAAATTAAGCAGAGATTTGGACAAGTTCAGAGCACAAAGACGCCTACTGCTCACTGGAACGCCTTTACAAAACGACCTCAGTGAATTGTGGAGTTTATTGAATCTCTTGTTGCCGGACGTTTTTGATTCGGCAAAAATTTTTCAGCAATGGTTTGGAAAAAAGAAAGCCGGAGATAATCAAACGCAAAAGAAAGGTATTGCATTTTCTGCTAATGGCAATGATAAAAGTGATCCTATTGACGATGAGGAAGACGATGATTGGATGGAACGCGAAAAGAAAGTCATCGTCGTTTCTCGTTTGCATCAAATTTTAGAACCGTTCATGCTCAGAAGACTCGTGCAAGACGTCGAGAGCAAACTTCCGCCAAGAAAAAGTGTCGTCGTGCATTGCCCGTTTTCAGCGTTTCAATCGAACGCATATTCTTGGGTCAATTATACTGGGTCAATTCGCGTTGAGCCGTATACGCGCTTAGGTTTAGCCGCTCAAAGAACTTTTCGCGGTTATTTACCATTGAACAACAGGTGCGTGGAACTGCGCAAGATTTGCAATCATCCGAGTCTTTCGTATCCTCCACATAAGGGGGGGGATTTTCGCGGTGTGAATTTAATTCGAAGTTGCGGCAAGTTATGGATTTTAGATCGATTGTTAGTCAAGCTCTCGAAGACTGGACACAAAGTCCTCTTGTTTTCCACGATGACGAAATTATTAGATGTCTTGGAAGTATATCTTAAATGGCGACAAACGACCGAAGATGGTGAGAATTTACAATTTTGCCGAATTGACGGTTCGACGCCGTTAGATCAAAGAGAAATTGCAATTAACGATTTCAATCGAAACGGCTCGAATAAGTTCATATTCTTGCTTTCGATTCGTGCCGCTGGAAGAGGTTTGAACTTGCAAACCGCTGATACGGTTGTCATGTACGATCCAGACCCAAACCCAAAGAACGAAGAACAAGCGATTGCGAGATCTCACAGAATCGGTCAAATGAGAGAAGTGCGCGTGATTCATTTAGAAGCCTTGGATGATAAAGAAATATCAACTGCTGATTTAGATCATCACAACAAAAGTTCATCCGGCTGGGGCGGTGACGATCGAATGTATTGCGAATCCGTCGAATCCGTCGTACGCAACGTCATTCAGCAACAAAAAATTGAAATGGCCGATGAAGTCATCAACGCTGGAAGATTTGATGGACAAACGACGCAATCGGAAAGACGCGAAACGCTTGAAAAACTTATGGCAGACCAAGCTAAAGGAATTCGTAAAGAGATGAACGTACCGAGCATTCGCGAATTGAACGAAAAAGTCTGTCGCTCCGAGGAAGAGTTGAAATTATGGAACGAACTCGACGAAACGTTGAATTGGCCATCGTCGCTCATGGGACCTGAAGAATGCCCAGATTGGATTCGATACACAAAGGACGATTTAGACGATGCAATTGAATCGGCGGCGAAATCAAAGGCTGGAGAGGTCATAGTGCCCATAAATACCGCGAATCTTGGACGAGGAGGTCGCTCCATGAATAAGTTCATCGCAGACTCTGCGGTATCTTTCGATCAGATGGATATTGATGCCAACAACGTTCAAATAGCAAGAGAAGCTGATGAAAGACGCAGTGAGTTTGTCGATCGAACAGGTTTGCAATCGACAACGTTTACTGCCGAGCAAATGTCGAGTAAAGTGAAAGGAGGCGATGGAGAAGACGCGTTTGCTATTCCCACAACGAAAGCGTTGTTGCCGTTTCAAAAGAAACAGTTGGCCGCCGCCGCGGCTGATAAAACTGATAAACAAAAAGCAGATAAACCAGTAGCAGAAGAAGGAGAAGAAGAAGGAGGAGAAGATTTTGTTGAGCAAGAAGAGATCCTCATGGGTGATTCCGACGAAGAAGAAGATGATTACGGAGAGATCGAAGAAGAAGACGATGAGGAAGAAGACGTCGATTTGGATAATTTGGTCGATGAGGAAGATTTAGACGAAGACGAAGTTGATGGTGATGACGATTCAATTGAGGAAGTGCCAGTTGAGAAATTGCCAGTTACAAAACCTTCTCTAAAGTTTACGTTTGGTGGCAAAAAGAATGAAGATATATAGAAAAGAAGTCGTTCGCGCGCGTCTCGTCTGTATGTGTTATGTATATGTGTGTGTGTGTGTGTGTGAATAGTAAGCGCGTGTGTATATTTCGTTTTGTACTAATATATATCTTTATAACAAAACAAATTATATATAATAATAATATTTTAAAACCATTTCATCTTTGTCTCTCTTTTTCACTATATCAAATTAATATCGTATCACATAACACACCATCGTTGATCGCCGTTCATCTTCATCAGCTCGACTCAGACGAGGTATTTTCAATTTTCTTTATTTTCAGCCGCGACTTTAGAAATCATCTTTTTCTCCGCGACGGTCGTCTCCGAGATCAACTCGTTCTTCGAAAGCTTCTTCTTCGCCTTTGCTGGATTCTTTGCTTTCGGCGTCCTCGGTTTCGTAGCCGCCTTTTTCGTAGCGGCGCCGGCCGGCTTCGCTTTCGCGACTTTCGCGTTCTTACGCTCCGCGGCGCCTTTCTTCTTCTTCGAAGCCGCGGCCGGCTTCTTCGCCTTCTTCGCGACGACCTTCAACGCGACTTCTTTCACGGCCATCCTCTTCTTCTTCTTCTTTGGATTATCGGGCCTCTTGAACGTCACTTCGAGTTTATCGACGGCTTTCCGTTCTCTTGTTTCGTTTCAGTTTCGTTTCCAGAGAGAGAAGAAGAAAGAAAGAAAGAAAGAAAGAGGAAATACGCGTTAAAGTTACAAAAATAGTTTACGAAACGAAAACGCGCACTCGCGACGATCAAAAACGCGCTTACCTCGTTTTCCCGAGCTCGAAATCGAATCCTTCGTTGAAGTTCTCGATGTTCTTCAACGCGCACGCGTGTTTATCTGCACCTTTCGCTGGCGCGACTGAAGACGAGGAAACCTTATTGTCCCTCTTATTCACTCGCGCTTGAACGGCCTTATAGGTTTCTTCTTCGCAGTCTCGCGCGAGCTGCTGAGTGAATTTCAGGTTCCGAACGATCGCGTCCGATTTATCGACCAGTATTTGTGGTGACTGCGACATCTCTCTGTTCTATTGTTTATTTAACGTTTCGCGTCTTTGTTGTTTATGTTTATGTTATTCTTTTCTTTTGACGCGTAGTTGTTGCGCGAATCTTTTTTTGAATTGTGATGTGGGTGTTTTTAATAAAAGTGAGTTAGTATGCGTTTTTAGCGAAAAATGGCCATTCCGTACAGTGGAGACGACCATCTCAAGAAATAATAAGAGAACAATCGCACCGATCCATCTTCAGAAGACCGAATTTCGGACGAAGAAGAAGAAGAACAGGAGTGCGAAGAAGAGGAGATGATGATGATGATGACGGCGATGACGATGCTTCTATTACTCGCGCAAAGACGACGAGAACGAACCGCGCATTAAAAGTCAAACATATCGATCACTGGTAGACACTAAATAAAAGTCAAACGAACTCTCTCTTCTTCTCTCTGTCTAGGAAGACGCGCGCGCGATCGAGCTGTTCTGGATTTACTCTCTGTCGTTGGGATTTATTCAATCGAATCGAGTGTCCGCAGCCATGCTTCGAAGCAACGAAGAAGAAACGTTGATCAAAAAGTCTCCTTCCTCTTTTGAATTCGGAAATCGGAATTTAGAGAAAGAGTATCTAGGACCGATTTATGCGTTTTAAGGCCATTGATTAAAAAAATGGATCAAAACGCGAGCAACGCGAAGAAACTTTCCCAGAAACTGATACAATTCTTTGCAATGACCACGTTCTTGGTTTTTATGACGCACGAGATCACTCGAGCTTTGTCCAGATCGTATTACGATCGCGAGCCAAAAATCAGATATAAAAAGAATAATGCGATGAGTACATTGAATGAAGCGAGTAAGAAAATGGAGGAACTGAGGAGAATAAACTATGGAGCGAACGATGAGAAGACGACGTTGAAGGTGATTTTGGCGGACGAGAAGCTCGGCAGGCACTTGATCGAGGAAGCTCGGAAAGCGGATTTGAGAATGACTGCGATGAATGATAGTGGTGATGACGAGGACGAGGATGTTGAGAGGAAGAACGAGTTAACGGCGAACATGGTTAAGATCTTTGGCGAGGAGGAGCATCCGATTTCGCAAAAAAAGTGTTGGCCGAACGAACATTCGGGGTACGATGGATTTGCGTTGACGTGGGGGATGACGTTTCGAACGGCTTCCGCTGCTGAATGCTGTGCGGCGTGTCGCGAGCATTCGGATATTTGTAGTCGAGAGTCTTCGAATAGGTCGACGCAGTTTTTTAATACGAGTTTTGGGATCGTTGGACATTGCGGCGAAGCTCCGTTTAAGGAGGATGAAAAGATGGTCTGTAACATATGGGTGTATTGCCCTCCAAACGAGAAAAGGGACGGAAAGTGTTGGAGTCAGGACATACACGATCACCTGGAACACGAGTGTTGGTTAAAATATCAGAAAGATTCGACGAAACCTATTTCGCCGAGTTCTGGAAGGTATCCGGATAAGCATTTACAAGAACATAAGACTTCACCGGAGATTGTTCAATGGATATCGGGCGCGATTGTTAAAGAAGGGCAAACTTCGATAGCGCAACCTCCGCATTTCGGCGGA
>Ga0114995_10003967_pt1 | contig 9922 bp, 8 predicted proteins | sample ArcticOcean_MG_C_11_FD_87038 | JGI IMG/M metagenome (GOLD analysis project Ga0114995, IMG submission 87038) | Marine microbial communities from western Arctic Ocean - ArcticOcean_MG_CB2_154 | ecosystem: Environmental > Aquatic > Marine > Oceanic | place: Arctic Ocean: Canada Basin | collected... | reverse complement strand
CTCCCTACAGACAGCCGCCGCGATGGCTTTCAATGCCGCGCTCGCGCGGACGACCTCGGTCCGGCCGCCGCCGTCGATCCTTCGCGGCAAGCGCGGTGCCGCGTTCGCGACGCGCGCCACCACGCGGTGCCGGGTGGTGGTGTCCGTCACCGCCGGTGGTGTCACCGAGGTCACCGTGAACAAGGTCGACCTCGGGGATTGCAAAGTGCGTCTTGAGGTTACTGTTCCTAACGCCATCGCCACCGCAGCGCGGGCGGAGTGCCTTGTCAATTTCGCGGAAAAAAGCGAGATCCCCGGGTTCGTGTACGCCAAGAAGAGCGGGCGGAAGAAAAGCGGCAGCAACGTCCCCCCTCCCGCGGACGCGATCATCGCCTTCGTGGGTGCTAAAGAGTTCAAAGCGTCTTGTGTGGAGGAGATGTTACAGCGGAGCATTCCGGACGCCATGGCCGTCGTCGCGGCGACGGCGCTGCAAGATTCGGAACGCATCGAAACGCCCTTCGACACGCTGTTAAAAGCATTTGACAACGCCCTGGCCGTCCCCGAGGGCGACATCAAGTACTCCATCGTGTGCGAAGTCGTGCCGCAAATCGTGTGGACTGGGGATTACCGCAAACTCGCGGTAACCGTCGTGGCGCCTGGGGACGACATCAGCGACGAAATGGAAGCCACCTCGCAGTTCAACAACCAACTCCGTAACCTGGGTACCATGCGCGTGGTGGTGGACCGCGGGCTGGAGGTTGGCGACCAGGTCGTGATGAGCTTGGACGCGGTGGACCAACAAACGCGGTTGCCCATCGAAGGCATCAAGCAGGAAAAGTTTTCCCTGGACACGGGGGCGGCGAAAATAAACCTCCCCGGTTTGGTGGACGGACTGATGGGCATGAAAACTGGGGGGACGAAGACGTTCCCGATCACCATGCCTACGGACTGGCCGCAGGAGTTCATCAGGGGCGTAACCGCGGATTTCACGGTTACGATAAAGGAGCTGTTCGACAACGAAGTCCCGGCGCCGACGGATGACATCGCGGACAAGATCGTGGAGGGAGCTACTTCCATTGAAGACGCGAAGGAAAAGCTCTTGACGATGCAAAAGGAAAACACGAAAGCGCAACTGGAGCGGGTCGTGGACGTGGCGCTCCTAGACGCGCTCGCGGCGATTTGCGAAGCCCCCCTGCCGTTTTCCATCGTCGAGGAAACCGGCCGGCAGATGTACAGCGAACAGATGCTCGAGATGCAGATGTCGGGTAATTTGGACATGGCGACGGTTGAGAAGATCGCGGCGCCTGAAATGGTGGAGAAGTTCCTTTTGGAATCGCGACTCGAAATCGAACAAGTCGTGCGGCGAACCGTGGCGTGCGAAGAGCTGTTCAAACTGGAGAACATCGAAGTCACGGAAGAGGAGTTCAAAAACGAAGTCGTCGCCGCGAAACAAGAGTTCGAAAAGTACGGCACGGAGTACGACGTGCAGCGGTTGGTGGAGCAGGCGGGTGAAACGATCGAGGCGCGGAAAAGCCTGGAGTGGCTACGCGCGAACGCGGAAATCACGGTCACGCCGCCGGTGGCGTGAGGGAGGAATAGAGGAAGTATTAGAGGAAGTATTAAACGTCGTTGCCTCTAGCATCTAGGTTGAACTGTGAAAAAAGGCGTTTTTCTAAAGTACTTTGTTTCCCCAATCCCCAAGACCGCGCGAAATACGCCGCCGACGCGACCATAACGGCTGTCAACAGTATCATGGCGAATTTCCTGCGGCGGTGTCTGGCGCATGCGACTCGCCACGCACCTCCCGGCCAGAACTTAAGACCCACGGAGTTGTACGCTGCCTCGGGTCGAAACGCGCCGGCCGGGTCGCGACGCATCATCGCGAAAAGCGTTTCCGTCATTTGTTTATTCGCGCCCGTGATCATCGCGGCGGTCCTTTCTGTTGGAATCGTGAAGTACCCGGGCGGCTGCGTGCCGATGTCCTGTTTTGTGTTTTGGCCGGGTGATGCGTACGGGGTGGGCTTCACGACGTCGTCCACGCTAAGAACGCCGCCGACCAAGATCTCGTACGACACCCCTGACGATTGGAAGATGGCGCGCAGTTGCCCGGGCCGGCCACACGCTCGCTCGTTGTAAAAGCACGGAACGCAGTGCCGGTGGACGAACACGCGGCAATTAGCGCCAAGTGCGAGTTCGGTGCCTTGCGCTGCGAGCAGCTCGGTGGCGGTGTACCCGCGCACAACCACGTTGCGTCGGAACTCGCCGTACGACGCGGGTAACGGGTAACCCGCGAGGGACAGGGCCGTGTCTATCGCGTCTGCGGAAATCAGCGTGAGCTGCCGTCCCGGCTCCCTCTCCCCGGGCGTGCGAGCGGACAGGCAAAGACCCGAGTACGAGCCCGTTTTGTTGGCGTAGCGATCCCCCACGATGCCAGCGCCCGCCACGAGCGTGACCACCGCGTGCGGCTGCATCGGCGCCGCGGACCTGGGTGCCGTGAAAATGCCCACAATCGAGGCACCCGAACCCGAACCCGTCGACGCTTCGTGCATCCCGCTTTGCTCCGGCGAACGCGAACGCGAGCGCGAAGTCGCGCGTCGTCGTCGCGACATGGTTGCGCGAATTGCACGTTCAGGTTTGTTTGGACTGCGAGGAATGATGAGCTCGGGGCGAGAGAGAGGCGTTAACTTTGTTCAGCAAGTGCAATTGCGAGTTCCCAGAAAATAGCCGTTTCGTCGTTCCCGATACAAAACCGCCACCCTGGCACCTTCTCTCGTCACTTCGCGCCTGCCATGACCGCCCCCCTCCGACGCCTGGCGCGCGTCGCGCACGTCCCGCGCGCCGTCCACCGCGTCCCGTTCGCAGTCCGCGGCAAAGCAACCGCGTATGTTGCTCGGTCTGCGGGTACCCTGTCGAGTCGTGATGAGTACACACAAAATCGACAAATCGACGACACGACATCGCATCACCTTTTGCCGTTTTACGCCACGATGGTCGGCCGCGTGCTTTCCACGGCGTTGAGTGAAACGCAGAGGTTGGCGTTTGCGGGGCGGTTTTTGAGCTCGCCGGGTACTTCGCGCCGCGCTGTGTCCCAAACGGAACACACCACCGACGCTGCAATCACCGCGGCGCGAAAAGAGCGCGACGCCGCGGTGTCCCGGGCGAATCTGAATGAAGCAAATGCGCTGACGCTGCGGTTGCGGTTAGCGCAGAGTGACCACGCCGCGGTGGAGACGTTACGGGGTGAGCTAAAAGACGCGCAGGCGGAAGCGGCGGATATGCGAATCGCGTTGAATGCGTTGAAGTTCGCGCGACAAGACACCAGGGTTGTGGAAACGAGGTCTGATTGGTCGTCCGTGTTGGAAATCAGCCCACGAGAATCTGAGCTGAAAACGGCGATCGCCGCGTTGTCCGCCGAGCTTGACGACGCAAAGCAAAGAGTGCTAAACGCTGAAGCCGCTTCCGCGAACTTCGCGTCGTCGTTGGTGATGGACGTGAGGACCAAAAACCGGGAGTTGACAAACGCGGCGAACGCGGACGCGGCGTTTTCGCAAACGGAGAGGCACCCAATTTTCGGCCACCTGCTGAAGGACTTTGGGTTCAAAAAAGTCTTCGCCATGAAAGCGGGCGTGCTTGCGGATAAAAAATTGGTAAAGGTGTATGAGCAACAAAGGGCGTTTCGTTCCGCGCGAGCGGTTACGAGCGCGGAGATGAAAACCGAGGACAGGTTCGCGGTGCCGGGGGTTATTTCTCTCGCCGAAGGTACCGCGGCGGTCAAAACGAGCGGACCCGCCGGCGCGACGAAATCCGCGTTTTCTGAAATCTTCGCAGCCCCAACCCGGTCGGTTTCCATTTTGGACGGACAGCACCGGGTCGGCGCGCTTGCGATTTTACTGGAAAAAGGCGTGATTCGTGATACCGACGAGGTGCTGGTGGAGGTGTTCCCGAACGTGTGTGACACGAAAGCGTCGGATTTGTTCACGGAAATCAACCAAAGGTAGTACCTTCATTTTATTTCCCAAATCCCTCCTCCCTGTTTGCCTGTACAAGACTGACACTTTTCTTTTAATATCACAGCGAACCCGTCCGTTTTTTAGATTTGCCAGGCGCGGTGGCGCCGGTACTGAAACGTTCGCTAGAGTTATCCGTGCAGTTCTTCCTCACTAAATACCCCACCATGTTCTCCAACTCGCCTCGTTGTCGGGTACCGCATGTCAACCTTGACGTGCTGCGGGAAACCATGCACGAAGCGGACGTCGCGAGCCGGTTCGGGTTGAAAAACGAAAACGACTTCATTCAATGGATGCAACGCGAAAACGAAACCTTTGCGGCGCGCACGGAAAAACAGTGGGTAAAGGCCCGGCCGAAGGTAAGTGTTTCCCATTTACCACACACCGCCTCCCTGATTGCCCATACGAGACTGACACTTTCTTTTTTTATCTCTCAGGTCGGCAAAGGCGCGGCTGGCACGAACGCGGCGTACGTAAAGGCGCTTGGGAAGGCCACGGACAGCGGGTTTTTCCTGGGGATGAGCGATACGTGGCTCGAGACGAAGGAGGGGGGGAAATGATTGACAGGGTCGAGGGTCGACGCATGCTTTTGTGACGGTTTTTGTTCAGTAATAATGACGCTCGCTCAAGAGCGGCTTGTTTTAGTAATAAACGAGTACTCGTACGCCTACTAGAGCGGCTCGCTTGTCTCACCCTCCACCGCCTCCACCTCACTGCTGTCCGGCCTCACTTCAAATGAGCCCCTGATTCTTTTCAGCGAGTTCCCCGCTTGTCTCCAGTTTTTGGGGAACGCGTCCACGGAAAGCACGAACAGGTCGCCGCCGCGAACGGTCGCGCTCATCAGGTAGATGTGACTGTGATTGCGCCAAAGAAAAGCGTCAGTCTTCCCGTAACTTGTATGAGTAATTACTCTGGACAATCGGCAGTACTTCGTGATGTGTATGACTAAACAGTCGTAGTATGAGTAAACAGTTAACAGTTTATGAGTAAACAGTGTGCGGCGGATTTTGGAAACGCAACCACACGTACTCCGGGTACAAACACCCCACGGCGCTCGGACATTGTTTCGCGGGCTGAGAGATGAAAAAGAAAGTGTCAGTCTCGTATGGGCAATCAGTCGGCGGAATGTGGTAAATGGGAAATACTTACCGGCGACGCGACCATGTCCCAGTCGTAGTATACCTGGCCGTCCGTGGCGGTTCGCTTGCTCGCGCCTAGCATGTCCGCCCGGCGATACGAATCGTCACTCGCCAGGCCCAAAGCTTTCGCCACGGACACGTTTTCGGGTTTCCCCAGGTCCGCTATTGATTGCGAGGGGAAGTTTTTCGTGAAAAACAGAGTTACGTTTTGCACGACTTTCCCGTTCACGGGGTCGACGATTTCTTGCCACGTGGTGGTGGATTTTGGTGCGTCTTTTGATGAGTCTTTTGAGGACTCCGCATCACCAGCACCCACCCCTGCAGCACCCCCCGTAGACGCCTTCCCGACCACGCTCCACAAACTGGAAACCTCGAACGAGGCGCGCATCGATGAGCCGTCGCGAAACGCGACCTGACGCGGGTAACTGAACTCGCCGCTATTTACTTTCAGCACGTTTCGCATTGACGCCTCGATCGCGGCTTGCGCGTCTTCTTCGGATTCGTCGTCGTCCTCGGCGAGCGCGAAGTTTGGGAACAGTGCGGCCGCGAACGCGCTTAGCAGAGTTGTGCCGACCACGCCGCGTCGCGTGGAAACACACGGCGGGGGCGGTGGGTCCGCGGATGTGATGACACACATATCCAAAGACTCGGAAGTGGACGCACAGGACACGGCGGTGGATCGGCCGGGCACGCCACGGTTACGCGACCGCGTGCCACTAATCGCGGGTCTCCGGGGCTCGACGCGGCCGCAGTGAGCGGCGACCATGACGCCGACGGCGGACATCCGGCCGTTGAGTTCGGGCGTGAGGCACGGGAAGCGCGGCGAGGTGTGCGCTGGCAGGCGGGTTGGCACGCCACGTCCCGGAAAAATGGGCACGAAGTCGAAATCGGAAGAGGACACAAACTTGAAGGACCATCGATCAAATCCGTCGATCAAATGTCTTCATCGATGAACTTTCATCGAGTCAAACTGGGTTGATCGAGCCAAACAGATGCATCAACCCGGACCGCGCCCTCTTCTGTTATTCTCTACGCCCTCAACACCCCCTCACGTTTCACACCGGCCGCACGCGTCTCTCCGCGCCACTCACCCAGGGTCGGTCGGCTACGGGTTCGCCTTGCTCGCGGCATGGCGTCGTCCACTCGCGGGCGGCCGGACCCCGACCCGGTCGCGGACGTGCGCCCCAACCGCCGAGGGTCCCGCGTGACGCGACAAAGCGCATGGGCGGTTGCCCTGGCGCTGTTGTCCGTCTCCGCGCCCGTCGCGGGCGCGGCCGCGGATCTACACGCGACGCGACCGTTCGCGACGCCGGCGGCGGCGACGTCGTCGTCGGTGAGGAGTGGCGTGACGAATGTACCTACCGTAGCGCCAAACGCAGGGTTCGCGCGCGGATTCGGGGTGGACACACGCGGTGGCCACAGCCATGAAGGTGCGCGGGGAACGGATGGGCTGGTGCAAATCACCGCCCACTCCCCGGCGTTCCTGACCTGGGCGGCGAGGCACGACAAGCTCGTGGAGTATTGCGCAGGCGCGTCACCTCCGTGCGAGGAGTCCCTACACCGTGAAGCGGTGTGGACAAACAACGCGGTCGCGATCGAACTGCACAACAGGGAAGGCGGAAGCTTGATGAAGAAAGGACTGACTCGCTTCGCCGATCTCACCGAAACCGAATTCACGGCGGCGCACGCGACGTACGCGGGGGGTGTGCCGGTGGTGGCGCCGCTGGCGAAGGGAACTTCGTATGGCCAAACAGTCACGTCCGCGCCGTCCAGACGTTTCGGTCGTGAATCCAGGGAATCAACACCAACGGAAGGGCCGATTTTCCTGAAGCGCGCGACGGATGAAGCGGCGATTCGGGGCGACGCGCTTCCCAGCGAAAACGACGACGAGGATGAGGAGACATCAGATGCATCTTCTGTTTCGCTCAAAGGGTTGTCCACAACCCCCTCGCCTTTCCCCGCGCTCGGCGCGTCCGCGGGGCTTACGCAAGATACGCGTATGGCCGCGCAAAGCGAGCGCCGGCGCGCGCGAAGGGCGGCGACGAGGGCGGCGGAGGCGGAGGCGGCGCTCGGGTTTGGCAATGAAAAACACAACACAATGCGCGGTCCTCTCGGCAGCGGCCTTGCGAACCACTTCGACTGGAGCGAGCACTTGGATTTCGGCGAAATCGTGCACCAAGGCGCGTGCGCTGGGTGCTGGGCGTACAGCACCGCCGCTGTGGTGGAAGCGGCGCAGTTCGTGCACAGCGGCCGGCGGCAACGCATGTCGCCGTACTCCCTAATCGACTGCGATACCTTGGATCACGGGTGCGCCACCGGGAACATGGCGTCGGCGTACGCGTGGATTCAAACCAGCGAGTTCGGGCTTCCGCCGCTTGAGCGGTACCCGGCGTTGTCCAGCTCGGGCCAGTGTTCGGTGGGTGGTCTTGGAGCGGAACTGGGGGCGAACGCGTTTTCTCCCGACGGAGTTCAGAAGGATCCGACGACGGAGCCGACATCGCGGGATGAGTTTGAATCTGGAGGTCCCGAACCTTTGCAAAAATCAAAGCTGGGCTCGAGCGTTTCGCCGTCCTCATTGTTCGGCGGCGACGGCGCTTCGATCGACGCGAGGGGCCGTACAACGAGTAAAGACGGAACCCCGATTCACATTCCAACCGGCAACGCGCGCGTGAAAGGGTACTGCGACCTGCCTGTGTTGCATTCCGATTCCGAGAAGCAATTACTAAGAGCGCTCGCGCAACAGGTACGGCCTTGGGCCTTTCCCAAATCCTGACACTGTTTACAGCCCCTCTTTGACTATTCACTGTTTACTACATACATCGCAATCACGACTGTTTGCCCATACAGTACACCCACGGACTCGGGACTGACACTTTTCTTTTACAATAACAGCCCGTGGCGGTCGGCGTGAACATCCACGCGCTGCAGTTTTACGAGAGCGGGATTGTGCAATTAGGCGACTGCCCGCCCGCGAGCGTGGACCCGTTGAAAGCAATCAACCACGCCGCAGTTCTCACTGGCTGGGGCTTTGATGAACAAAGCGGGCAGCACTACTGGATTTTAAGAAACACGTACGGCGACCGGTGGGGCGAGGCGGGGTACGCGCGGTTGGCCTTTGGCAGGGATGAGCAAACCGGCTTCGGCGCGTGCGCGCTTTACACCGAGGGTAACTACCCGCTGGTTGGTACCTTGCAGTGCACACCTGGGGCGACGAGAAAGGAAGCCGTGCGGCACGGCGCGTACGTCTGGCTGTACCCGGGGGGGTACAACATGGGCCCTCACGTGGCGAGCGTTGACGACGGGTTGTTTCCCGCGTTGAGGGACGCCGTCTCTGGGTTTTCGCAAAAAATGCAGAGGTTCAACCTCGGGTTTGGCGAGGAAAACCGCGTGGAGGTCATCGGGGCGGCTGCGTTTTTAGTCCTAGCCGCGGTGGTGACCATCGCGGCGCAAGCCACGACGCTCGCGAAACTGCGAAGAGAAGCCAGAGTGGGTACCGCGGAGGAACGAACCGGGTTTGCCGCCACCGGTACGGCGGGGTACGTGGACGACGTGTTGGAGTAAAAGGACTTGAGAAGGTGTTTTTATTTGTAAAATCGATTTCATATACGAGATACAAAAACAATACACCACCTGTAATTAGGACACAACTCCGGTCAAAATCCAACACTTAGCGGTCCTTGATCATGGTCATGTTGGACGGCGCCAGCGTGCTCGGCAGCTGGCCGTTCATCTGCTCCGTGGTGTAGATCCCGCGCGCCTTGAGCTCGCGCTGCACGCGGCACTGCGCGCACGTGTGGCAGCAAGCGACGCAGATGCAGTCGCCGCACATGTCCTTCTCCGTGATCCCGAGCTTGAGCTTGACCTGGGTGTACTGGGGGCCGAGGCAGAAGAGCGCGGAGCAGGGGAAGGAGCACGGTATGGGGGACTGCGCGCCCATGTGCATCCAGCACGAACCGGAGGTGCAGTACGCTGTTGATTTTTTGGAACGAGGGGGAAAAGGGAAAGGGAAAATGTCAGTCACAACAGTCGTGTTTTTTTGGTGCTTTTCCCTCGCTCGGTATGTGACACCTGTCTGTATTGCTCATCAGCATTGCAGCAACGGCACCCGTTTCCGCGAACGCGCGTTGCGTTTGCTTTGCCGGCGGTGTCACAGGTTAATGGCGGGCGTGACACGCGCCGGGAAGGAACGCCGCCGTTGGGTGGTTCGTCACGGACCGCGCGAACCGAGGCCCCCGGCGTCAACGCGTCACCGCGATTCCGAATCGTAATCGTGAAAAAAAAAAGGGCGCGGGCACGTACGAGTTCCGTACACGATGCGGTTGACCTGGGCGTAGGCCATGCCCGGGTTGCCGCAGCAAGTCATGCAGCACGACTCCATGTCGGAGGTACAGTCGAACAGACCGGTGGACCACTTGTCAGACATCGTGAAGGTTTGATTGATGTACGGCGCGAGCGCGGGGAACTAATGCGGTCAACACCTGCGATCCATCCAATTGTTCCAACTCGACGTGACGACGTTCGACCATATTTTCCGACGCGTCGTTTCGGGGAGAATTTTTTCGGTCGTTTCGAAAGGAGAGGAGGGGTCGGGAGATTTGGTTTTGACCCCTGCAAACGATCCAACCTCGGTCTAATAAATCGTCAATCGTCCCACAAAATAAAAACGCTTCAAATGTTCAAATGTCAAAGTTGCCCCGCCGTTTTTCACCCGCCATCCCCCGCGCGTCGCCGCGCCACCAGGCGACAGACGTCCCCGTCGCTGTCCAGAAGCGCACCTGTGCTTCCCAGTAGTTGTTG
>Ga0114995_10003966_pt1 | contig 9922 bp, 10 predicted proteins | sample ArcticOcean_MG_C_11_FD_87038 | JGI IMG/M metagenome (GOLD analysis project Ga0114995, IMG submission 87038) | Marine microbial communities from western Arctic Ocean - ArcticOcean_MG_CB2_154 | ecosystem: Environmental > Aquatic > Marine > Oceanic | place: Arctic Ocean: Canada Basin | collected... | reverse complement strand
CAACAATGGCTGTGAAAGCTTCTAAAATTGCAATTGAGAGATCTGGCTTGGAAAAAGAAGAAATTGATTTTATAATTTTTGCAACTCTTAGTCCTGACATGTATTTTCCGGGAGGTGGAGTTCGTGTTCAAGATATGTTAGATATGCCAACAATAGGTGCACTTGATGTTCGAAATCAATGTTCTGGTTTTATTTACGCAATGTCTGTAGCAGATCAATTTATAAAAACTGGAATGTATAAAAATATTCTAGTTATTGGTGCTGAAAATCATTCTGGTGGATTAGAGAAATCTACAAGAGGTAGAGGTGTGACTGTTATTTTTGGTGATGGTGCAGGAGCAGCGGTTTTATCTAGAAGCGACGAAAAAGGAAAAGGAATTTTATCTTCTCATTTACACTCAGAAGGAAAACATGCTAGAGAATTAATGTTAGATGGACCTAATACTGGAAGATGGGTTCCGGAAATATTAGCAGAAAATGACCCAGAAGATCAATCTTACTACCCGCAAATGAATGGGCAATTTGTTTTTAAGCATGCCGTTACACGCTTTTCTGAAGCTATAATTGAGGGTTTAAAGGCAAATAACTTACAAAAGGAAGATATAGATATGCTTATTCCTCACCAAGCGAATCTACGTATCTCTAAATTTATACAAAAGAAATTTCACCTCTCTGATGATAAAGTGCATAATAATATTATGAAGTATGGTAATACTACTGCTGCCTCAGTAATTATTGCGCTTACAGAAGCTTGGGAACAAGGTAAGATAAAAGACAATGATTTGGTTGTTCTTGCTGCTTTTGGTAGCGGATTTACTTGGGGCTCTGTTATGATTCGTTGGTAATATTTTTAAGCCTTATAATATATAATCCAATAAAGGTTATAAATCCATTTATTGGTAATAATTCATAACCGAATTGATAGAAATTGTTTTTAGCAAAAGTGGATGCTTCACTCCAATTGTTTGCTATGCATTCATTTGTATTTAGTTCTATGCATGTTTGTAAATCTATGCTAACTATTGCATAAAATGTTGGTGAATAATTAACTAAAAGAGTTAATAAAGGAGCCAAAAGTACAACAGGAATTAATTTCCTTTCATTAATATCTAGCTTAGTAAATAAGCCAAAAGAAAATAAACCTAATAATGGTCCGTAGGTATAGCTAGCTACTCTTAATAAACTGTCTATAACATTAGAGCTCAATAAATACTTAAATACAATTATAATTATAATTAGGATTAAGCTCATCAAAATGTGAATTCTTTTTCGAATAGCTATCTGTTCCTTTTCATTTTTTTTATTAATGTCAATAAAATCTATGCAGTATGAAGTTGTTAATGACGTTAATGCACTATCCGCACTACTGTAAGCAGCTGCAATGAGTCCTAAAATAAAAGTTAGAGATAGTATAATTCCCAGATCTCCATTAAGTGCAATTTCAGGAAATAATAAATCTGTTTTTATTTGCCCGTCAAGCAACGGCATTTCAATTCCGTTTTTAGCTTTATAAACATATAATAAACTTCCTAAAATCATAAATAAAGCAGTGACAATTACAAGTACAATACTAAACCATAACATATTTTTTTGTGCATCTTTTAATGATTTACATGCTAAGTTTTTTTGCATCATATCTTGATCTAATCCAGTCATGCAAATAGTTACAAAAGCTCCTCCAATAAAAGATTTAACAAAATGTTGCTTATTATAAATATCGTCGAAATAAAATATTTTATTGTATTTGGAAAACTCCTCCGAACTTAAGTAATCAACAAAAGTCCAATTAAGGCTATTTAATATTTCATAAATCGATATTCCAACTGCTAAAATCATAAATAAAGTTTGTAAGCTGTCGGTCCAAATTATTGTTTTTATACCTCCTTTATTAGTATAAATCCAAATTAAAAGAACAGAAATAATTACAGTAATAAAATATGGAACTCCCCATTTATCAAAGACAAATTGTTGTAAAACAATAGCTACTAAAAATAGTCTAAAAGAGGCTCCCAGTAGCCTAGATATAAAAAAATAAACTGCTCCAGTTTTGTGAGCTACATACCCAAATCGAGTATTTAAATATTCGTATATAGAAGTAACATTCAATTTGTAATAAACGGGAAGTAAAATATTGCTCACCACAATGTATCCTGCAAAATAGCCTAAAACTACCTGTAGATAGCTGAATTGTGAGGATTCAATCCATCCAGGAACAGAAATAAATGTTACTCCAGATAATGAAGCTCCCACCATGCCAAATGCAACTAAATACCAGGGAGCTTTTTTCCCAGCTTTAAAAAAATCTAAATTATTGTCGTTTTTAGAAGTTAATTTGGAGATCAAAAGTAATACACCAAAATACAATGAAATAACTATTAATATTTGTATTGAACTCATATTTGTAAATATATCAAAATACATATTTAAAAGTCATATTTTGTAAAATATAATTTCTAAACTAATTCATTTAATTTGTAAGTTTGTTTTATGGAATTTTCATCAAAATTAATTCAAAATGCTGTGAATGAAATTTCACAATTACCAGGTATAGGTAAAAGAACCGCCTTAAGGCTTGCTTTACATATGCTAAGGCAACAAAAAAGTCAAACTCAAGATTTAGCTAGCTCATTAGTAATGATGAGAAATAATATTAAATTTTGCACTAATTGTCATAATATTTCTGATTTTGATACTTGTGAGATATGTGCTAATCCAAAGAGAGATAATTCAATTATTTGTGTTGTTGAGGACATTAGAGATGTTATGGCTATAGAAAGCACAAGCTCATTTAAAGGTTTGTATCATGTGCTTGGAGGTAAAATTTCTCCAATGGATGGTATAGGTCCGGATGATTTAAATATAATTTCACTCGTTGAAAAAATTAAATCAGGAGAAGTTAAAGAACTTATTTTTGCTTTAAGTTCTACAATGGAAGGAGACACTACTAATTTCTATATATATAAATTAATTAATAAATACGAAATTGTAACATCTACAATAGCAAGAGGAGTTTCTGTTGGAGATGATTTAGAATATGCAGATGAAATTACTTTAGGTAGAAGTATAACAAATAGAATTCCATTTGAGAGTTCAATTAAAATTTAACCAACTTGATTTTATCAGTTATAATTGTAAACTATAATTCAAGCTCATTTTTAGAGTTATGTTTGCACAGTGTTGCTAAGGCTATTTCTCAGCTGGAACTCAAATCTGAAGTTATTGTTGTGGATAACTCATCATCAGATGATTCTTGTGAAATTTTAAATAACAAATTCCCATTTGTAAAATTAATTCAGAATGATAAAAATGTTGGTTTTTCTAAAGCAAATAATCTCGGTGTTAGCAAAGCCAAAGGAAAGTATATATGTATCCTAAATCCAGACACTGTTTTACAAGAAAACACATTTGATGTAATATTAAAGTTTTACAAATCTAATCAGAAAGTTGGTTTTGTTGGTTGTCATATGTTAGATGGTAATGGGACATTCCTCGAAGAGAGTAAGAGAGTTGTTCCTAGTATTTTTAGTTCTTTTATGAAAGTCCTAGGTGTTTCTAAATTTTATTATTCTGCATTAGGTAAAGATAAGAGGGGGTATGTCGATATTTTAGCTGGTGCATTTATGTTTGTTGAAAAAACTATTTATGATTCTCTGAAAGGATTTGACGAGGACTACTTTATGTACGGGGAAGACATTGATTTATCGTATAAGGCTTTGAAAAAAGGTTATTTAAATTATTACTTAGGAGATATTAAAATAATACACTTTAAAGGCGAAAGTACAGATAAAAACTCTGTCTATGTTAATAGATTTTATAATGCTATGTATATATTTTACACAAAGCATTTTAACAAGTTTTTAGTTACTAAGATATTTGCCTATTCTTTTTTTAAGTTCATAATTTCTATAAAAAATTTATCTAATTTTAGTGATTTAGGTTTAAAATTAGTTGATTCTAAGCCTGTATATAAAGATACTTTTCTTGTAACTAGGTCTACAAATAATAAAACTAATATTATAGCAACAAGGGTTGATTTAAACTATTTAGCTATCAATAAAACTGAAAATTCATTATTGATATTTGATTTGAATTCAATTTCGTTATCTGAAATTATAAATCATTATAATTTTATATCAAAGAGTAACAGTTTTCGAATAATAGTTCCTAACACAAACTTTTATATTGGCAGTGATTATGCCGATAAAAAAGGTCAAATTATTAAATTCTAGTATAAATAAATTATTGCCTTCCTCATTTTGTTCAATGAATTTTACTTAATTTTGTATATTAATATAATAGGATCTAAATGTCAAAGTTTGAATTGAAATTACCAAAAATGGGTGAGAGTGTTGCTGAAGCTACTATTACATCTTGGTTAAAAGAAATTGGAGATCAAATTGAAATGGATGAAGCAGTTTTAGAAATTGCTACTGATAAAGTTGATACTGAAGTCCCATGTGAGTTTAAAGGTGTTTTGATTGAAAAGTGTTTTGAAGTTGACGAAATAGTGCAGGTTGGTCAGACTATAGCTATTATTGAAGTTGAAGGTCAAGTTTCTTCACAAGTCATAAATAATGATAATGAAGATCTTGTTTCTGAAAAAAAAGACATAGAAATAGTTATACCTCCAACTTTTGATCTTAATGAAGATTCTGTAAACCAAATAAAATTTAGTGACTCTGATCGATTCTTTTCTCCTTTAGTAAAAAACATTATAAAACAAGAAGGTATTGACTTTAAGGAATTAGAAAAAATTAAAGGTTCTGGAAAAGACAACAGAATTAATAAAAATGATATTCTACAATATATTGAATCAAAAAGTGATTTAAATAAAATTGAATTAACCCCTGTTAAAGTAATTAAACCTTTAAATATTCAAACTAATTCAAACCTATTAAATAATAATGATGAGATAGTTGAAATGTCTAGAATGGGCAAGTTAGTTTCAAAACACATGGTTGATTCAGTTAAAACTTCTGCTCATGTACAGTCATTTATTGAAGTAGATGTTACTAAGGTTTGGGATTGGAGAAATAAAGTTAAGTCTGATTTTGCCAAAAGAGAAGGCGAAAAACTTACATTAACTCCAATTTTTATGCAAGCTGTCGCCGTAGCTTTAAGAACCTATCCAATGATGAATGTCTCTGTTGTAGATGATAATATTATTTTAAAAAAGAGTATAAACATTGGTATGGCTACATCTCTTGCTGATGGTAACTTAATAGTTCCTGTTATAAAAAATGCAGATAGATTAAATTTAGTTGGAATGACTAAGTCTGTTAACGAACTAGCTAATAAAGCTAGAAGTGGTAAATTAAACCCAGACGATGTTCAAGATGGAACTTATACTGTTACAAATGTTGGAGTTTTTGGAAGTATAATGGGTACTCCAATAATTAATCAACCACAGGTAGGTATACTAGCTCTAGGTGCAATTAGAAAAATGCCCTCAGTTATTGAAACTTCAGAAGGTGATTTTATAGGAATTAGAAATAAGATGTTTTTATCTCACTCCTATGACCATAGAGTTGTTAATGGTGGTTTAGGTAGTCAATTTATCAAATGTATCAAAGAATACCTTGAAGCATGGGATATTAATACAGAGATCTAAAAAATAACAATAAATAAATTTAATGAAGTTAAACTTAACCAAGCCAATCTGTTTTTTTGATCTTGAAACAACAGGTATAAATATTTCTAAGGATAGAATAGTTGAAATTTCAATTTTAAAAGTATTTCCATCTGGAAAAGAAGAAATACATACTTGGCTAGTTAATCCAGAAATGCAAATTCCTGATGAGGTAGTTGCTATTCATGGTATTTCAAATGAAAAAGTTAAAGAATCTCCTGTTTTTAAAGACCTTGCTAAAGAAATTAATTTATTAATTAAAGATTCTGATTTAGGAGGTTTTAACTCTAACCGTTTTGATATCCCATTACTAGCGGAAGAAATGATACGCGCAGATATTGATTTTAGTCTAAAAGGAAATAAGTGTGTTGATATTCAAAATATATTCCATAAAATGGAAAAAAGAAATTTGTCAGCTGCGTATGAGTTTTATTGTAATAAAGAGTTAATTGGAGCTCATAGTGCTGAGTCAGATACAAAAGCAACTTATGAGATTTTAAAAGCACAGGTAGATAAATATGATGATTTGGAGAATAATATTTCTTTTTTATCAGAATTTAGTACAAGAAGTAAGTTTGCTGATTTGGCTGGTTTCATTACTTTCAATGGAAATAATCAAGAATGCTTTTCTTTTGGAAAACATAAGGGTAAATTGGTAGTTGATATTTTAAAAACTGACCCTGGCTATTTTAACTGGCTATTAAATGCGGATTTCCCCCTTTATACAAAAAAAACATTAAGATCCATAAAGTTAAATTTGCTTAATAATAAATTCTCCTAAATGAAAATAATTTGTATTGGTAGAAATTATGTTGATCACATAAAAGAGCTTAAAAATAACCGACCTAAGGATCCTGTCATATTTCTAAAAACAGATACTTCAATTATTTTAAAAAATCAACCATTTTTTATTCCTAATTTTAGTAGCGATGTGCATCACGAGGTAGAGCTATTGGTAAAAATAAAAAAAGTAGGAAAGCACATAGACTCTAAGTTTAGTCATAAATATTACGATCAAGTATCACTTGGAATTGATTTTACTGCCAGAGACTTACAGTCAGAATTAAAGTCTAAAGGGTTGCCATGGGAAAAAGCAAAAGCTTTTGACGGCTCTGCCCTTATTGGTAAATGGGTTGAAAAAACTAAATTTAAAAATATACATAATCTAGATTTTAGTTTAGAACTTAATGAAAGTGTTGTTCAGAAAGGTAACAGTAGCTTGATGTTGTGGAATATAGACGAAATTATTTCTTATGTTTCTCAATTTTTTACATTAAAAATAGGGGATGTTATATTTACAGGAACACCATCTGGAGTTGGAAGAGTTAACATTAATGATTCCCTTATTGGCAAGATAGGTGATGATGAATTTTTTAAGATTAAAATAAAATAATGACTGCAGAAATAATTACAATTGGGGATGAGATTTTAATCGGACAGACTGTAGATACTAATTCTACATTTATTGCTAAAGAGTTTAACAAAATTGGACTCTCAATTAATAGAATCTCTTCAATTAAAGATAGCGAATCTGATATCTTAACTACTTTAAATAGCTGTTTAAATTATTCTGATATAGTAATAGTTACTGGAGGCTTAGGTCCAACTAACGATGATATTACCAAAAACACACTACTCAAGTTTTTTAACGATAAACTTATTACTGACCATAATGTTTTAGATAATATTAAATTTATTTGGAAAAAGTATATCAAACAACCACTTTTACAAGTCAATATCGATCAATCTCTAGTACCTTCTAAAGCTCATGTTTTTTTAAATACTAAGGGAAGTGCCCCAGGATTGTGGTTACAAAAAAACAATACTGTTTTTGTTTTTTTACCAGGTGTGCCATTTGAAATGAAGTCATTAATAAACGATAGCATCATACCAAAAATTCTTAAAGAATTTAGCTTACCTTATATCCTTCATAAAACTATTTTAACTTATGGAATGGGGGAAAGTAGTATTGCTGAGATAATTAAAAAATGGGAAGATAATTTACCTATTGAAATTAGTTTAGCATACTTGCCAAGTCTTGGCAGAGTTAAGTTGAGATTGTCAACAAAAGGGGAAGATTTAAGTAAAATTACTGAAAATATTAATGTTCAAATTGACAAATTATTACCCTTAATTAAGGATATATTTGTTGGTTATGAGGAAGACGAATCAATTGAAAAGTTAATTTCTAATGAACTAATTAAGAATAACTCAACTATTTCTTTAGCAGAAAGTTTTACAGGAGGTAAAATATCTGATTCTTTAGTCTCTATTGCTGGTGCTTCTACCTTTTTCAAAGGTTGTTTAGTCTGTTATTCTACAGAATCTAAGATTAATACTTTAAAGGTTAATATTGATTTGATTGAAAAATACTCTGTGGTAAGTTCTCAAGTTGTAGAATCTATGGCTATTGAGACAAAAAAAATGTTTAATTCTGATTACGGATTAGCAACAACTGGTAATGCAGGTCCAAACAAGGGTGACTCTAATAAAGAAGTAGGTACTGTCTTTATTGGTATCGCAACTCCAAAAGAGGTGTTTTCATTCGAATTTAACTTTGGTAATTCTAGGGAAAGAGTCACTAATAAGGCTGTTAATAAATCTTTTGAGTTGCTATTGAAAGAATTATTAAAAAATTGACATATAATATTTGTCATATATTAAAGAATTTGTAAATTCGCACCTCGTAATAAAAAACATTTGTAATAAATTTATAAGATTATGTCAAGAGTTTGTGAATTAACAGGTAAAACAGGAATGGTAGGAAACAATGTTTCCAAGTCCCTTAATAGAACTAAGCGTAAGTTTGATGCTAACCTTATTAAAAAACGTTTTTATATTCCTGAAGAAGACAAGTGGATTACACTTAAAATCGCTACTTCAACTCTTAAAACAATAAATAGAATTGGAATTTCTGCAGCTTTGAAAGATGCTAGAAGTAAAGGTTTTTTAAAATAATTTAAAAGATGGCTAAAAGAGGCAACAGAGTACAAGTTATATTAGAATGTACAGAGCATAAAGCTAGTGGTATGGCTGGAACTTCCAGATATATTACTACAAAGAATAAAAAAAATACACCTGATAGAGTTGAAATAAAAAAATTCAATCCTATCCTAAAGAAAATGACTATCCACAAGGAAATTAAGTAAATTATAATATTATGGCAAAAAAATCAGTTGCATCGTTACAGACAGGTTCTAAAAGATTAACAAAGGCTATCAAGATGGTGAAATCTCCTAAAACTGGAGCTTACTCTTTTGTTGAAACTATATTACAACCAGATAAAGTAAATGACTTCTTAAGTAAAAAATAATTTACTAGATTAAATATTAACTTTAAAAAAGCTGCTTTTTGTAAAAAAGCGGCTTTTATTTTTATATTTACATTATAGATTTATTATATAAGTATGAGTTTCTTTAAAAATATTTTTTCGAGTTCTAAAAAAGATTCTTTAGATAAAGGATTAGAAAAGTCTAAAACTTCCTTTTTTTCAAAATTAAACAAAATCATTGCTGGTAAATCAACGATTGACAATGATTTCCTGGATGATCTTGAAGAGGTTCTAATTTCTAGTGATGTTGGAGTAAATACTACCTTAAAAATTATTGATCGTATTGAGTCTAGAGTTGCTAAGGACAAGTTCAACGGATTGAATGAGTTAAATATATTACTTAAAGAAGAGATTAGTCTACTTCTTTCTGAAAACAACACGTTATCTTCAACTGATTTTGAAATTCCTAAATCAAATGATCCTTATGTTATTATGGTTGTTGGTGTCAATGGAGTTGGTAAGACTACTACTATTGGAAAGTTAGCTAATCAGTTCAAGTCTAAAGGCTTAGAAGTTGTATTAGGAGCAGGTGACACTTTTAGAGCAGCTGCTATTGATCAACTTCAAATTTGGGCAGATAGGGTAGATGTTCCTTTAATAAGGCAAGACATGGGTAGTGACCCTGCCTCAGTTGCCTTTGACACACTAACTACAGCTAAGTTGAAGAAGGCGGATGTAGTTATAATCGATACTGCAGGAAGATTACATAATAAAGTTAATTTAATGAATGAGTTATCTAAAATTAAAAGAGTTATGGATAAAGTTATTACTAACTCTCCTCATGAAATATTACTTGTTTTAGATGGTTCAACAGGTCAAAATGCTTTTGAACAAGCTAAACAGTTTATTAACACAACTGATGTAAATGCGCTTGCAATTACTAAATTAGATGGAACAGCTAAAGGTGGTGTTGTTATTGGAATTAGTGATGAATTCAAAATTCCTGTTAAATATATTGGAGT
>Ga0114995_10003965_pt1 | contig 9924 bp, 7 predicted proteins | sample ArcticOcean_MG_C_11_FD_87038 | JGI IMG/M metagenome (GOLD analysis project Ga0114995, IMG submission 87038) | Marine microbial communities from western Arctic Ocean - ArcticOcean_MG_CB2_154 | ecosystem: Environmental > Aquatic > Marine > Oceanic | place: Arctic Ocean: Canada Basin | collected... | reverse complement strand
TGAATTTGATAACTTTTCTCTTTAGTGGTCCCAGGCACTATGAAAACGAAAAATCGACAACAATCTGGTTCCGACACTATCGCTCTTGCGTTTTCGATTGCTGTCCCCATGCAATCATCACACTCCCAGTTAAGGTAGAGGTGCTCGATTACTATCACACAATAATGCACTTTTTTGTCCATAATATTTATGGACTCACCAATAAAAAATTCCCCATTAGTTAAAGGCATACTCAATAATCTCTTTATATATATACCAGCGACATTCAATTATTTTCCTCATTATCTATAAACACACTAAATAGACGATTAAAATAAGATAATGTCAGCCAGTGTCGACCTTGGTTCCCACTTAACTAAAGTTAATCGAAGATAAACAAATTACGCATTGGATAAAATCTATTGACCACTCTGTAGGCATGGGTTGCGCGCAATTTTATTAAATTAGGCGACTGTTTATATTTTAGGTAAACTAATTTTGTAGTATTACCTTCTAGGGGTTTATATGAGCAATATGAATACAAAGGAGCAAAATTGGAAATTTCCGTTAACTGGCAGCGGAAAAACTCAAGGGTTTAAGCATTCAGATAAAGAGTCTTTTGCACAAAAAGATCCATACGCGAGTCTTGCTAGAGAGGTTGTTCAAAATTCATTAGATGCCCGAGATAAAAATCAGCGGTTGCCAGTCAGAGTTGAGTTTAATCTAGAGCAACAAGCCAGCCAATCATTTCCGGGAAAAGAGATGTATTTAGGTTGCCTTGAAGCATGCCTTAATAATCATTCGAATGAAGATGAGGCGGCTATAGAACATTATCAAAATGCTATCCAAACATTAAATGAAACTCAGCTCCCAATTCTAAAAATTAGTGATTTTAATACGAGTGGGCTAAATAAGAGCACTTGGAGTAACCTAGTTAAGTCTTCTGGAGTATCAGCGAATAAGGAGGGTACTGCTGGAGGTTCATATGGGTTTGGAAAGTACGCACCTTTTCTTAGCTCAAATGTGCACGCAATTTTTTATTCAAGTCTTGACCAAAATGGACAATACCTGTTCCAAGGGAAATCAGTTTTAGAAACTCAATTCCATGGTGATCCTGACAAGGAAACACAGGGCGAAGGGTTTTATGGTCTTTCACATAATCTTACTCCTATAGATGAAAAAGACCATATCGATCCTTTTTATCAACGAGAACAAACTGGCACAGATCTTTTTATTATGGGTTTTAAAAAGGATGAGCAATGGGAGGCTAAAATTATCATAGCTATTTTAAAAAACTATTTCCCTGCCTTAGATCAAGAAAAGTTAGTGGTTGTGGTTGGTGGTAAGACCTTAAAGAAAGTTGGATTAAAAAAAATGATTACAGAGTATGGATCAGATAAATATAAGGCTATTAAAGAAGCTAAAAATTTGTCTGAATACTTTGAAGCATATACTGCAGAAGAGGGTGACCAAAATAATCCAATTGTACAAAACGTTCCAGATATTAAGGGTATGGGTGCAGTAAAGATTAGAACATTTGAGAAAGAAGGGTTTCCAAAAAAAGAAGTATATTATCGTGACAGCGGGATGATTATTGAAGAAAGAAGCCATAGGGGGACTATTGAGTGCATTTCAATGGTTGAAATTCAAGGGAAAGATTTGAGCAAGTTTCTACGTAAAATTGAAAACCCGGCTCATGATAAGTGGGAACCAGAGAGGGCTAAGGATTCTGAATTAGCTACTGAAGTTTTAACATCTATTCGGAAAGTAGTGAGAGAAACAAGAGAAGAGCTCATAAAGGATGAGAAAAATCCCGAGGTAGATTTTAAAGGTATGGAGAATTTTTTACCAGAGGACATAGACCATGTAGATGAAATTGATAACGACCTTATCAATGAGAAAATTAATAAACCTGCACCAATAGAAATGAAAAAAATTAAAAATAAGAAAAATACTAATAAAGTAATTAATGAAGAGGATAATTCCGGAGATGATGGTGGCTCAGGTGGTGGTGATGGAGAGGGTGGTGATGGAGAAGGAGGTGGTGGTGGCTCAGGTGGTGGCGGTGGCGGTGATGGAGAAGGAGGTGATGATGAAGGCAAAAAAAAACCTAAATACACTAAATATAGTTTAAATAAAATTAGGGTGATAGAAACATCTCAGCCGGGAAATATTATCGTTATTACTTCCTCTGGTGAAGATAAACTAGTCTATCTCGAGCTGTCGGCAGCAGCAGAAGATGCCACTATGCATGAATTAAAAATAGAAAAAGCATCATGGCAAGGTGGTGAAGTAGATGTTAATGGAGATAATAATTTTATTGGACCTATTGACCTCAAAGCAGGTGAAGAAATAAAGCTACATGTCTTTTTAGAAGATAAAGAAAGAATGGCTTTAGGAGTTGATGCACATGAACTTAAGTAATACATATTTTCCATACCCCGTTATATCGCCATCTACAAATGACTATAATAATAAAAAATTTGAGGTGTCATATAATGCAGAGCCGGGAATTAAAGAATATAAATTTAATGTTGATATCGTACTAGAGGATAAAAATTTATTAAACTTAATACACTCCAAAAGTGCTCATTTTTTTATTGTAATGGAATGTAAGTCATTGGGCTTCAGAAAAAATATAATATACCATGACACCCAGGTTAATTTTGAATTAAGCATTATGGATATAAGCAATAAAGTAGAGATAGAAGCCTACATTATCGCTAATGAAGATTTAAATTTAGCATCAGATAACTTTCATATGGATTACCACGGACATATATTTCAAATTGAAAAAGGTGATGTTTTAGGTGTTGCAGAAAGCTTTAGTTTTATTCCTGAAGATGATACAGAGAGCTTTAAAAATTTGGGTTCGATTTTTCATGTAAGCAAAGATAATCAGAAAAAACCAATGAAAGTAGGTTTGGATGGTACTAAGTACATAATGATTTTGCTTTCAGAAGAGGACCACCAACTATATATAAGAGCTTCTAATTATAAGCCATATGAACCAATCTTAATAAGCATGTTTATAGTGCCAGCTCTACTCTTTACAATAAATATTATGAAGGAAAAAGGTGGGGATCACGAAGATAAGAATTGGTACAGAGTCATCCTTAGGCGTTGCTCTAATCTAGGTTACGAGGAAGACCCGGAAGATTGGCAGAATCCACTGGAAATTATTCAAAAAATTATTGAAAATCAATTGTCAAAAAGTTTGTCGGCATTAAAACAATTGAGAGATGAAGAGGAGGAAGTCTGAAAAATGTCTGTTTCGTACATAAAGCAAAGATTTCTTGATGATATCAAGAATAGTATTGATGTAGAAAAATACAAAATAGGAACAAGGCCATGGGTTAGTGAACACTTTAATGATCAAAGCTGGCATCATCATCTTGACTTCCATCTCGATGATTCAATAGAGCTTTCTATTGGTGATCATAATAGCGATTTTGAGAATGTAAAAATTATACACAAAGCATTTAAAAATATACCAGCAAAATATTTGGCAGATGATACAGTATGGGCGTATTATGCCCACACTAAATTTTGGGATTATATGCAGAAAAGATGGCCACTTGTAGGTAAAAAGGGCAAAGAGAAAAAGGACCCGACCTCTTATATTTTAGAACATTATTTTGTGAAGGGAGCTTCAGATAGGGGCTTGTTAAGAAATGGTATAGCGCGGCTGTGGTTTATTGGGCACATGACCTACGATGAATCAAGAGAGGATCCATATGAATTGACCCGTTTGCTTTTATCAACCCAAGAAATAACTAGGACGCTTTCAGAAAGACCGATTTTAATGAGAAATAAAAATTTTCGCTTCGCTTTATTAAATTGTATGGCTAAAGATAGTAAGCCATTTCTTAAAAGAGACGGGTTTATTACCCTTTTAAAAAATTTCGTACGAATATCAGGAATTAAAAGGCTAGACGCTTTCTCCGAGAGTGACCTTACAGATTTAATTCAAAATAAACTAATAATCGATTGATTGCATGACTAAAAATATATATACCTTTGCAGATCTTTTTGCAGGGATCGGCGGAATGAGGTATGCGTTTGAGCGCCACGGGCATTGTGAATGTGTCTTTTCATCAGAGATAAATAAACATGCGAAAACAACTTATATGCTCAATTTTCCTGAAAACAAAGAAAGAGCAGACCATATTTTTAATGACAATATTTTAAATATACTAACAAAAAATATTCCAGATCATGACATCCTTTTAGCGGGCTTTCCATGTCAGCCCTATAGTATTGCCGGACTAAGAAAAGGCCTTAATGATGAGCGAGGTGGGGATATATTTAAAAAAGTCATCGATATTCTTCAAATAAAAAAACCTAAAGCCTTTCTTTTGGAAAATGTTAGGGGTATGTTGAATCATGATCAGGGGAGAACAATCAACTATATGGTTGACGAACTTAAAGGATGCGGTTATCAAGTCTTGCCACCAACTATTTTAAATAGTTCGACTCATGCCAATGTCCCCCAGAATCGTGAAAGAGTATTTGTGGTTGGTTTTATGGATCCAAGCAAAGCAAGCGCCTTTATTTTTCCACCTAAGATCGCACTTAAAAAAACGATCCATGATTGTCTTGAGGTAAATCAAGTCGACTCAGATTTTTATTACACGGACAGATTTGGGTGTTATGAAGTATTGAAAGATGAAATAAAATCAAGGGATACTATTTATCAATGGCGAAGAATGTATGTGCGTGAAAATAAAAGTAATGCTTGCCCAACATTAACTGCCAATATGGGGTCTGGAGGTCATAACGTTCCATTGATTAAAGATGAATATGGAATTCGTAAATTAACCCCACAGGAAACAGCAAATTTTCAGGGATTCCCAAATAAACATAAGCTTCCTGATATTGCGAATAGTCATCTATATCACCAGTTTGGTAACAGTGTTACTGTTCCGCTAATCAAAAAATTAGCTAATAAAATATTAAAGGCTTTGCAAGATGCCTAATTTTCAATTTGATTTTGATCAATATGAAAAGCTTTTGAAAGCAATTGCCGCTATGTCGAGTTTGTATAGTGACAATCAAAGACCATTCGTACATTCTAGATTTGTTGAAAAACTTTATGTGTATACATCTCAAGCAAAAGATTTATCAAGAAGTGATATGTCATTTGATGCAATACTTGACGGCAATATCGGGGTGGGTATTAAAACATTTACTGTTAACAATTTTAATGTCGAAAAATCAGAGAAAATCGCAGAAATGACTAGGCATGCAACTTCTGGTCTTTTTAAAAATTTAAGCTTAGAAGAGCTTGCCAAAAAATCAGCACAACTAAGGAACCTTAGAATGGTATCCGATATCAATGAATATGGTATTGATATTAAAAAATCAATATATCATTGTTTAGTTAGAGCACCAGGAAAGGCTATGGTGCATGAAGAGCCATATTCTTTTATAGATATTAGTTCAATTAAGCCACTAGACGATAGAGGTATAGAAATAACTAATTTTCCTAATCAAACAACAGGAAACTCGCACTTCACTGATGGGAAAAATAAATATACTTATAACGTTGCTAAGAATGTACTTTTCAAAAAATTTGATTTAAATTCTTTTAATAATTCAACTCCAATAGATATTGCAATATATAAGGATATTTTTTCTAAAGCATTGTCCTGGTTTAGTCAGGATATTAATGAATTAACTTCAGAGGAGAACAAGCAGGAAGACTTTATTGTTTTACCCTTATATGGAAAAAATAATGAAAAGATTGTATTCCCTAAATCCGGATTAAACCAATGGAATGCTGGTGGAAGACTAAGAAAATTTGGAGAAGCATATATCCCTGTTCCTATGGAGGCGCATAGGAAGAAGCCTAATTTTTTCCCACCAAGAGATATTAAATTTGATTTACTGCTTCCAAACAAGACAAAAGTTGTTGCAAAGATTTGCCAAGATAACAATAAAGCATTAATGTCAGATCCTAACTATGATTTGTGTGAATGGTTATTTAAATTAATTGATGGAAGTTTGAAAATATCAAAACAAAGGCTATCACAAGAAAAACCATACATATATGACGATTTAAGGGCAATAGGAAAAGATTCTGTGAAAATAATTAAAAAATCAAATTCATCGTATGAGTTATATACGCTGCCACTAGACAGCTATGAAATATTTTTGGATGAAAATTTTGAAAATGGAAGGGATTAATAAAAGATACCTAACTTGAACGAAGAAATTAATTAAATGGCTTTTTGTGATTGTTGTTTTATTGGTATTACCTAAGCTAGCAACCTTTAATTAATCCACTTCATTTGCTCACTTAATTGCCTGAGGATAAGCTCGTTTTATGAAAAAAATATCTGAATTTTTTTAATGTCTTGGAAATCAAAGACAGAAACAATTATTAATGATTTACTTGAATCATGGGGATTTTATAAGTCGAATCATGATAGATGGGATACTAATTATAATTATATTTTTAGTACTCTACTTAATGATGTTATTAAAGGAAATAATGACCATGTAGAATTGACTAAAAAAGAAGCAGAAGCATTCGATAGACTTCAAGAACACCTTACTAGCTCTGAATGGAATAATCTAGCTGACTTAATTCATGATTGCATTAATCAAAAAAAAGTTAGAACAGAAAATGATAAAAAGTTTGAATTAGAGGAAGAGGTTAGATTAAAAGCAGAGGAAGAGGTTAGATTAAAAGCAGAGGAAGAGGTTAGATTAAAAGCAGAGGAAGAGGTTAGATTAAAAGCAGAGGAAGAGGTTAGATTAAAAGCAGAGGGAGACAGAAAAAAAAGTCTAACAGAAGAGTTGTTTAGATGTTTTGAGGATAATTTTCTTAATTCAGATGCTGTATATAAAAAAAAATTCTCTATGGCTATCTCAGAAGAGGAATTTGAGGTAGCGAAGATAAGATATGTTAGAAAGTGGATTAAAACATATACTGGTGATGATATTGATAGTGAACAAGCAAGAGCAGTAGGTACTTTACACAAAAATATTCAAGTTGTAGCTCGTGCTGGGAGTGGAAAAACCTCTACCATTATTAACCGCACCATCTTCCTTCACAAACACCTAGGCATTCCTGAGGACCAAATTATACTGGTAGCTTTTAATAAAAAAGCTCAAGAAGAAATGGAGCAAAGACTTACTAGATATTTTGACAAACCACCACTTGCAGTTACATTTCATGCCTTAGCTCACAGAATTGTTAATCCCTTAGAGAAGATTATTTATGATGGGGAGGGGAGTAGTGAGCAAAGTCATTTTTTTCAAGGCATCATAGATGACTATCTTCGAAACGATATACACGAAAGTGAGTTAAGAAAAATAATGCTGAGGCATTTTAAAAATGAGTTAGATGTAATTGCGGGAGGAAAATATGATCAAAATAAAGAAGAATTTTTAAAATATAGAAGATCTTTATCCTACCAAACTTTAAATAATGATTATGTAAAATCAGAAGGAGAAAAACAGATAGCTAATTTTCTTTTTGAACATGGAATTAATTATAATTATGAAAAAGCTATTTATTGGAAAGGTACACCATATCGCCCAGACTTTAGTTTACGACTTAAAAATGACTCCGAAGTAATTATTGAGTATTTTGGGCTAACCAATAACGCTAAATATGATCAGGAAAGAAAGAAAAAAATTGTTTTTTGGAAAAACAAACCAGAGTTTATTTTTATTGAAATTTATCCAGGCGGAACTGATGAAAATAATTTAAAGCTTAAATTAGAAGAATTAGGAATTAAATGTATTCGTCTTAGTGAAGATGATATATGGAAATTAGTTAGAGAAAGAGCAATTGATCGATTTTCAAAGGTAACAAAAAATTTTATTGGGCGTTGTCGTCAGCTAAGCATTAATCCTTCAGAGCTAGAAGTTAACTCACATAGGAATTTACTCGGAATCGATAAAGATTTTATTAGTGTAATGCGAATTATTTACGAAGCATACTTAGATTCTTTATCAATGAATTATCAAGAGGATTTTTCAGGTTTACTCATAAAAGCGATTGATAATATTAAAAAAGATCAAACACTCATCCGTTCCAAAGGCGAAGTAATTGGAGACTTAAAAAAAATAAAATATATGTTCATTGATGAATATCAAGATTTAACCAAAACCTTTTTTGAATTAATAAATGCAATTAAATCTAAGAATAAATTTATTGAGTTATTTTGTGTTGGAGATGATTGGCAAGCTATTAATATGTTTATGGGAAGTGATCTGGAGTATTACAAGAATTTCGATAAATATTTCAATAATTGCAATAGAATGACCATCTCCTCAAACTATCGATCAGCTGATTCAATTGTCAGAGTCAGCAATAAATTGATGACAAATGAGGAAGGAATTCCAGCAGTATGCAAGCGTGATATTTCAGGAAACGTCTTGATAGCAAATTACAATGATAATATTCTTAATAGCTTAGAGGAGAGCGGCCTTAAAATAAACAAAATCACAGCTACAGCTTTGAGGTTTACTAAATATTCACTAGACAATGATAAAGAGATAGTATTTTTGATCAGAAACAATCGTATTCCATATATCCCAACCTCGGATGAGGATAGTAATCCTAGAACCTTCCTCAGAAAAATCCGATCATATTTTCCTGAGAGTGAACATAAAAATATTAATATCTCAACTATTCATAAATATAAAGGTAAAGAATGCGATGTGGTTGTTATCTTTGATTTGAGACATAACTCATACCCATATATCCATTCAGACTGGGTCTTCAATATTTATTTTGGTGATAATATAGAAAAATTGATCGATGAGGAGAGAAGGTTATTTTATGTTGCTCTCACAAGACCTATTAATACATTAATACTTTTAGCTGATAATATAGACGACCCCTCACCTTTTCTAGAAGCTGTTATTGATCGTGAAATTATTCAGAAATTAGATTGGAAAAATTTTCCTCAAATAAAATTAGATGATAAAGCTAACTTTAGGGTAATTTTTTCTGCAGCATTTGATATAAAATCTGAATTAAAATCTGCTAGGTATTTATATAATTCCTCTGAAAAAATTTGGGGGAAGAACTTTAGTGCTAAAGATTATTCTTTAGAGACTATCAAAGAGGAATTGAAAAACTCTATAAATATTAATAATACTAATAAAAATGTTATTAAAGTAGAAATAATAAGAGGTAATAAAGTTGAGTTTAATCAAATACAGTTAGGTGTATGGGGTATTTGGAAAACATAAGTGATTAACTTTTAAATACAGTACCTATGTTTTAAATAAAAAAACTCTTACTCATATTTTGTCACTTTTCCTAATTGAATAATTTTTGGCGGTCACTACATAACGAAGCGAGCCTCCAGGAAGAACTGCATCAAAGGGATAGCAAGTCACTAATTTTAATTCAGACTCGTAATCACTGATACTAATCGTCTGTTTTGAAATATCAATGACATCTATGTCGCTCACCTTAAAATTTTTTCTTGTTTGATCAAGACGCGTGGTAGTGATTAAATCTCCTACTGCTATATCTTTTAAGAAAGTAAAATGGGTATCTCGATGCCCTGACACTAACCATGTGGATGATGTATTATTTTGCGAGGTAAATGGACTTAAACCTGGAGCAAAAGCGAGCACGTTGCCGGTGTCACCAGCCAACACAATTAAATCTTGCTGGTGTTTTGTTGACTGTAAGCGCATCACTGGATGCATATCAGCCCATTTCCATGGCTTTATTGAAGTACCCGTCTCTATTGATTGATGCCAGGCATGACGGATTAATAATTGACTCAGCTCAGCTTTAACCGGTAAATAAGCCCCATACGCAAAGGTAGTTAGCCCTATTACCAATAGAATTACCTTAAACAATTTCTACGCCTGTTACGCATTAGCAGAGCTATCAATACAAGAAAGATGCCTATGAACATCCATAGATTAGCATTAGTGGCTGTTTGTCCTTGATAGGCTAGTTGC
>Ga0114995_10003963_pt1 | contig 9926 bp, 10 predicted proteins | sample ArcticOcean_MG_C_11_FD_87038 | JGI IMG/M metagenome (GOLD analysis project Ga0114995, IMG submission 87038) | Marine microbial communities from western Arctic Ocean - ArcticOcean_MG_CB2_154 | ecosystem: Environmental > Aquatic > Marine > Oceanic | place: Arctic Ocean: Canada Basin | collected... | reverse complement strand
TAGTTGAGGAGGAAGAGGAAGAAGTAGAGGTAGATGAGGAGGAGGAGGAAGAGGAAGAAGTAGAAGTAGAGGAGGAGGAAGAAGTAGAGGTAGTAGAGGAGGAGGACGATGATGAAATTAGTAATAACGATGTATCACAGACACCGCGTTCAGTAGTAAATACAAATGAAGAGACGGAAGACGAAGACGACGATGATGAGGAAGGTTTAATTGAAGTAGTCATATCTGGTAAAGATTATTTCGCGGATAATGACGAAGATGGAGATATTTACGAAAAAATAAGCGATGACGAGCCAGGAGACGACCCAATCGGTATCTTTAAGGATGGTGTTGCAACATTCTTTTAATATGAATATAATATTTATTAATTATATATGATACTTGATAAACTATGTATGCCTGCTATATTATATATTGGATTTACACTAACTCATATAACAATTGATTTATTCAATAAATTATATAATACAGCTATATTGAAATTCGTACTAATGATTATTTTTACTACGATGTTAGATTTGTTATGTAAATCTGGATTAACCGTAGTATCATGGATAATTGTATTTATGCCTTTTATTTTATTAACAGCAATAACATTATTATTATTATTTTCACTCGGACTTTCGCCAGATCAAGGATTTCTAAAATACGAAATATTAAATGGTAACGATGTAAATCCAGAGGATAACGATGTAAATCCAGAGGATAACGATGTAAATCTGGAGGAAGAGACAGAATTAACTACCAGCGTTCCGGTTGAAAATATGTTTAATATGTAAGCTATTTAAATACGTTTTGTTATTTAACATTATGAACTATATTATTAGCGCTTGGAGTGTGTTTATTTTTTGGAGTTGTTATCTTAATGACAATTGTAGGAGTATGATTGTTGGTAAAATTGAGTGGCTATCTAAACAAGATCCACGCATTGAACGTTTATTTCAGTTTTTATTTTGGTATATCATGAAAGTATCAACAATTACAAAAAAAAAATATAAATTGCTAACTGCCAATATTAACGAATATATTATAGAACCTTTGCTGGAAATTAGTTTTCCTGAATACGAACCAGAAGATGTGTTTTTTATTAAAAATGGAAAAATAATAGACAGAATTGCGTTTATGTATATAAACGATTCAAATACAAACTCAGATATGATATTGTATGAGTGGACAATGCCTGATGAGAATAAATACGATCACGCAATATTGCGATTTAATACTGCATCCGAAGTATCAGATAACTTTAAAATGAGCAAGGTTAATTTGTTGGCGATTCAAATAACAATTATGCATGAAAATAATACCGAAACAATTCATTCAATTGATTTCCAGAAAGATAACTACTATATTGAAAACAACATATTATTTGACCAGATATTTATTAACTATTGGTGTAAGCAGAAATTACACATTGATAACGTAACAAAGTATGAAGTAAGTTTCTTAGACAATGAAATGACACTCAATATAATAAAACCAAATGAATATATAATAATTGGACAAAATGATTTTGAAGTTGTTACATTATAAATCATATATTAAACGTATATAAATGATATAAAAATTATATTTAATATCATATATAATGGAGAAATCCATGATAAATGTGGTATCCTCTGTGGACAATGATGTTTCAACGTTTCATAAGCTTAATGATAGTTGGACATTGTGGGCGCATCTGCCACACGATACCGAATGGAATTTAAATAGTTACAAGGAAATAATGACTTTTGATACCGTAGAAGAAGCATTAACTTTATATGAAACCCTTCCGGATAAAATGATAAAGAATTGTATGTTGTTTTTAATGAGAAAAGGAATAACACCAATATGGGAAGATGAGAAAAACCGAAAAGGGGGGTGTTTTTCATATAAAATACCAAATAGACTTATAGTAACTACATGGAAACAAGCATCATATTCTCTTGTAGGCGAAACATTTACAAACGATTCATCATTAAGAAAAGATATTAATGGTATGACTATATCTCCAAAAAAGAATTTTTGCATTATTAAAATATGGATTGCAACGTGTAATAACCAAAATCCAAGCAAAATAAATACAGTAGCCAGTATTAATTCACAAGGATGTTTATTTAAAAAACATATTCCAGAATATTAACATAATTAATAACATAATTAATAACATAATCATTATTTTATTAATTAATTTATCGTTTTATTACGAGGGTAAAGGTGCTAAACATAGTTTAATTTCTCCTAGAGAAGCTACATTATATTTAACAACCAATGGAAGATCATTTTCAAGATATATCTCAATTGAACTACATAAGTTGGTGCATTTAATAAAATAGCTTAGATTTTTAAGAGAGAATTCGCCTTGGATAATTTTGCTGTTGTCCTGTTTAATGATGTATTCCATACTGCCATCGGATTCAGCTCTCCTCACTTCGGCTTGCGCGAATCCTCCACTACACTTGAATATTAGCTCGGCTCCCTCAGCCGTCGCTACCGATTTAATCTCAATCTTATCTGATATGCAAGATAAGTCTCTGATTATTTTTTGAAAGTCTGATGACGGAAGATTTAAGACCGAAGAAAACTTAACATCTGGGACTTCCAATTCATCCGTTTCTGGCTCAATAAGACGCAATTTTTGTATTTTTTGCTGTTTAATATCCCCATTTTCGAATTTGAGACCTAGATATTGAACAATTCCGTCGGTATAATCATCCTCTTCAATATAAATAGTAAGAGTATCATCGTTATCAATCGTGTTGATTAATTTGAAAAGGTGAAACATATTTACACCTATTACAATTTTAGGTTGCGAGCATTCGTAATGCTCAAAGTTTTTTGCATGTAATGATAGGTGGGCCAGAATTGTATGAGATTTGTCCATATTGATTATTTTAATTCCTTCGGGTGTAAATGATATATTTGTTTCTAGTAAAATATCTTTTAGAGCAGTCATAAGTGTTCTGAATGGAGCAATTTGTACAGTTTGAATCTGTAAAATATTTTTACTAGTACCTATTGTTTTAGATGATAAACTGGACATATAAGTATTTATGTTAATTAAATCTTTAAATACTTATGAGATAGAGAAAATTAAATCAGAATATTAAATCACAAAGTAAAAAAGATATAAAATAACCATTTCATTTATATTAAATGAACTCTGTAAACGATACGATAGATATGTTAATTAAAAAATATTCTGGAAATGACTATGTTCTTAAACGTATGGATAATTATATCGTTAATATTCTACCAGGGCTCCTTGAAAATGCCGATAAAAATAATAATGAAAGACATAAGAGAAAACAGGAGCTATCGTGTAAAAGTAAAGAATATATTAATAAATTTATGCTTACAAATAAGTATTATTATTGTTGTCAAAATGAATTATTTGTCTTGTATGATAACAAACACTTTATATCGTGCAGCGAGGACGACATTCAATACAAGATTCTCTCTGGTATTAGTAACGACGGTGAATTGGTTCCGTGGAAATATAAGATTAAAATAGGTATTATAAAGCTTATCAAAGAGAGAAGTCCATTGAAAGCTATTCCAGAGTCAGCAACGATTCAGTTCGTAATCAACCTATTTTTTCCAGGAATATTCGCATCGCGCAATCATGTAAAATATTTCCTAACTGTATTGGGAGATATATTGACCGGAAAGACAACCGATATATACATAGCATCGGCGTGTCTTAAAAATATAATTAACGAACTACATATTCAAAACAACACATATTTTGAGAACATTAATATAATTAATCATATTAAATATAAGTATCACTCATATGATTTTGATAAGTGTAGGCTCCTATATATCAACAAGCAACTAAAATACATAGATATTCCAAATGAATTATCTAAACACGCTGTAGATATTCTTTGTGTGGCAACGCACTATTCCTCGCGTTACAAGTCGTCGGATAAATTTTTATACCAATGCAATGAAAAAGTTACAGTAAACCATGTATTATTCTTACAGCAGAACAAGGCTGATGCTATTGTCAATAGTTTTATAGACAAATATATTGAACCTTGTCAAAAAAGCTCAATATCAAATAAAAATATGCTTTTTATATGGAAAAAACATCTCAATGAAAAAAACTTACCGAATATATTATTACACGAAACTTTATTGAGTATGTTAAAAGGGAAAATAAATTACAATGAAACAGAAGAGACATTTACCGGCGTTACTAGTAAAATTCTTCCAGTTGTAGCAGAATTTATACAATTCTGGGATGCAACCGTTATTGAATATGAAAATGATGTCATAGCTACCGCCGAGTACGAGATTGATGAAATAGCTCTTTTATTCAAGAAATGGACAAATAAAAAATTTAATGATATTGAAGATTCATTTATTCTTGAATTAATACGTCATTTATATGTAAATAGTGATGGAAATGTCCATATAGATGACGATAAATATATTGTAAATATTAAATGTGATTTATGGGATAAATCCCTCGAAGTAACCGAATCACTCACTCTGTTTAAGGATGAATATGGTGAAGAGATTACTGAGATAACAAATTATAACATGAAGTCTCTTTCTGATGCGTATACTTATTATTTAATATATAAAAAGGATGGATTAGTGATTAGCAAGCACTATTTTGATAAAGTTGCTAAAGATATAATCTCTGAATTCTTAGATTCAGATGGAGTAATTAACAATTCGTGGTTTATTAACGTCTCTTAGATTTGCGACCCTTGCGTTTCTTGGTCTTTCCGTCCTTTTTAACGTAGCCAAAGCTTCCCTTCTTTGTAAAGTATCCGGCCTTTTCTAATCTCTTCTCGTTCTTCGCAGTCTTGTGCTTCTTGAGCGATACAATCCGCCCATTCTTGTTCATCATAAGGTCCTTTTTCTGAAGTCCCCCCGATGTCTTGAACGCAGTGCCGTGGTAGACAGATGCTCTCGATGCGATGTATTGAGTGTATTTTTTACCCTGAACTGCGTATTTGCCATCCGAACCCTTTGTAATTTTTTTAACCATTATATAATTTTATAAGAAAATATTTTATAAAATTACCATTAAATTAATATTGTCTAAAATCTATTCCGAGGCGGTGAACCATATCCGCCAGGACTTCCAGCTACACTATTGTATTGATTTAATTCACGAACGAATGTGTGTGACTTTTTACGCGAATATCTAATCATATTAACATACAACGATATCTCGGTTTCAGACCATTCGGATTTTTTTTTAGGAATAACTTTTTCAGGACAAGACTTATTATCGTCGCTACATTGTTTCTCATTTATTCTTGCGGGCACATAAGATGAATAATACATATATATATATAGTTAATTTTAACATTGAAAGAGTATAGAGATATTTTAATTGCTATAAACACCATGAGTTCGTCGGACAGTTTAGCTAAAACATACCAGAAGAAAACAGATAAGCAACATGTATTGGATAATCCAGACACATACACTGGGTCTATGACAACTACTGAATACGACACTTATGTATTTGATTCTGAAACAAATACAATCAAGTCAAAGCAAATCACTATTATTCCAGGACTATACAAGTTGTTTGATGAGGGTATTGTGAACAGTCGCGATCATTACGTAAGAATGAACCAGGCGATGAATGATTGTAAGCAGAACACTATTCCTGTGAGCTATATTCACGTTTCAATTAGTGACGACGGTGTCATTACAATTCGCAACGATGGAAATGGAATTGATATTGAGAAACACCCGGAACATAATCTATGGATCCCTGAGATGATTTTTGGGCATCTTCGCACATCAACCAATTACGATAAGAGCGAACAGAAAATTGTCGGTGGCAAGAATGGGTTTGGATTCAAGTTGGTTCTGATTTGGTCGGAGTGGGGAACCATTGAAACCGTTGACCACGTGCGCGGAAAAAAATACAAACAGACGTTCAAAGACAACCTTAATATTATTGAGCCTCCTAAAATCACCTCCTGTAAAGTGAAACCATATACCGAAGTCGTATTCAAACCAGATTATAAGCGTCTTGGGATTGATGGACTGTCAAAGGATATGCTAGAGCTCTTTAGGAGACGCGTTTACGATATTACGGCGGTAACCGACAAGAAAATAAAGGTAAAATACAACGATGAGAATATCGCAACTAATAGCTTTCAACAATATGTAGACCTGTATATTGGTAGTGTGGGTGAGACGAAGCGTATCTATGAATGTGCGAATGAGCGATGGGAATATGCGGTGTGTATGGCTCCGAGTGAGGAGTTTACACAAGTATCATTTGTGAATGGTATCTACACTGGAAAGGGTGGAAAACACGTAGACTATTTGCTTAATCAGCTTGTGCGTAAGCTAACTAGCTACATCAAAAAGAAGAAGAAGGTTGATGTTAAATCCAGCACAATCAAAGAACAGCTAATGTTATTTGTTAGATGCGACATTAACAATCCGTGTTTTGATAGTCAGACGAAGGATTATATGAATACGCCGTCTAGCAGTTTTGGTTCATCGTGCGACATTAGCGAAAAGTTTATAGACAAAGTAGCTAAAATGGGCGTCATGGACAACGCTTGTAAACTTACCGAAGTGAAAGACAATAAGGCTGCGAAGAAAACTGATGGAAGCAAGACCAAAAGTATTCGCGGTATTCCTAAACTCATTGATGCGAATCACGCAGGAACCGCAAAGAGCAATGATTGTACTATCATATTTTGCGAGGGAGATTCGGCGAAGGCTGGTATTGTATCTGGATTGAGCACGGAGGATAGAAACACGATTGGCGTATATCCAATGCGTGGTAAGCTATTTAATGTTCGCGGTGAATCGCAAAAACGAATCCTAGATAACAAGGAGATTCACGAAATTAAACAGATTTTGGGAATCGAAACAGGAAAGGAATATACGTCTGAAATGGTGAAAACGCGTCTTAGATATGGTAAACTCCTCTTTATGACGGATCAGGATTTGGACGGTAGTCACATCAAGGGATTGGGTATTAATCTCTTTGATTCTGAATGGGCGTCACTCCTTGATATTAAAGGGTTTATTGGATTTATGAACACGCCAATTCTTAAAGCTAAAAAGGGTGCTAATGAACTGAAGTTTTACAATGACGGTGAATGGGCCAACTGGTGCAGCAATAACGATTCCAAAGGATGGAAGGTTAAATACTACAAGGGATTGGGAACGTCCACGAGTAAGGAGTTCAAGCAGTATTTCTCGGAGAAGAAAATCGTCAATTTCGTAAAAACCGGCGACGAATGTGTAAATTCAATCGATATGGTATTTAACAAACAGCGTGCTGATGACCGCAAGACGTGGTTAGAGAACTACGATAGGGAGCTATATCTAGATACGAATAAGGAGGATATTACGTATCAAGAGTTTATTCAGCGTGAGATGATTCATTTCTCAAAGTATGATTGTGACCGTTCTATCCCAAATATTATGGACGGACTGAAAACTAGTCTGCGAAAGATTCTATATACAGCATTCAAGCGACGCCTAACGTCGGAGATTAAGGTGGCTCAATTCAGCGGTTCAGTTTCGGAAATTAGCTGCTACCATCACGGCGAAGCCAGTCTTAATGGCGCTATTGTAGGAATGGCGCAGAATTTTGTGGGATCCAACAATATCAATCTTCTGTCTCCAAATGGTCAGTTTGGAACCCGACTCCAAGGCGGTAGCGATTCGGCATCGGAGAGGTATATCCATACCAACCTATGCAAGATCACGCGCCTTATATATCCAGAAGCGGATGATGCGGTTCTCAAATATCTAGACGATGACGGCACTCCGGTGGAGCCAGTTCATTATGCTCCTATTATTCCTATGGTTTTGGTGAATGGAAGTAAGGGCATTGGCACAGGATTTAGTACCGACATTATGTGTCATAATCCAACCGATGTAATCTCTTATATTAGAGGATCGCTTACTAATGGCGACAAACCATCTCTAGAACCTTATTATGAAGGTTTCAAGGGAACCATTGCTAAAATCAGCAGTAGTAAATGGCTTATTAAGGGGTGCTATAATATTATTAACAACAAGGAGGTTCGCGTTACCGAACTGCCTATCGGATTGTGGACCGACGACTACAAAAAATATATTGAAGAGCTCATTGATGGAGGTGATGCCAAAAAGAAAGGTAAGAAGGATATTTGTATCAAGGATTACACCGATATGAGCACCGATGTAAACGTGGACATTACGCTAGTATTTCATCCGGGTAAAATCGCAGAGCTTCAAGGCAAATCATTAGAAAATGATTGCAACGCTCTAGAGAAGCTGTTAAAACTGTATACTACTAGAACGTCTACGAATATGCACATGTTTGACGAGACCGAAAAGTTGCGTAAATACGAAACTGCGAGTGAAATCGCAGACCATTACATTGGCGTTCGCATGTCTAAATATGTGGAGCGCAAACAATACCAGATCAAAAATTTAGAGAAGGAGGCCAAACTCATATCAAACAAGGCTCGCTTTATTAGTGAGATTCTTAAGGACACTATAGATCTTCGTCGCAAAACGAAAGACGTCGTTATCGCTCTCCTGGCGGACCATAAATACGACACATTGGACGATGACCCAGAATTCAAATATCTTGTTAAGATGCCTATGGACAGCGTAACCGAAGAGAATTACGACCGTCTGATTAAGGAGGAGGGAAACAAACTAGCTGAACTCAAAACCCTTAACTCTAAGTCAGAGGGCACAATATGGTTAGAGGAGTTAGATAAATTGGAGGAGGGCTACAACTTATTTAAGAAGGCGAAAGAGAAGACTGTTCTAAAATTAAAGATTAAGAAAAAGTAGATTATAACCATCGGTGTTGTCTTAGTTGTTTGTTCTTAGTAGTCATTATAGGAATGCTCATAGGTGTTGCTAGGTTTGTAATATCGCGTTTTTATTTAAGATGGCTTTCAACCGAATTAAATACCTGAGGTATTGCGTATTGTAATACTAATGAATTCAAATTTTTTATTGCGATTGCGCTATCGCTGTACTGATGGCGCGAGTTTTCAACAAATATACTATTTATAATCATCTTTAATTGGTCAATATTTTGTGTACCTACAGTATACTGATTATTAGACATTCGTTTAACTCCCGATTGTATTTCCAATTGTAAATTATTAATATTTGAATCATTAAAAAAGAGGTCGTATAGAGTATTTTTGTTATTGTATATGTCTTTTGTGAGTGCATCTCTAAATGATACGGTATGATCAATAGGTATTCTATCACTTAATGTAAATACAGCGGTTTTATTTGGACCTGTAATATTAATATCGTTCTTCTGGTAGTTCATTATATAACTTTAACAGAAAAAATTATATACCTTTATTTTATATAATGTTTATGAATTTTCAGTCAATAGTAATGATTGTTGCTACTGTTATATTAATATTTGCACTCGCTACAATAGGGGTTGCGTTATCTAATCTGAATAGTGATATTAAATATCCACCTGTTATTGCAGACTGTCCTGATTATTGGTCCATATCAAAAGTTCCACCAGATTCCAATAATCCTAACGGACCAACAGAATTTACATGTAACAATGATAAGGAACTGGGACACACAGATAAACCTGGTTGTACTACATTTAATAGTTCGCATTCTAGATATAAGGGTATTGGTGGACTATGTGTAAAAAAACAATGGGCCGATAATTGTGATGTTACGTGGGACGGAGTAACTAATAATCCTGATGCCAAAAAAGACTGCTGGTAAAAGTTATAAAATATATTATTCGCAATAATATATGTTATATAAGGATACACTACCAGATGATTTGCTGCGACACATCTTTACGTTCGTTCCGTTTACCGAGAAGGCATTGACTAATAGAGAGAATTATTATATAAACTATGCTATACAATTCGAACAAAATATGTTCAGACGAGGAGACAGTTATGTGCGATATGTCATAAGAAAGGATCTCTCTATAGCGT
>Ga0114995_10003948_pt1 | contig 9955 bp, 12 predicted proteins | sample ArcticOcean_MG_C_11_FD_87038 | JGI IMG/M metagenome (GOLD analysis project Ga0114995, IMG submission 87038) | Marine microbial communities from western Arctic Ocean - ArcticOcean_MG_CB2_154 | ecosystem: Environmental > Aquatic > Marine > Oceanic | place: Arctic Ocean: Canada Basin | collected... | reverse complement strand
TTGGAAATGGAATGCACTAGGTGCTGAGTTTTATAATATGGGAATGATGGTTATTAATTGCCAAAAGTTTCTACCATACTTAAATGGCCAAACAGCAGAACAGTTTATACGTAGACCAGAGTTCAAAGACTTTGTAGACGGCATTGGTTACCGCAAATGGTCAACAGATCAAATGTTGCTTAACTACTGGGTTAAGAAAGAAAAGATTGCTACACTTAATATGGACTGGCGTTGGAACGGATTATTCAAAGGAATCGAAGATAATCAAATTCCTAAAGCATACTTTGTACATTTTTTCTTAAAAGATTTGTTACCACAAAAAGGCGAAAACGTTGCAGACTTGATGAGGATTATAAATTGAAACACATAGTGATGAGATATATGAGTACCCGTATTAAAAATCTACCTTACGGAGTACCAGGATTTGGAGATATTGTACATAGTTGTTTGTTAACTTACAACTATGGATTAGCCCACAACCAATCTGCTACCTTACATATTGCTCCACATCAGTATAACAGAGATAAGCCTGACACTTGGAGAGAAGTAATTAATTTATTTCCTAAAGATAGTCTATATTTAAAAGTACATGACTTCTTTGAGGAAGATGACAATAAATTTTTGAAACTTGTTCAGCAATCACACCCAGATGCAATACTACATTACTATGAAAAGTATCCAGGAAAATTACAAAAAGTTTTACAACCTAGTTTCTTTGTTGATGAATATATGAAAACTTTTCCGTGTTTACCTTATACAATGTCTTCTGAAATTGAATTGCCTAAAAAATTTGTAACTGCACAATTTGATCCTACTAGTAAGAAGCGAAAACTAAAATCAGATCAATTAACACTAATTTTTGAAAAGTGGAAAAACTTAGGATATAAAGTAATTACTGTAGGTGGACAATCATCTAATCCACTACTTAGACGAGCTACACATGTTGGTTTTGCTATGAGTAAAGCAACTGCTCACATTGGTGTAGATAGTGGTTATATGCATCTAGCCCAAATGTATTTTAATCCAGGAAACATCTACATATATACTAATAGACAAGAAAGTCAATGGGAACATCATCTAAAAATGTTTAGAGATAACGGAGCAAGGATTAATGAATACAATTGAATTTAACGGCGTTGAGTATCCAGAATTACAAGGTAAAGGATTTGCCGCACAGTATGCATTTCCGTTTGCAAAACAATTTTGTATAGGCAAGGGATTTGATATTGGCTGTAATAGAAAACAGTGGGCATATCCAGGAGCACAAATGGTTGACCTTGTATTTGATGACGAATATGATGCTTACAACTTACCGGATAAAAAAGTTGACTATATATTTTCTTCGCATTGCTTAGAACATTTAAACGATTGGGTAGGCGCACTCGATCATTGGACAACAAGATTACATAAAGGTGGAGTTGTATTTTTATACTTACCTCATCCTAACCAACAATATTGGAAACCGTGGAATAATAGGAAGCATGTGCATCTATTACATCCAACTGACATTAAAGATTATTTTCATGCTAAGAAATTTAATAAAGTTTTTGTTACAGAAGGATATGATCTAAATCATTCTTTTTATGTAGTAGCAGAATTATGAAAAAAGAAATAAAAGATTTTAAGGATATTCATAAAGGCGAAAGGTGTTTTATTCTTGGATGTGCGCCAAGTTTATCTAATGAACAATTAGACTTACTAGCAGATGAAAAAGTGTTTGTATGTAATAAAGCCTTTTATGCTACAGATACTCTTAAATTAAAAAAGTTTAATTATTATTTTATTGGTGACGCAATCGTATATAGAGAATTATATATTCAGAGGTATGACGCACTTGCTAATATGACAGCTACAAGATTTTATTCTAGCAAGGTAGCAGAGATTAATCCAACGTTAAACATAAAAGAAGACTATGTTAATATACCAAAAACATATGCCGATGCGCAATCGGTAGAAACAAAAGGGTTTCCGTCTAACATTGAAGAAGGGTGGGGCACTACTAGAGCAACAGTTATTGATGCATCTATCATAGCATTTTATATGGGGTTCAAAGAAATTTATTGGCTAGGTGTTGACTACGATTATAGCAACTTAGAGCGTACACATTTTTATGGAACTGGCCCAAGAGAACAAATGTTAGTCCTTGAACGATTGGAAGATAAAAAACAAATTACATTTAAACGCACTGTGAAAACAATAAAACACTTAACAAAACACTTTGGTGTACATGATGTTATTTTTAAAAATCTCAGCAAAGGATTTAAACATACAGGTGTCATGCATGTTGATACACTAGCGAATATTATTAGAGAGAATTAAAATGAAGACTGTAGCATTTGTACCGGCAAAAGGAACGAGCGAGAGAATTAAAAACAAAAATTTACAAATTCTCGATGGCGAATATCTATTCAAAAGAAAATTGAAGCAATTATTAGCGTGTGATGAAATTGATGAAGTTTGGCTAGACAGTGAATGTCAAGAAATACATCACCTAGCAAGTGATTTACCAATTAAGCATCATTTTAGAGATCCTAGTTTAGCAAGTAATACTACTGACGGGCATGCTATGTTTGCAAATGAATCTGAAGTTACTGAAGCAGATATAGTTGTACAAGTATTATGCACAGCGCCTTTTATTGACAAAACTGTTATTGATCCTGCACTGTCTGCATTAAAAAATAGTGATAAGACCAGTTTAGTTGCAGTGTCTAAACAGCAGTTATATCTATGGAAAGATAATAAACCGATGTATGGCAATACAATTCCTAATAGTGTTGACTTGCCTGTACATACAATAGAAGCAATGAGTTTCTATGCTGTTAAAACAAATAACAAACCTGTACAAAAGAGATATACTGCTGACGCATTGCTATGGCCAGTAACGCCATTGCAGTTAGTTGATATTAACAATCACGAAGATTTAGATTTTGCAAAAGACATTTGTGCAGGACAACGTGCTAAGAAAGTCCAGCAATTAAAAATGTTAAGCAAGAGTATTAGTAGTTGTTTATTGAGCGATATTTGCAAAGAACATGGCATTGATCATTTTTTAAGTAGCGAAATAAAATCAATGAATAATGGAACATTTTTAGGATACGCAAAAACATTAAAACTAAAAGCATTGCCTGAACACGAAAAAGATCCTAAACAAAAACATTGGGAAGGTATATTCGATGCTCTTGGCAGTTATCAATTTGTAGCCCCCGGTGACGTTATTATTGTAAGCACTGACGTAAAGGACAAAGCATACTTTGGCGATCTCAATGCACACTTTGCATATCGTAGCGGAGCAGTAGGTGTAGTTGTAGATGGACAGACTCGAGATGTTGATCGTGTAACACAAATAGGACTACCTTTGTTTGCTCATGGACGCATGCCAGATGATATTAGATACGAAGGCACACTTGAAGAAATGAATATGCCTGTAGTTATTAATGGCATCACCGTACGCAATAATGATATTATTTTTGGCGACCCTGACGGAGTAGTGTGTATACCAGCGGATAAATGGGCGTTTGTATTCGAAGAAGTAAAGGAAGCATTAAAGAAAGAAATGCTTGTAAAATTTGAAGCAACGTTTGGTAGTGATCCGTTTGATGTAATAAACAACATAGGATTATTTTAATGACCAAGAAAAAACAACTCGTCGCTTTTGGATGCAGTCATACTTTTGGGCATTCATTGCCTGATGCTCATCCACCTGTTACTAACCAGCCTAGTAAGTTCGCATGGCCGCAATTACTTGCTGATGAATTAAATATGAAATGCATTAATAAAGGCAAACCGGGCGCATCAACAAAAACTGTGTTATTCAATGTTGTAAATTATGAAAATTATAAAAGTGATTCAGAAGTAATTATACTATGGCCAAATGCTGATAGAAACAGCATACTTCACAAAAACAAACATGGCCATCTTTGGTCACATGATTTTTTACCTGGAATAATTGGTATGAAATTTCCACAATCATACTATGACAATCTCGGCATGACCTTCAAAGAGCATCAAGCGTTTTTAAAATTTTACTATGAGAGAATACATAACGACTATGACGCAAGTTTTGATATGGCTACTCGTATAAGTTATGTTGACAATTATCTTCGACGCAAACATATAATTCCAATTCATTTAGTTGCTGATCATTTTAGTATACTAACAGATTTTAAAAATATGTTGCCTCCGATGAAAGTAAAAGAAATTAACTGGGAAAAAGATTTTCGTATTGATCTAGCATTAGATAATCAACATCCGGGTATTGACAGCAATAAGTTACTTGCTAAAAATATTAAGAAATGGTTTTTCAAATGAATATAGCAATATGTGTTAGTGGAGTTAATAACAAAGACAGCGGCATTGTAGAACAATTAGATCGATACTTGCCCGGGTGTAATTTTTACTTTCACACCTTTAGTAACAAAACAAATTTAATACCTGAGCAATATCATAACAGACTTTTTACAATGCATTACCCAAAGTGGCATTATCATCCTATGGAAGTAGAGCCATATTCCAAACACGCTAAGTTTGAAAAGTACGTTAAAACACGAGAGATGAATGATGACTTATATTTTGGCATAGTTCCATTGCTTGCACATGCCGATCTAGTTACTAAAATACCTGTTCATCACGATCTGATTATACGTGTTGATTGGAACACACAAATCGATAGGCAAGTTGATTTGCATAATTGGTTACGCAAAGCATATGATCAAGGCCCGGTTGGATTTATGACTAGACCAAAGCGTGGACCAAAATTTGGATCAGGCTTAGTTGAAGAAGTTGACAAAACTAATCCACACGATGATTGGTATGGATTTTTACCTAGTGATGTTATAATACATCACCGCAAACATTTTAATAGAGCGTTGCTACGCCAGTTAGTTAACGAAGCAAAATTATATCCTAATGAATGGGGCTGGTATCAAGTAATGAGCGAATGGACTAATGATATACATACCAGTATACACGGATTTGCAAAAAGAATTAATTAAATAGAAGTAGGAGTTATTATGAAAGTATATGAATATAAAAATTACGAAGAATATCTAGAAAATCAAATTGAAGCTAATGTAAAAAAACTCAAAAACATTTATGTTGAAAAAAGAACTATTAGAAAAATTTGCGAAGATAAAAAACAAGCAACAAAGATTCTTTGCCACGGCACTCGCAATGCGGCTGAACAATTTTATTTTAAAGAAAGTTTTCCTGATGCAGAAATTATAGGCACAGAAGTTTCTCATACAGCATCTAAATTTCCAATGACTGTACAACATGACTTTAATAATGTGCGTGAAGATTGGGTAGGATACTTTGATGTTGTTTATTCAAATGCGTTTGATCATTGCTTTGATCCTATCAGAACTATTAAAGTATGGTCTGATCAAATGTCATCAACTGGAAAATTATATCTAGAGCACGGTTACGGACCTGATGATAATAATGCAAGACCGTGGGATCCTGTAGAAATTTACGATGACGAATTGCGTCAACTTTTTAAGAGTACAGGCTTGCAGTTAGAATCAACGTTTGAATCAACTGGATTAAAAGGCAAAGTTCCTTGTAGAGTATATGTGTTAACAAAATGAAAGCATTTATAATTGCAATACCTGATCATAAAGACAGTCAGTTACATGCTGATATGTGTATTCAATCTGTAGTTGATACAGCATCGCAATTAGACATACAAAAATTTACAGCTATTGTACCGGAAACAATGTGGGACGTAGACTGGCGTTGGCCATACACTAAAAAGAAAATTTGCCCTGATACAGGCATGACTCTTAAGGCATACAAAACGTACGATATGATTAAGCGTATTGCGGCCGCAGGCAGTCATTATAAACTATGGCAAAAAAGTATTGAGTTAAACGAAACTATTATGATACTTGAGCACGATGCTATTTTTGTTAGACAGTTTAAACCTTTTGACTTTAAAGGCGGAGCAATTAGCATCAACAACCCTGATCATGCAACATTTAATTGGAAACTATATAACAAGTTAGACGAGTCAGGAGAACAGGAAGTTCCTTGGGTAGCAGATAAAAATATACCACAAGGACTGCCTGGCCATAGTGCATATATTATTAAACCAGAAGCCGCAAAAAAAATTATAGAATTACAGGAAACAATTGGTTGGTGGCCTAATGATGCTATCATGTGCAAACAATTATGTCCGTGGTTACGTGCATACAAGCCGTACTTTACTAAAGTACAGGGCATAAAGTCTACAACAAGCAAATGATAAATTTATTAGGAGTTAATAGTTATACCTACCATTTCACAAAGTCTTAATTAAATACACACATAAATATCTATATGAACAAAGTAGTATTAGTCACAGGTGGATTTGACCCACTACATAGTGGTCATATCGAATATTTTAAAGAAGCAAAAAAACTTGGTGATAAGCTAATTGTTGCTGTAAACTCAGATGAGTGGCTTATTCGAAAAAAAGGTAAACCGTTTATGCCCTTCGAAGAACGTTGTGCTATTATTAAAGAACTTAGTGTTGTAGATAAAGTAATTGGGTTTGACGACAGTGACGATAGTGCTTGTCAGGCAATTTTTCATACGCTAAGTACACACGGAAACATCAAAGTAATCTTTGCTAACGGCGGAGATAGGACTAACACAACAACACCAGAGTATGCTACATATGGTGATATGCCTAGTGTAGAATTTATGTTTGGTGTTGGTGGCGAGAATAAAGCCAACAGTAGTAGTTGGATTTTAGACGAATGGAAAACACAGAAAACAGAACGCCAATGGGGCTACTGGCGTGTATTGGACCATAAGCCGGAAAAAGGTTATAAGGTAAAAGAACTTGTAATTTATCCAGGCAAAGCACTTAGTGATCAAAAGCACTTCAAACGTTCAGAGCAATGGAACATACTAGAAGGTGTAGTTGACATGCAAACTGAATGTAATGGAAACGTATCTAGTCTACAGTTAACACCACACGGACTGCCGTATGAAATTGGCAAGGAAGTTTGGCACCTAGCATCTAACACTGGAACAGAAAACGCACACATCCTTGAAATACAATGGGGTAGCGAGTGCATTGAAGAAGATATAGAAAGAAGAGATTAATGAAAGTATTTGTAGGTTACGACACAAGAGAAGATATGGCATACCAAGTTTGTAAGCATAGCATTGAACGACACAGCCCAACAGCCGAAGTTATTCCACTCAAACAGAATGATCTTAGAGACAGCGGATGGTACAATCGGCCTGTTGATAAACTAGCAAGTACTGAGTTTACATTTACACGCTTCTTAGTTCCAGAGCTTGCTAACTTTAATGGCTGGGCAGTGTTTATGGATTGTGACATGTTACTTAGAACAGATATTGCAGAGTTGTTTGCACAAACAGACGAAACAAAAGCAGTAATGTGCGTACAGCACGACTATGCACCTAAAGAAGGTACAAAGATGGACGGACAAAAACAAACAGTTTATCCACGTAAAAATTGGTCTAGTATGATGCTTATTAATTGCGGGCACCCTAGTAATGCTAAACTTAATATGGACTTGGTTAATGAACCAGAAATTAACGGAGCATACTTGCATCGATTTAGTTGGCTTACAGATGAAGAAATTGGTAAACTATCACCTGAATGGAATTGGTTAGTAGGACACTATAAAGAGCCAGTGGATGGCGCACCAAAACTATTACACTACACAGAAGGCGGCCCTTGGTTTGAAAACTACAGGGATTGTGAATATAACTATGAATGGAAAGCCGAACTATTCAACATGATGGAAGACGAGGTATAATATATGGATAGGTATGCAAAGAAACCAGACGATACAGTGCCACCTAAAATGTTAATGCTTAACGACGACGATGAGATTATGAAGCATTGGAAAGCAGGCACTGCCGCCCTTACTATTGACAGAAAAGAAATCAGTAGTAAAATTTCAGAGTCTCCTTGGGATAATGATATTCCAGTATCGTTTAGAAGTATGACTAAACGTAAAGAGATTTGGAAATGTTGGAAAACTGGCAGACCTTTCTATTATATCGATAATGGATACATGGGCAACTTGATGAAGAAGAAACATTTTTATAGAGTTGTTAAAAATAATATTCAACATACAAAAATTAAACCTAGCATGTCTTCAGACAGATTTGATGCGCTTTGCGAGTTTGCACCATATATGCAATATCACGGACGTAAAGATCCTGCATATCAAAACGGTGCAATTTTAATAGTCACTCCTAGTGATAAGCCGTGTCAGTTTTATAATGTTGAAAAAGATGTGTGGCTTGCTGAAACTATTGCTACTATTAAACAATTTACTGACAGACCAATCATCGTACGTGAAAAAGGGTTACGCCCTGACAGAATTAAAGATAATACTGTTGCCGCACAATGCTATAGAGAACGAATCCATTCAGTAGTTACATACCAAAGTATGGCCGCACTAGAAGCTATGCACTATGGCATACCTGCATTTACAATGGCGCCTAGTTGTGTTGACTCAGTGGCGAATAGAAACTTAGCTGATATTGAAAATCCTAAGTATCCAACAGATTCAGAGTTTAAAAATTTATTACACTATCTTGCATACTGTCAATACACCCTAGAAGAGATGTCTACAGGAGTAGCGTTTCGACTAATTGAAAGGATGAAATTATATGACTAAACCATTTAAAGTTTATGCATACATGGCGGCTATTCCTCCCGGCAACAAAAATCCTGAGAAGCCAAAACTATTAGAATATTTTGTTGAAGGTGTACAGAAGTCAGGAGACAAAGGACAATTGATTAGTTCAACTACTTATGAACCTTCAGACGTTGCAGTACTACAAGGGTTTGTGCATCCGGAAAGTAAACATGTACCGCACTTAAATTTAAGGAGAGCAGTACTGCAAGGACAGAAAGAAATTGGCAGACGCACTATTATTGCTGATAGCAATTTATTTCTTGCTTACGATAAAGGCAATACAAAAACATATTTGAGATATAGTTATGACGGTATCTTTCCAACTACCGGCGAATATTGTGATAGTAAAATTTATCCTCGACGCTGGGCAAACTTAAGAGATGATCTAGGACTTGCAATAAAACCTTGGAAAAAATATGGTGACTATATTTTAATTACTTGTCAACGAGACGGTGGATGGAGTATGGACGGCGTTGCACTTATTAATTGGTTGCACTTATTAATCATTAAAATAAGAAAAACAAGTGACAGAAAAATAGTTGTAAGATTTCATCCAGGTGATAAAAAAGCTATAAAGCATGTACAGCAATTAAAAGCAATTGGACATAAAGTAGACGTGTCATCGCCTACAAGTTCGTTATTAAAAGATTTACACGATGCATATTGTGTTGTAAGTTATAACAGCAGTCCGGCAGTAGTTGCGGCAATTGAAGGTATTCCAATCTTTGTATTAGATCCTAATAGAAGTCAAGCATCTGAAGTTGCAAACACTGACCTAACTAGAATAGATGACCCCATTTACGAATTTGATAGAGAAAATTGGTTACGTAGACTGTCAATGATGCATTGGAGATTAGACGAAGTGCGCTCAGGAGAGTGCTGGAAACATATGAGAGAGTGGGCTTACCAATGAAAAATATAACAGTATTAACAACATTTCACCAACCAGGATTAGAAAAATACGGACAGCGTATGATTGATAGTTTTGCTGAAAGAGTTGATCCTAGAATTAAATTAATTGTGTATGCAGAAGATTGTAAACCAAATAATCCTAATACAGAGCAAATTCAAATATTAGATGCAAAGGAAGAGTTGCCTAAACTAAATGCTTTCAAAGCACGTTGGGGCAATGATCCAAAAGCTAACGGTATTCCGCCAGACGATATAAAAGAACGACGACCTCGTGATTGGCACAAAGAATTTAAGTGGGACGCAGTGCGTTTTGCTAACAAAGTGTATGCAGTATTTGATGCTTGTGAAAATGGAACCGACTGGGTTGTGTGGAT
>Ga0114995_10003944_pt1 | contig 9957 bp, 7 predicted proteins | sample ArcticOcean_MG_C_11_FD_87038 | JGI IMG/M metagenome (GOLD analysis project Ga0114995, IMG submission 87038) | Marine microbial communities from western Arctic Ocean - ArcticOcean_MG_CB2_154 | ecosystem: Environmental > Aquatic > Marine > Oceanic | place: Arctic Ocean: Canada Basin | collected... | reverse complement strand
CAGCTTATTAATGCAGCCTTGGTGTGGCTGCTTATTATTTCAATCTGACAATTTACCCAGTTGTGACCAAAGTCGCAAGAATACCCAGTATAAAAACCAATGATTTTACTATCACTGCTAAAAACGTCAAAAAAAATCAACAACACGACTTCTTTTGCTCAATTTAAGCAACAGACTAGGCTTCAGGGCGATATACACCCACATTTTCAAAACCTTGATCTTTAATGTGCAGCGCATGTAATTGGCTCATGATGCCCTTTTCACAATACAGCAGGTAATTTCTACTTTGATCAAAATCCACAAACTGCTTATTGATTTGGAAAAAAGGCACTGTAAGAATTTCTACACCAGGCAAGTTCAAAGGCTTTTTTTGTTGCTCGCCGATAGAGCGCACATCTACCACCACACTATTGGCCAGTAATTGTTGCTTAGTTGTGAGCGGCCCAAGATCTTTAAGATCGGCTAGCACTGTGTCTATATTGGTAACGATGGTATTGGCTAAGGCTTCTTCAAGCACGTCAAAATCAAAATTTTCTTCTTCTTGCTCCACCCGCTTAAACTGCGCTCTTACAGTAGGGCGATCAGAAATAACACCGCAATACTCTGGCATACATGCAGCAAACTCATAGGCACCAATTTTAGTGGCTATATCTATAATGTCTTGTTTGTCGAAGGTGATAAGTGGGCGTAGAACTAGGCCTTCAGTCACACGATCAATCACAGCTAAGTTGGTTAGGGTTTGGCTAGACACCTGAGCTATACTTTCACCGGTGATCAAGGCCTCTGCTTTAACTTTAACCGCTACTCGCTCCGCTGCCCTAAGCATCATACGCTTTAGCACCACACCCATATGAGAATGGTGCACATTTTGCAATATTTCGCCTACAACTTCTTCAAACGGTACAGATATGAACTTAACCCGCGCAGAAGAACCAAACTTTTTCCACAAATAATAGGACACCTGCTTCACCCCCGCTTCGTGGGCTGCTCCTCCTAAGTTGAAAAACACAAAATGAGTTTTTGCACCACGTTTCATAGTGAGGTAGCTGGCAACAATAGAATCAAAACCACCAGATATAAGTGATACTACTGCTTCTTGACTACCTTGTGGATAACCACCTATACCGTCAATGCGGCGCTCTACTACAAAAATCGTCTCGTCTTTCACTTCCAAGTTAACCGTTACTTCTGGTGTGTGAAGGTCTACTCTTAGAGCTTGAGTGTGCTGTAACAAACCAAAGCCTAAATAACGCTCCATTTCACCAGAGGTAAAATCATGTTGCCCCGAACGCTTCACACGCACCACAAAACGCTTACCTATTAAGCGCTCAGACCAAACACTTGTTACTATTCCCAGCACTTGGTCAAAGTTTTCTAAGGGGTGTTCCTGCACTTCAATAATATGGGCTATACCTGAAGTGTCGCCCAGCGCCATAACAATCTCTTCGTATAGGGCATCCGCCTCTGGTGGACAGTTGACGTCGATACGATCCCATAAACCACGCACCTTAATCTTTGGCTCAATCCGTTGCAGGATGACCCGTAAGTTAGACTGCAGCCGTTGGATAAAACGCTTTCTTACAGGGCGACTTTTGATTGTAATTTCAGGGAACAGTTTAACAATAAATTTCATGGCTTAAGTATCAAAAGGTTTCAGAAGGTTCCAAACGATTAAATAACGGAATCTTCTGCTATTATACCAATGAACAGGAGGCAAGCTCTATGCCGAACACACAAACAATTAACGGCAGCTGTTTATGCGGCCAAATACGTTACAAAGCCGTTGCAGTGCCGCTATTTCAAGCCTATTGTCATTGTCAGGATTGTCGTAAGAATGGCGGTTCTGCATTTGCTGCCTTAGCATTTGTACCTATTGAAAGCCTTAGTTGGCAAGGTAAAGCTCAAACTTTTAGCCACAGCTCCGATTCAGGCAGCACTATGACTAAGCACTTTTGCCCTCACTGCGGCAGCCAATTATTTGGCACTAACAGCGCTAGACCAGACCGAATACATATCAAAGTAGGCACTATGGAAAATGCCGAATGGTTTCAACCGCAATGTAATGTGTGGGCCAGCAGTCGCCTTCCCTCTACGCCGGTGAGCCCATATGTGAAAGACTTTGATAGCATGCCTATTGTTCCAATTAAAAAATAGCCCAACGTACCAACCCTAGTGCCAATTGGAAATTTTTAATGGCTTTACCACTAATATTTCCTATTGGCGATAATTTAATGGTTATTTTCCTTTTTTAGGTAAAAATATCGCATTAGAAATCATGCTCAATCACTCTAAAATTTCATCTAAAAAAATCCTTCAACCTTTTGATATATAACAATTTAAATACAATAATTTATATTTCCTTTGGTAACCAATAGGAAACACAAAAAGCGCTGGCATTTAAACGTCATTCATTGTGGTTAGAGCATTGACTGACGCCATGTGATGATGCAAATTGTGCTCATAACCTTAAATGGACCCGCATTATGAGCGAACAAAAACAACAACAGCCCAACCTCAACGACTACATTACCCAGCAACGTCAAAAATCCTGTTTTGCAGGCTTTCCATTAGAAGGCAAGCGGGTTATAGACTTATCCAGTGTAGTAGCGGCCCCTTACTGTGCAGCTCTACTGGGTGATGCAGGCGCGGAGATTATTAAGGTTGAAAATCCACTGGCGCCAGATGCTCTGCGAGGATGGGGCACCCATGCCGAAACTGGTATAGAGCCTTACCACGCCTATATTGGCAGAAATAAACTACCTATCACTCTCAATCTTAAGTCAGAGGCAGGCAAACAGGCCTTTTTGGACCTCATTCAATCTGCCGACGTGCTAATAGAAAATATGCGTTTAGGTGTTATGGATCGCTTGGGCTTAAGCCACGACAAGTTACTGGAGCTTAACCCTGGCCTCATTATTGGCAAGGTATCTGGTTATGGCATGACCGGCCCTCACGCCCACCAGCCGGGATTTGGCACCTTAGCCGAAGCTTACAGTGGATTCTCTTACCTTAACGGTTATGAAAACACTGGCCCTACCAGCCCACCTATTGCTCTGGCAGACCTTACCACTGGCATTCACTTAGCCTATGCCGTAAGCCTTGCACTACATCAAAGTAAGCGCAGAGAAAGTGGCGGCCAAGTGGTAGACATCTCGTTGTACGAACCTTTATTTGGTTACTTAGGTGGTGAGTTTATCGGTTATCAACTCACAGGTGAAATCCCCAAGCCTATCGGTAACGAGCTTAGGGCCGCAGCCCCTCGTAACAACTACCAGACCAGTGATGGATTGTGGGTTGCGATGTCTTGTTCCAACCAAAAAACATGGGAGCGCTTAGCCGAAGTGATGGGACAGCCACAACTTATCCGCGACCCTCGCTTTAAGACCAACAACGATCGCATTCAGGCTGATAGCCGCGCAGCTCTCAATCAAATTATAAAAGCATGGGTGTCAGGTAAAACCAACCAAGAGGCACTAGAGTTATTCCGTAAAGAAGGCATCACAGCAGGCCCTATTATGTCTATGAAGGAAATAGACGAAGATCCACACTACGAAGCTCGTGGCAGCATTATCAGGGTGACAGACCCGGTATCGGGTGTAGAACTTAAAATGCCTGGGGTGCCATTTCGTATGGGAAACGATTCAGAGGCCAATAAGAAATCTAAGCTTCGCTTCCCTGGTCTGCCTATGGGTTCTGCGAACCAAGTGGTGTACCGAGATTTATTAGGCTATAGCCAAGAGCAAATAGATCAGCTTGGTTAATACCAAAATCGAGTTGATCTATTTAACCGATGACCATCAATGAGTTTTCTTAGAGTTGATATGAAAAAACGCCATTAAACTCATCATTTCATCAGCATGCTGACTCATAGAGTCCGTAGCCGCGGCTGTTTCTTCTACTTGAGCAGCATTACGCTGGGTAATTTCATCTATTTGTTCTATGGCTTTATTAACTTGTAATATACCCTCAGATTGCTCTTTACTGGCACCTGCAATTTCCGTGACAATGGAACTAACCTGAGTAATCGCATCTACAATCTGCCCCATTGAAACAGCGGACTTTTGCGCCAAATCGGTACCCACTTGTATTTTATCGACACTGTCTGCAATGAGCTGCTTTATGTCCTTAGCAGCATTGGCACTGCGTTGTGCTAAGTTGCGCACTTCTTGGGCTACTACGGCGAACCCACGCCCCTGCTCTCCTGCCCTTGCAGCTTCTACCGAAGCATTAAGTGCCAGCAAATTGGTTTGGAAAGCAATACTGTCTATCACGCTTACTATTTCTGCTATTTGTTTACTGCTCGCACTAATTTCTAACATGGCCTGAGCCGTTTGTTCAGCAATTTTTCCACTGGAACTTGCCGCCTCCCTTGTGGCTTTAGTTATCTCATCAGCCTGCCCAGCACTGTCTGCATTTTGCTGCACTGTGGCGGTTAGTTCCTCTATACTGGTAGCCGTTTGTTCCAGACTAATTGCCTGCTCTGTAGTAGAATTACTTAAGCTCATATTACTATTAGATATCTCATGCGAGCGAACACTTATTTCATCACCAGCGTTTCTTATCTTAGACACAGCCTCATTAAACTTATTTAACGTTGTAGTTAATGAAGCCTGCAAACTTGCGTACTCACCTTTATAACTACCTTCCATGTGTACCGACAGGTTGCCACCAGCCATAGCTTCTAGTACCCGTTGGGTTTCATTGACAGGTTCAATCACCGTATCAAGGATACGGTTTATACCTTTAGCAACTACCAACTTAAAGCCTGCAAAGGAGTTACTGTCTATTCTTGCCTTAAGATCTCCATCTAAGGCTTTAGATATAAGACTCTCAATTTGACGCTCAGTATCTATTTCCTCAGTTAAATCTTCCCACTCTAATATGCAACCAAGGCGACTACCTTCGCTATTAACCACCGGATTAATTTCTATGGAAAAAGTTAAAGCGGAAAAATCAACATTAGACTTATGCGTAGATGTCAAAGACGACAAGTTTTGATGGAGTGGGTCTGTAAGCAAAGATGTGATATTAGTATTGAGTAGATTGTTGGCGTTAAAGTTTGGCACTGACTCACTAAACTGCACTTCTTCCACCTTAAATTTATCTACCAAAGCGTTATTAATATAAACCAGCTTACCCTGGGTATCTATAATCATGACGCACCCAGTAACGCTATCTAAGGCCATACGTACGCGTAAGTTTTCATTAGCTAATACGCGTTCTTGTTGTTGTTTAACCTCCCCAGCTTTACCTTCTTCAATATATCGCACTAAGACTCTTGCCATAGTGCCTATTTCGTCTCGCCGATTATTATCTGACACTACGACACCTAGATCACCACGCCTAGCCTTGCGCATTGCAGCGGCCAAACGGTTCATCGGTTTAGTTAAGCGCTCATGGACAAGCAGGCTTAACAATATCAACATAATTAATGTTCCAGCACCAGCCCATTTATATATTCCAGTTTCAAAATCACTACGCGCCTGTTTCGACTGCATAGAAAATGTGGTGTTATTGGCAGCAAAAGACAAGTTCACTATTTGAGTAATGTTCCTCAAAATATTACTCATTGTTCCTAAGCGCGCATGATATAGCTCAAGCTTTTTACTGGTATCATCTTTATTATTATTTTTGGCTTTGAACAATGATTTTTCATCCAAAAAACCGAGCGTTTTCGTTGCCGAGGTAGCATAGTCGCTATACAGATCAGTTAGCATTCCAGACTTAACTTGGAAATGTTTAATTTCTAACCACAATTTCAGCTCAGCGGTTAATTCCTCACCAGCAAGTTGCTCTGCCTGAGCAGATTCATCGCTCATAATAAGCTGTTGCAGCTTTAACAAGGTCACGAAACGGATACCTTGTGCCACTATTGCAGATGTGGCTTCGCCTACTAACTGCACAGAGGCATTTACATTGGTGGTGTCTCTTTGCCTACTAAGCAATAGATTTTGCATATCTATGGCAATTTGATACAAGCTGAATTCTAATTCAGAAAAACTGTCTATTTGTGTAGTCACCTGTGCTGCAATAGCTGTTTGTTCTGCTATTAACAGCTTAGAAAGAATGACATCATCATCGAATTTTTGATTTGTTATTAACAGATATTTCCATGCAAATAATGACAACAAAAGGACAGGCAGAAAAATAATAGCGACCGCCTGCGTGCCTATATTAATGCGGAATTTATAGCCAGTTTTAGAAACTTTCATAATATACGTGCCCTGCATTAAGGTTTCAACGTGTGATAAACATGTGATATTAAACCAATTATATATCTAAGTTCTATATTTAGGTGGGGAACATGTGATTATTTTTATATACAACACAAAAAGGGTAGCCTTAGCTACCCTTTTTTTCAAGTAACGTTAACCTTTAACGGTAAGTTACTTGCTCCCCTTCATGACTTTCTGGACGAGCAATGCTGCCTATCATGTCAGCTAGAGAAACCTGGCCAATCACTTCTCCATCACGCATAACGTTAGCACTAACCACATCAGCTTTAACCATAGCTGGCATGCCTAATTCCAAAGTAAGACTAGAAGGTAATTCCAAACCAGAGTCAGTAGAACCTGGTTTCATTACCGCACTTACATCCAATACACGGGCACGGTTGATGTCTTTAATGAAATCACGTACATAATCGTCTGCAGGATCCAAAACAATTTCTTGTGGTGAGCCTTGCTGGATTACTGCACCGTCACGCAAGATAACAATATTGTCACCTATGTGCAGCGCTTCATCCAAATCGTGAGTGATGAATATAATGGTTTTATGAAGTTCTTCTTGTAAATCCAACAAGATATCTTGCATGTCTTTACGAATCAATGGATCTAAAGCCGAAAAGGCTTCGTCCATCAATAGTATTTCGGCATCAGTAGCTAAAGCGCGGGCCAAGCCTACACGTTGCTGCATACCGCCAGACAACTGTGCTGGGTAGTTGTCTTCAAAACCCGACAAACCTACTCGGTCGATCCACTTTTGTGAACGCGCCTTCATTTCGTCTTTGTCAGTGCCTTTAATCTTCAGGCCATAACTAACGTTGTCGATAACTGTGCGATGAGGCAACAAGGCAAACTTTTGGAATACCATAGACATTTTGTTACGACGAAACTCGCGTAACTCCTTGTCCGACATCGCCAGTACATTTTCACCATCAACAAATATCTGACCAGAGGTAGGCTCGATCAAACGGTTTAAGTGACGAATCAAGGTTGATTTGCCAGAACCCGACAAACCCATAATTACCTGAATGCGTCGTGCAGGGATGTCTATATTTACATTACTTAAACCTAGAACATGTTGATGTTCAGCCTGCAATGATCCCTTAGAGGCACCATCTTCAACCTTTTGCACCATGTCTTTGCCGTTAGGGCCAAAAATCTTATATAGATTCTTAATAGAAACCTTAATATCAGACACCATGGCCTCCTTGACGGTGCTTTTGCAACCGCTTACCGTATGCTTGTGAAACTCGGTCAAATATAACGGCCAAAGCTACAATGGCCAAGCCGTTCATTAAACCTAATGCTAAGTACTGATTAGATACAGCTCTTAATACAGGTACACCAAGGCCTTTAACGCCGATCATTGATGCAATAACCACCATGGCTAAGGCCATCATGATGGTCTGGTTAACACCTGCAAAGATGTTTGGAAGTGCTAAAGGAATCTGCACATCAAATAGTTTTTGTCGATAGCTAGAACCAAACGATTCGGCAGCTTCAAGTACTTCTTTGTCTACTAAGCGAATGCCCAAATTAGTTAATCGCACAATAGGAGGAAGTGCGTAGATACACACGGCAATTAAGCCTGGCACTTTACCAATACCGAGCAACATAACTACAGGGATCAAATATACGAAACTTGGAATGGTTTGCATTATATCTAAGATAGGAGTAACGCCCGCTTGTAAACGGTTGGAACGGGACATCAATATGCCAAGAGGTATGCCAAGGCCAATACACAAAAAAGTGGCCACAGAAATAATAGCTACAGTGGCCATGGTGTCTTCCCACATACCAAGCCAGCCGATGGCCAAAAACGATACTATGGTACCAATCACGATGGGAATACTACGTGCGCCAAGCCATGCTAGAACCGCAAATATCAAAATCATCAGTGGCCAAGGTGCGTTGATTAATAATTTTTCAAACCACACCATAAAAAACATTAACGGATCAAAAAAGCTTTCAATCGCTTCACCGTTGTCTCTAGAGAAATCTTTAAAAGCAAAGTCGATGCCCTTTTTCAAATCTCTTAACTCTGTTCGCCCTAAGGAGGGAAATTCTTCAAATATTGCCACAATTAATCCTATATAGTAAAAATTAAAAAAAGGGCCTACTAACTCAAATTTAGCAGGCCCTTTAAATGATCTTTAGATTAGTTTAAAGATTTTTTGATCAGATTAGCAGCTTGAACACCAACCCACTGTGTCCAAAGAGACTCATAGTTTAACAAAAACTCAATCGCAGCATCTTCGCCACCAGCTTGGTTGTCGCCCATGTATACTAGCATTGCGCCCATTTCGGCTGCTGGGAATACACGCTTACCAAAGTAAGCCACTGCTTTTGGATCGTTGTTGTTAATAAACGAATCAGTAACGATTGTGTTTATTTCAGACGCGCTCCACGCAGATTGTTGTGGCTCCATACAGTTGGCTTGAGTAAGACAGTTAGTCCAGTGATCCATTTCAACGAATGGCACACCAAAATCAACCATCTCCATATTAAACTTGCCCATCATCGCTGTTGGTGACCAGTAGTAACCAAAGTAGTCCTCACCACGATCCACAGCTTTAGCCATAGCACCATCAAGACCAGCAGCCGAACCTGGATCAACCAAAACCCAACCTTTAGCTTCCATGTCAAACGCACGGAACAAGTTAGCATTCACTTGCTGACAACCCCAACCTGCAGGACAGCCTACAAAAGCGCCTTTAGATGGATCTTCGTTGAATGGGAATAGGTCTGGACGTTCAATGATATCAAGCACAGTTTTTAATTCTGGGTGATTAGCCATTGTGTAGTCAGGAACGACCCAACCTTCACCAGCACCAGCGATCGGCTTAGGGTTTACTGAATGCAAGCTACCAGAGGCAATAGCAGCAAGTAGAGGAACTTCTACAGCTTGAGTCCATAATTCAGGGGCAACGTCTGGTACACCTTTAGTGTCCATAGATGCGAATGTAGTTAGCGTTGCGCCAGGGATCAGCTCCACAGAACAACCGTAGCCAGCTTCTAGGATAATTTTGTCTACGTTAGCCATAAACTCGGCAGATGCCCAGTTCATTTCTGCAATAGTTACTTCTCCACAGGCAGCAACAGCGCCTTGTGACATGGCGGCGGCTACACCGGCAGCGGCCAAACCTTTAACAAATTTATTCATTTACAGCTCCATTGTTATAATTAGATAGAATCAATCTTTAAGCGGTGATAAAAAATAGCAAAATAAAACAGCAATCGCAAGACCTAAGCCCCGTTCAAAAATGCCTCTGCCGCACATAGATATATATACGCCTTAACAAGTCTACTTTGGTATACCAAACTTAACAACCGCCGCCTATGGATAATAGCAGATAACTTTAGCATCACATAAAAATTTGATATTTAGGTAAGTACTACTTAGTTGAAACAAAGGAGGACTCACGGCAATACTTGCCGCTCTCACTCATGCTGCCAGTGACGCTTAAACTTTTGTTCGCTGCTGGGTCAGTTACATCGAGATTTACACTCGTTTCTTTGTTAAATTATTTCACTTTAACTCAATATAAAGTGCCTTCTTAACGAGACAATATAAAAGGCTACAACCTTTACCACTTAAGCTGGCTATGTTTGTTTAGAATACTTTTTGAACTCAGTGCCAAAAACTTCACTCCATTTATCAATAGCTCGGTCTTCCTTACCCTTTGTTTCGAAATCTCGAGCACTTTTAGCTTTTAAATAATCTAAGAAAGCT
>Ga0114995_10003937_pt1 | contig 9970 bp, 12 predicted proteins | sample ArcticOcean_MG_C_11_FD_87038 | JGI IMG/M metagenome (GOLD analysis project Ga0114995, IMG submission 87038) | Marine microbial communities from western Arctic Ocean - ArcticOcean_MG_CB2_154 | ecosystem: Environmental > Aquatic > Marine > Oceanic | place: Arctic Ocean: Canada Basin | collected... | reverse complement strand
GGATAAGCAACATTGCCATCGCTATCCTCTGTATATAAGAATAAGTAGTCATTGCCATTACCGCCAACACCACTGACGTATAGCACATCTCCTACTGTACAGCTTCCTGATGTGCAAGTAGCACTCCATCCAATAATTGAATTGCCTAAAGCTGATAGGTCAGCGTATGTTGTTGTGTCATTTCCTTGGTATACAAAGATATAATTACTGCCTGCTCCACTTACATTCATTACAGGAGTGTCAGTAGCAGCTATTGCGCTTGTAGCAAAGCATAGTATTACTAAGGCACTACTCAGATTGCGTAATATTGATAATAACATCTGTACCTCCATCGTTAATCATAAGCGGCGCTTCGATACTGTCCATAGTTATATTTACATAACCGTATATATAACGTTCTGTTCTAACTTGTGCTACGTGTGGCGGACGCTCTGCGAACAAAAAGATACCTTCTTCATTATAGCTGTATTGTATGTAGCTTTTAAACTGATGTATGTTTGGCAACACAGGATCTATTTCAAGTTCGTCGTCTGCTAACATATTTGTTAGGTCAAGAATGTTATCTAGGAATTCAAAGTCTAAAAAGTCAATGTCAAGTTCACCGTATGCTAGTTCATCTTCTAAATATTCTTGGATTAAGTCTTCAAACAAAAACGCATCATCTTCTAAATAACTAGCTTCTTTTGCTTGGTCGATGTATGCCATGCCACCTGGTAATTCTTTAGGTGGACTAATGATTAACATGTTATCAATGTTGCGCTCTAGTATATCAAGTATTTTTGGCTTAGTAGGCTTAGTATCTGCACTGGAAACAACAGTTGCTTGAAACGCTTGATTAAGTGTAACCATACCTACATCTGTACTAACGTCAATTTCACCTGTGTAACACGTTGTCGGAGTAGGACAACTAGGTAATAGGATAACAAGACTACGTCCTATCTCATCTACTGTCATAGTAAAGTCTGTTCCACGTACTGCAATAGTTGCTGTGGGAGTTCTTAGTCTAACGTTTTCTCTACTGTTTCTAGAAATAGCACCCGATGCATAACGCACTGTACCCATAGCAACATTCATTGCTAGTTTACCTGTGCCACTATTAGCATCATATACAAAGTCATCGATCACTAGTTTACTTTGTCGTGTTATTGCTACCTTAGTATTGTCGTCAAATGTAAGTTCTAGTTTGGCTTTAGAAGTTGTTATGGCATCATTCATATTGATGCCAACACCTTCATTAGTTATAATAGTATCGTTATCTCTTGAAATACTGCCTTCTTGGCCAATTTGCTTTGTAATTTCACCTACTTTTGCAAATGCGGAAAGGGGTACTAATAAAAGTACCCCTAGTGTGAATATTATTAATTTAGTTTTGTGTGATGTTAACGGCATTGGACGAACCATCAACGTTAAGTGTTACTACAGGTGTATCTGTTCCAGTTTGCTTTAGGTTTACAACATTGTAGTCACTAACAGTATTAGCACCAAGAGTGATGTTATTTACTGCACCAGCAGAATCTAAACCTGCTGCTATTTTGTTACTATCGCCTGTAACAGCTACGTTAGTAGTAGTTGTGTTAGCTGAAACTTCAGTTGCACACGTTGCACTTGATACGCTACTTGCATCAGTAGCTAATGTTCCACAAACTGTTAATTCGTTACTATCACCAGTGATGACTGCTGTTACTGTGGTATCTGTTGCTGTACTAATGTCAACATCTAATATGTTGCTTCCACCAGTTGCAGTATAATTAATTGTGGTATCGCTTGCACCTGTTGCTGTTTCAATGTCAGCTGTGTTGCTGGCACCTGTTTGTGTGACATCGATATCAGTGTTACTACCAATGATGGTACTTGCTGTTCCGCTACTACCAACAGTGTTGCCCGAACCTGTTTGAGTAATATCGATTGTTGTAGTCGAACCAGCCTGATCGATATAAACGTCACTGGCCCACGCTGCTGTTGCCCCAAGCAGTGAGACTAGCAATGCTAGACTAATTTTGTTTATTCTGTTTGACATAATTGCCCCCTTAAAAGTACAGTAACCCTCATTTCTATACTTTAGTATTTATTGTTCTGGTGTAAATAATTTTACACCTATTTAATTACCTTGGTCTACTTGGTCTACACAAGTTATCTGCACTACAATCTAGCCTTGCATCAGGCCATTTTTCTAATGCTTCTTTTAGCTGCAACGGACGTATTTTAGGTATATTCACCGGAACTACTTCTGTTTTAAATTTCCAAAGTTCTCTTTTCTCACCTGCCTTAATTAACTCTACTACTGCCTGTTCAATTGCTACTCTTACTGCATAGTTTACAGGCTCGTTAATAGTATGTCCTGCTTCTATTTCTACACTGGTTGTTCCCATATCAAAGAAACGGAAGAATGTCATACTTGTACCTGTACTAATAATAGTTTTAGTAGTACTTACACTTAACAATACTTCACCTGTTTGTGTGCTAGTCATACGCATTGTTACTGTAACTACATCCTTGCGGTACTGTGTACTTGGCCCTATACCTAAGTATCTAGCACCGGCGCCGCCAGTTAGTACATTGGAATCATAGCCTATGATCCCGCCCTCTATTAATACACCAGCAAACATCATAGGCTTTAACTGACGGTCATCACCTACACTTTCTCTTGCTTGGCGGATAATCTGACGTTCTTTTGTTAGATTATCTAAGCCCACACGCTCTACTACTTGAAACCATTTTCCTTGCCCTACTTCTTGCAATGCTTTAATTAACCAAACTTCTGCACCTTGTGTAACGGCTGTACTAATGTTAGCCATCTTATCACTAGGCTTGCGTTGCCCTGTCTTATCTGTAAATCCATACACTGCCGCAACTAGCTTGCCCGTTGACGGAGCAGGTATGTTATGAAACTCTGTATTTTCATTTTTTAAAAGTACAGGCATCTCAGGCTCTGGAATATTAACCACACTTGCACAGCCACTTAAAAATACTAGTGTTAGTGCTGCTATAAGTTTTTTCATTAGAATGCAAATTCTCCAACTGGCACGTCAAACTCAGCAACTACATCGCCGTTGCTATCTGTTATAACAACATAAATTCTAGCATCAGTTCCACGCTTCCATTTAACTGTATCGCCAAATGGTGTTTCACTTTCGTACCAAGTATCGTCTGCAATAGTTGCACCTTCGCCAAACATATTGTCTGCAATCTGTTTTGACAGTGTTGCATAGATACGTGACTCTAAGTTGTTCTTAAATTTGTATGCATTAGTTGACTTTAGGTCACGCTCTGCCTTATCAAGAGCTGATTGTTTATCATCTTTAATTTCTTTTTTTCGATTAGCTTCTAACTGTTCAATAGTCAAAATATGACTACTATACCCTATGCCACTAAAGGCCGGGCTTTTAAAATCAAAGGTTAGGTCGCTTGCGACCGCTGTTGTTGCTGTTATAAATAAAGCTATAGTAATTAAAAATCTCATAAACGCATCCTCCACATGTATTTATGTGCAACTTAGGAAATGATTAGACAATGTTAAAAATAAAGCAGGAAACAACAAATGAGCAACAGCAACGTATAGACGAGCAAGCATATTTCTTTGACATGTTTGAAGAGATGTGGGGATCACATAGTGAAGTATTATCTACGGATGTACAATATAGTTTGTGTGCAGAATTAGAAGAATTAGAACGTGAACGTATTGTTAATGCACTGGCATTATCAAAGGGCAATCAAACAAAGGCAGCGCAAATCCTAGATGTAGGACGCACTGCATTAATTGCTAAAATGAAAAAGTATAGACTTATTTAATATTAAACGCCATCTTGCCGCCAACACGCGAACTGTAATAGTTCTTGCCGCCTTCGAGCATAACTTTGCCTTGGAAGTTTGGTGGATAAACTGCACGGAAGTCTTTAAGGATAACATCGTCTCCACTCTTACCAATGTTAGTATAAATTTGTACAATACTAGATTGATTTAATAATGCTATTGCGCCTTTTGAAAATCCATCGTCTGCATTAACTACTTTAGCAACAGTTTTACTTGCGGCACTTAGTAGAGCGTATCCTGCATTAAAGCCTTTAGTTTCTAGTCTAACAGCAAACGGTTCAATCATTGCATTTGCTTGTGCGCTCATACCATTTAAATCTGTTTTACCTGCTTTGATATATTCTCTTATTTCTTTGTATAGTACATCGTCAACGCCTTGTACACCTAACAGTTTACCTACAGCAATAGGACCATAGTATTGGTTTTCGGTTGCAATTGTTACACATATTCTTGCGGCTTGCTCTGCGACACCACCTGCTTGAACTAGTTCTGGCGTAGTTTTCTTAGCTTTGGTAACAGCATCAGATAAGTTTTTAGCACTTGCAGCTGCGCCTGCTCCACCTTTTGAACTAATACCAATCTTCTGGCCATTAGGTGCTACCATGAAACTATCGCATAGTGCGGCATTCATTGACATCGGCCAAATAACTTTACAGTCGCGCCATTCAGCACCGTCTGCTAGAGCTTGTCTTGCGTCTTCTGCTTGTCCGCCAACTACTCCGCCCATAAGCGCAACTGGTTGCATGATTTCACCAAAGTAATCACGTATAGCTGCTTGCTGTTCGTACATTGCTGGGAATGTAACATTGCCATTACCTTGTGCTAGATTTTGTAGAGCTGTCTTAAATACTTCTTTAACTTGGTCATCTGAATTTTGTGTTACAGTATTAATAATACTATCTGCACCACTAAACTCTTGTTCAGTTTTAATAAGATTCTGTGGATCATAACCTGAGGCAAACTTTTGTGCGCCTTTAGTTTGTAATGCCCATCCTGGAGGAACTTGTTTGTTAGCCCAACTACCCATCAGGTCAACACCTACTTGTTGCATATACTTGCCCCAGAACACATGATTACCATCTTGGTCATCTAACTGTGCAATGCCAAATGCTTTTAGGTTTGCCTTTGGTTGGTTTATCCATTCAATATCTGCGCCACCTTGATCAGTTTGAAATGCATCAATTGCGGCCTGCAATTCTACAATGTCTTTGTATTTTCCTTGTTGCGCATCTGGAAATGCAACAACTTGTACAATACTGTACTCACGTCCGTCTTGGTGTGTAAACTTGTCGCCTGCATCACGGCCAAACAGTCCTTTAGACTCCGGAAGCCAAGATCTGTTGTCTTCATATAGTTGGCGCTCACCAAGTTGTGATTCAACTAATTTAAAGTCATTATATCGCATGTAAATATTCCTATTTCTTTTTAGTATTTATACTATTTTAGGAAACAGCATATCTGTGCAGAACCTATCTACGTCTGCTTCATCAAGTCCTAACGACTTCATTGTGCGAGGAGTATGTGGATTCTGTTGCTGGTTGTGACAGTAGTAGTTCTGTGCTGCAATAGTTAAATCTCTATCACCCGTACCGTCAAACTCACCTATTTCATCAAAGTATGCACGTAGGTTGTCTAGTGCAAGTTCTATGATAGCAACAGCTTCATCTTCAGAACGTACATTACCAGCGGCAAGCATCTTATCTGTAAAGATGTTAGTTGCCCATTCTGGTAACTGTCGTTGTTTACTAGGAATAAAGTCTGCAACAGCTTCTTTGTATCCTTCAATCATAGGATGGTCTTCGCCGCCACTACTTGCTGAGAAGTCATGGAACGCACCTGTCATCTTGTTCTTACCTGATATAACATCAAATCCGTATATAGGACCGTCATTGTCAAGTTGCGGAAATAGGCATACGTGCATCATCCATAAGCCTTTACTCTCACGAGCATCTACAACATCAATGTGTGCTCTACGTACACTGTCGTTAGCCCACACTCTATTGACCCAAGTGTCATTGTTAAAGTGTGCTAGTCCAGGTTCGTCGTACTCTGTTGCGTTCTTCTCAAAGATCTCAATGATCTCATTTTGACAATCAATCAGTCGATTCCAAATAATGCTCAATGTCTAACTCCATTAGTTCTTTAAATAAATTGGTTGCGCTTTGGAATACATACTTTGCTTCGTCTGCCATGTCGTCAGTTGTCTTAGCACGTATTGCTTCCTTGACTTCGTTTAAGTCACCATCAAACTGATACATGCGTCCTTCACCAGGAACTTTACGTGCAATCATTTGTCCGCCACTTAGGTCGCCCATGTGTAGTACATATATGTGTGCCATTAGTTTATCTGGGTCTGCCATAATACCACGCATATGTTCGATGTATTCGTGTGTGCTTGGTACTAGTGGTGGTGGGTTTACGTTATCAGTCCACAATTCTAAGTAGTCTTGTTCAATAGCCATCTTACGTGATACCTTTGGAGGAAGGTCTATAAACAATCCATTTACAGCAGCCATTGCTTCTAGTACATCGTACTTCTTATGTTGATTCCAAAGATAAGTTGCATAAAATTTTGGATTAATCTTTCCACTCATTAATACTTTTACATAGCCCTGACGCTCTGCATTAGTATGTGCTTCTTTAGTTAATTCTTTTAAATTACTCATTCTTTCTCCAATCGAACATTTAATGGAAATCCATGTTCCCTACTTGCATTTGTGCTTTCAACAGACTTTTGTTCAGCTATCTCATATTTATATACGCCTGCAATTGCTGAACCTTCGTTATGAATAGTTAGTGCGAGCTTTTCTGCTGTTTCTTGTGAATGATTAAATACCATTGTCAATATGTCAATTACCCACTCCATTGGAGTAGTATCGTCATTAAGCATTACTACTTTATAATTAGACGGTTCTTCAATATTTAATTTGATCTTTTCGTCGATCTGTACGTCTTCAACAACTTCAGTCATGTGTTTCTCCTAATAAAGTTGGGGGAGGTATTTCACTCCCCCGAGACAATTACTTGCCGGTGTTGCCTTCAATTGTAAGACCGTCATTGATCTTAATTGTTTTAGGCTTTAGTGCTTCTGGTACTTCACGTACTAGGTGTACGTTAAGCATGCCCAAGTCTAGTGTAGCATCAGCTACATTAACATGGTCAGCAAGTGTAAACTCTCTACGGAAGTTGCGTCCGCCAATACCCTTGTGTAGGTAATTAACTTTTTCATCTCCCTTAGGAGCAGTTCCTTCAATCTTTAATTGATCACCGTCCTTAGTGATATTAAGATTGTCCATACCAAAGCCAGCCACAGCGACTGAGATCATAAACTCGTCTTCGTTGACTTGTGCGATGTTGTATGGGGGATACCCGTTTCCGTTTGGACTATTTGCGAATTGTCTTTCCATTTCGTTGAATAGTCTATCAAAGCCAATTGTAGCTCTGTGGAATTGTGGTAGGTCTAGAGTTGTGATTCTTGTCATTTTGTTTTCTCCTTTAAAAAAGCAAGATTATAGTTTGAGCCCTTACGGCGCTCGGTTAGTGTAAAGCATACATTGCCTTACACTTTTATTTATCACAGTTAATTACATCATTCCGCCCATTTGTGGATTCATCTGCGGCTGTGTTCCAGGTTCTGGTGGTACATCAGTAATTACACATTCCGATGTCAACAGTAAACTAGCAATACTAGATGCATTAATTAATGCTGTTTTAGATACCTTTGTTGGATCAATAATACCCAACTCAATCATATCACCGTACTCACCATTAGCAGCATTGTAACCAAAGCTACCCGTACCTTCCATGATTTTATTTACTACCACGTCTGCACTATCGCCTGCATTTGCACAGATTTGACGCATTGGTGTTTCAATTGCAGCCATTACAATAGCAATACCTGCATCTTGGTCTGCGTTTAGTCCTGTAATTGTGCCTACGTTTTGTTTTGCACGAAGTAGTGCTACGCCGCCACCAGCAACAATACCATCCTCAACAGCGGCTCGAGTTGCATGAAGTGCATCGTCTACACGATCCTTCTTTTCTTTCATTTCAATTTCAGTTGCGCCGCCTACACGGATCACAGCTACACCACCATCAATTGCGCCAAGACGTTCCCTTGTGCGTTCTCTATCAAACTCACTATCTGTATTTGCAATTACACCTTCGTAAATACTAATACGTTCTGCGATTGCTTCTTTTGAGCCACCACCGTTTACAATAGTACAGTTGTCTCTTGTTATTTCAATTCGACCTGCGGTACCTAAATGATCAACTGTAGCTTTATCTAGTGTAAGTCCTGCATCCTCAGAGATAACAGTTGCACCAGTTAATGCAGCAATGTCTTTGTAACCTTCAAACCTAGCGGCGCCGAAGTGTGGTGCTTTAACAGCACACGCTTTGATAACTCCACGAGCGGTATTAACTACTAGAGTGTTTAATGCTTCGCCTTCTACATCTTCTGCAATAATTAAAATAGGTTTACCGTGTTGTGCAATACCTTCAAGTAAGCCTACCATATCACGAATGTTTGAAAGTTTCTTGTTAACCACTAATACAAACGGCTCTTCTAATTCACAAGACTGACGTTCTGGATTTGTTATAAAGTAAGGACTAATAAGTCCCCTATCAAATTGCATACCTTCAACAACTTCTAATTCATTGTCTAATGCTTTACCATTTTCAACAGTAATGACGCCGTTCTTTCCAACACGAGACATTGCTTCTGCAATAAGATCTCCGATATTTGTATCTCCGTTTGCACTAATACTTCCTACTTGTGCAATTTCTTGTTGTGTCGAACAAGGCTTAGATAAGTTGTTTAGCTCTGTAACAATTGCAGATGTTGCTTTATCAATGCCACGTTTAAGATCCATTGGATTCATTCCAGCAGCTACATACTTCATACCTTCTGCAACAATACCTTGTGCAAGTACTGTAGCTGTAGTAGTACCATCGCCTGCTTCGTCATTGGTACGTTCAGCAGCTTGTTTAATCATCTGTGCACCTTGTTGCTGAATAACGTCTTTGAGCATAACTTCTCGTGCTACGCTTACGCCATCTTTTGTAACAACAGGAAATATATGTCCTTGGAGTACTACGTTGCGTCCTTTAGGTCCTAGTGTTACACGAACAGCATTAGCTAGTGTGTTAACACCTTCAACTAGTTTATTTCTGGCTTCAGCGCCAAATGTTACATCTTTTGTTTGATTCATTTTTTTTCTCCTTTATTCTACAATTGCTAAAATTTGATTTTCATTTAAAATGATATATTCTTGATCACCAATTGTTACAGGATTACCTAGTCCTGTAGGATACATTACTTTGTTACCTTCGCTTACTACCATTGGAATAATATTTCCAAGTTTGGTAGTACGACCCGGACCTACATTAATAACTAGTCCTGTTGTTGGAGCATCTTTAGAATTGTCCGGTATTAAAAGGCCACCGGCTGTTTTATTTTCTGGGATGATCGGTTTAATAAGTACTCGATCGTGTACTGGTTTTATATCCATTTTTTTCTCCTTTAAAGCAAGATTAAGTTTGAGCCCTTTCGGCGCTCGATTTATTTGTTTGCGTATACAGCATTAAATTGCTGAGTACAACGGACAAATGTTGTGCATTTGCTAAGTTGCTTGAGCTTCATAGCGCCTGCATATGTACAAGTTGATCGAATACCTCCGAGCAAGTCTTGTATTGTTCGTGCCACTTCTCCTCTGTAAGGAACAAGTACTTCACGACCTTCTGATGAACGATAGTCTTTAAGTCCACCAAAATGCTTTGTGTTTGCGGCATCACTACTCATACCGTAGAACGCTACAAATTGTTTTTCTTCTACTACTGGAGAACCATCACCATTCATTTCGTTTGTAAGATATCTCTTGGTGATTACTTCGCCGCCGCCTTCATCGTGTCCAGCAAGCATACCACCTAGCATTACAAAGTCGGCTCCACCAGCAAAAGCCTTAGCCACATCACCAGGACAAGTACAACCGCCATCAGCGATAATATGTCCACCAAGTCCATGCGCCGCATCTGCACACTCAATAACTGCACTAAGTTGCGGATACCCGACTCCTGTTTGGATTCGTGTTGTACACACGCTTCCTGGTCCGATTCCAACTTTAACAATGTCTGCTCCTGCAAGTATCAACTCCTCTGT
>Ga0114995_10003924_pt1 | contig 9985 bp, 8 predicted proteins | sample ArcticOcean_MG_C_11_FD_87038 | JGI IMG/M metagenome (GOLD analysis project Ga0114995, IMG submission 87038) | Marine microbial communities from western Arctic Ocean - ArcticOcean_MG_CB2_154 | ecosystem: Environmental > Aquatic > Marine > Oceanic | place: Arctic Ocean: Canada Basin | collected... | reverse complement strand
TGTAGAAAACTGGCCCGATTTCATTGATAAAAAGCCGCATTTTGCCATCTGTGTTGCACCATTAGAACAAGGGTTAAACTTACCTCATCATAACCTTCTTGTTGTTTGTGAAGCTCAGTTCTTTGGCCAAAAAGTATTACAGCGTCGGCGCCGAGACAAAGCCACAGAAAACCCTAACACAGCTATTCATGACTTGGCAGAACTAAGCATAGGCAACGCCGTAGTACACCAAGACCATGGCGTGGGCCGTTATAACGGCTTACAGACCTTAAGCATCGATGGCCAAGACGCTGAATTCTTAGTATTACTATATGCCAACGAAGCAACGCTTTATGTACCTGTATCTGGCATCGAGCTCTTATCACGGTATTCTGGTGGTGAAAACGCACCACTACATAAGTTAGGCGGCGAACAATGGACTAAGGCCAAGCGTAAAGCTGCAGAAAAAATTAAAGACACTGCCGCAGAGCTGTTACACATTTATGCGTTGCGCGAAGCACGAGACGGTTATGCCTTCCCTCGCCCTGATGAAAGTTATCAAGCTTTTGCTGATGACTTCCCATTTGAAGAAACACCTGATCAAGAGCAAGCCATAAAAATGGTTCTAGCCGACATGATGGCCGACCGACCCATGGACAGGCTGGTTTGTGGCGATGTAGGTTTTGGTAAAACAGAAGTGGCCATGCGTGCGGCCTTTTTGGCTGTTAATGGCGGCCGACAAGTGGCCATATTGGTACCAACCACCTTGCTCGCCCAACAACATTATGAAACCCTAAAAGACCGGTTTGCTAACTGGCCTGTGAATGTTGGTGTAATGTCGCGATTCCAAACCACAGCAGAACAAAACAAGGCTATGGCACAAGCTGAAGATGGCACTCTGGATATCTTAGTGGGCACACACAAGATATTGCAAGGCAAACTTAAGTTTAAACGCTTGGGTTTACTCATCATCGACGAAGAGCATCGTTTTGGTGTCAATCAAAAAGAGTCTTTCAAAAAGTTGCGTGCAGAAGTAGACATATTAACCCTCACTGCTACGCCTATCCCTAGAACATTAAACATGTCTATGGCAGGCATGCGCGACCTGTCTATTATTGCAACACCACCGGCTAAACGAATATCCATTAAAACTTTTATTCGCCAAGACGACACAAAACTGGTTAAGGAAGCCATATCGAGAGAATTGCTACGTGGTGGGCAGGTCTATTACTTACACAACGAAGTGAAAACCATAGAAAACAGTGCAGCAAGGCTGCGCGAGCTTGTACCAGAAGCTAGAGTTAGCGTAGCCCATGGGCAAATGCGTGAACGAGATTTAGAACAGGTGATGGGTGATTTTTACCATAAACGTTCCAACGTACTAGTGTGTTCCACAATCATCGAAACGGGTATCGACATACCCACCGCCAATACCATAATTATAGAGCGAGCTGATAAGTTTGGTTTGGCGCAATTACACCAACTCAGGGGCCGAGTAGGCCGCTCTCATCATCAAGCATATGCCTACTTGATGACTCCCAACCCCAAGCTGCTAAGTAAAGATGCCAAGAAACGCCTTGAAGCCATTGAAGCTACTGCCGAATTAGGTGCTGGCTTTAGCCTGGCAAGCCACGATTTAGAGATTCGTGGCGCTGGCGAGTTATTAGGCGAAGAACAAAGCGGCCAAATGCAAGGTATTGGCTTTAGTTTGTATATGGAAATGCTTAACCAAACAGTTGAAGCCATGAAAAGAGGCGAAACTCCAAACTTAGACCAACCTCTTCGACGAGGCACTGAAGTTAATTTGCACCTACCTGCGCTGATACCCGAAACATACTTACCGGATGTGCACAACCGCTTAGTGATGTATCAGCGTATAGCCAACGCCGAGCACGATGCAGCATTAAAAGAGTTACAAGTGGAGATGATTGATCGTTTTGGCTTACTTCCAGATCAAATAAAAAATCTTTTCCGTCAAAATCGTCTAAAGTTAAAAGCCCAGTCTATTGGTGTTACACGTATTGAAGCTTCCGCAGGCAGTGGCCGTATGGAGTTTGGCAAAGACACCAATATAGACCCTATGGTGCTAGTAAAGTTAGTGCAAACGCAGCCTCGTAACTTTAAGCTTGAGGGCGGAACCAAATTACGGTTTACTTTAGCTATGGAAAAAACAGAAACTCGCTTCCAACGAATGGAAGACCTAATTAAACTATTGAGCTAGGCATGCGATCTAAACACATTTCACATTGGCAATTTTCACAGATCCACCTGTTCACTATGCTAGTTGCAACTTTATTAATGTTACAACCCACGCTTGTATTGGCCGCCAGCAAGAAGGATGATAATTGGTATCAAATAGAAGTGATTATTGCGCAACGCACAGATCATCTTCCCACACTAGAATCCTTTCCATTTCAGCCACCACCAATATCATGGAATCGTGGCCAAACCCTTACTCCTTTTGACCCAGAAAAAAGTGACCGAAACTTATTAGAAAATGTTGAATTTGTAAGCTTACCCACAGACCAACTCATTCTTAAAAATGAAGCCCGTATGCTAGAAAAAAATGCAGGCTATAAAGTTCTAGTACATCAAAGCTGGCGTCAAATTTTAAAGGGCAATAAAACCATTAATTGGGTCGATATTAGAGGGGGTTATGTATGGGCTGGACATCAACAGCTTGAAGGTAGCTTAGGGTTCAGTAAGGGACGCTTTTTACATGTTCATAGCGACTTACATTTAAATCAATTTCCCAGCATCCAAAGCACTAGCAGTCAGCGCGCCAAGCAAAACCTATTGAGTGCTGGGCAAAGTTTAGTGCCCATTGTAGAGACTCGCTACAGTCTGACCCAAAGACGTAAAATGCGTAGTAATGAATTACACTATTTAGACCACCCTAAACTAGTGCTACTGGTTAAAGTTATCCCCTACACACCCGCAGAGCCTATTCTAGAGCCTATTACAGAGTCTGCTTTAGCCATTAGTGTAGAAACAGATTCAATAGCACCTGTAAATGAACCTCCGCTAATAGACCTTACGGCGCCAAGCATCGTTGAGTAAATGCTTGAGGAAGCAATTGGGCCAACAGTTGGTCTAGTTGCACGGTTTCGGAATGAGCTTGAGCACGCGGGTAAACCGGCTGATGCCGATCGTCATGCCAAATATCCCAATTAAGGGTATTTTCGATAAATTCCTGAGCAAATGTGGGTGCTATTTCCTGACAGCCCAAAAGAATCACATCAAGATAAGACTGCACGATAGGCGCACTCTGCAATCCTTGGTTTTGGTGGTTGTATATATACACCCATACCTGACTATGACTCTCTAACGCTTGGTGGCCTGGTAAGTAATCTATCTGAGACAGATCTAATTGAGTCCTTATGTAATGGGTCTCTCGATCATCAAATTTTTCTAGTTCCGATTCAGGCACCTCAAAAAGCACACCATTACAACACGCACCCATCATCGGTCTTGCTGCAACGGCACGCATATTAGTCCCCTTCCAGCCCACCCAAGTACGCTCTAACCCCTGCACTCTCACGGCCAACGAATCACCAGCAATACCGGTAATACGACGGCTAGAACTACTAATTAGACTGCCGTAACCAAAAATATAGTGCTGCTTACTCATGAGTTGTGGGCGTCCGTTAACTGCTGAGGCAGCAATTGAATAGTTTGCGTTGGGAACGCAAAATCTGCACCATGTTGCGCCACTATGTTGCCAATCAAACCAAGCAACTCCTGCTTAATTTCATGAAACTCAGCCCACGCAGTAGTTTTGGTAAACGTATACACAAAAAAATCGACGCTGTGAGCATTGAAAGTGTTCACATTGACCATCAGTGTTTGCTTAGTATCTATAGCTGTATGGGCCAACAGCATTTCTTTCACCGCTACCGTAATCGCTTGTACTTTGTCCTGGTCTTGATAGCGTAGACCAAAGGTTTCGTAGAACCGTCGATTATGCATACGCGACGGATTTTCTACAGAAATGCTAGTAAAGGTAGCATTAGGCACATAGAGTGGGCGCATATCAAAGGTGCGGATACGAGTGATGCGCCAGCCAATGTATTCAACAGTGCCTTCAATCTCTTTATCGGGCGAACGAATCCAATCACCTACAGAAAACTGGCGATCCATATAGATCATCAAGCCACCAAAAAAGTTAGACAACAGGTCCTTGGCAGCAAAACCAATAGCAATACCACCTACCCCACCAAAGGCCAATACACCGGAAATAGAAAAACCAAAATGTTGCATCAGTGCCAAAATAGCAGTAATGATAACTGCCGCCTTAACGAGTTTACCCATCGCTTCTACTGTTGTTTTGTCCCATGCATCTCGGTGCTTGCCTGGGCGAGCTAACATGGCTACAACCACACTCACTAAGCGCATTAAAAACCAAGACACCAAAAAAATGAGCAATGTATCACGTAAACTCTCTACAAAACTTAAGGTATCCGCATCAAAGGCGTGGCTAACAATACCCACAACCCAAGCCATACCCACCACCCACACACCCCAAGCTAAAGGTTTTCGGGCAGCTTCAAGTAGTGCGTCATCCCATTCATTTTCAGTTTTTGAAAGCTGTATCGCTAAGCGAGCAAACGCCTTGCGCACTACAAAGTTAAATAACAGTACAGATAATACCAATAGAAACACTTTACTCAGCAATAACGATTGCGCTGTATTTATCCCTATATTTTCTAACAACTGGTCCATCGTGTACATTAATTTTCTCCTGATATTGGTGCTTGGGCAGCACTGGCCATAACCGGTATGATGTCAGCCATAATTTGATCTAAACTGCGACTGCTAGCGTATTCTCGCTCACAAATAGCCAATAAGGCTTCACTGCTGGAAAGGGAAAAAACCAATACTCCTAGCAGGTAATGAAAGCGCCAGAAAAACTGCTCATTTGTCATCTCTGGCATATGTTTACGTAGCAATGTCATAAAATACATAAATGAAGCTCCGTATTGATAAATAAGATGCTTACGAAGGTGTCCTTGGGACTGGCTATAAGCGGTATTTATAAGACGCGCAAACACTGCCAAACTATGATGATTTTGTTGCGCAACTTGCTGACAAGAACGTGCCAAAATACCCAACAAAACTCGTAATTCATTCTCATCATCCGCACTCTTATTGGCAGACTTTTCATAAGCACTTAATTGTGCCTGAAGATTTTGAGTGAGCGGGCCTAAAAACCGATCTGTTACCGCTTGTATTAAGCCTTTTTTTGAACCAAAATGATAATTTACTGCAGCTAAATTCACCTTAGCTTTTGTGGTAATGGTTCTCAGAGATGTCTCTACAAAACCATGGGCTGCAAACTCAACTTCTGCAGCATCTAAAATACGATCAATGGTAGAACTTGTCATGTTATTTCTTAATGTTAATTATCGTTTTAAACATGTGTTTAAAACTAACACGACTATTTAACCCTCGCAAGCCCGATTACGATAAATATCTCCTAGTTCCAACTAGTTAGATCGGTTACCATGACCGTACTAATAATGCATTAAACTTATTTAATATGCCTATCAAATCCCTGAGTCGTAACGTTTGGTTACTGTCAGTATCGCACGCTTTTTCTTTTGCTGGAGCATCTGTCACTTTTTTTCTAGGTGGTATCATCGGTGCCTTAATGGCACCTTCCATGTCCATGGCCACCCTTCCCGTAGCGGCCATGGTAGTAGGCACGGCAATAGGCACAGTACCAGCTGCCATGTTAATGAGTAAAAAAGGACGCAAGTTTGGTTTTATTGGTGCTGCAGTACTTGCGGCAGGATCAGCTTTAATAGGCGCCGCAGCTATATGGCATAGCCTGTTTTGGCTCTATTGTTTCGCATGTTTGAGCTTAGGAACAAGCTACTCCTTCGTTCAACATTACCGTTTTGCAGCAGCCGAAAGCGTGGCCATAGAAGTGGCACCGAAAGCTATATCAGCTATTTTATTGTCTGGTATTGTGGGTGCATTTTTAGGCCCAAATGTTGTTAATTATGCCCGTGATTGGATTCCACAACATACGTTTGTTGGTTCATATTTAGCCTTAGCTGTGTTGGTGATAATACCAGCAATCATTTTATTGGGAATGCAAACACCTAATCAAGAAACACAAACCATAAAAAATAAGGGCCGAACAATTAAGCAGCTGGCCATGCAACCCGACTTTATCCTAGCCGTATTTGCCGCAACAGTGTCATACGCTTTAATGGTATTTCTTATGACCGCCACACCTGTAAGCATGCACGTTATGGATGGACACAGTATCGACGATACTGGCATCGTGATTCAGTGGCATATTGTTGGCATGTTTATACCTTCTCTGTTTATTGGTAAATGGATAACAAATTACGGCCATAGAACCATGATGATAATAGGCATATTAGCTTTAGCGATGTGTATTGGCGTGAGTCAAGTGAATCAAACCGTGGCTGGTTATTGGATTAGCCTATTCACTTTGGGTGTAGGTTGGAACTTTCTTTTTGTTAGCAGCACATCCCTACTTATCACCACGTATAAAGAAGAAGAGAAATTTCGCGCCCAAGGGTTTAACGAGCTTATGGTATTTGGTTTTCAAGCCATGGCATCTTTGTCTGCAGGGTGGCTCATAAGTGCCACCAGCTGGAAAGCTATTAATTTAATGAGTCTGCCTGTATTAGGTTTATTGCTAGTTGTTATTTGGTGGAACCATAACCAACTCAAGCAGCGCCAGTAAGCACTTGTCTAGCCCAAGACACATTATTTACAAATACTGCGTCAACACCAATTTGTTTTAGCCGTAGTAAGTCATCAGCTTGCTTTACCGTGAATACTCTAATAATTAGATCACGAGAGTGAGCGTCATCCACTAGCTGAGCATCAGTAGTTTCTGTGTAGCTGTGTAAGGCGCTAGCGCCCATCTCATGAGCAAATCGTGATAATGACACAGGGCAGGCAGAAATAAGTGGCGCAATATACAGATGAGGCTCAATGTCTTTAATCTCCATTAATAAACGATGATCAAAGGCTGACACAAATAATTGAGTTATCTCAAATCCAAAATGGTCCACCGCATAGGTTATTTCTGCAGCCACCTGAACCACTAAATCAGACGACTTGAGCTCTATATTAACGTCGCAACGCCCCGCTACAAGCTCTAACACCTGACGTAAGCTTGGAGGTATTTCTCCATTGCCAATATCTAATTGCTGCCATTGCTGCAAGTTGAGCTGATTAACAGGGCCAGTGCCATTGCTAGTGCGATCTACACTAGCATCATGCATTACCACCACTTCACCCGACATCAAACGCACATCCAGTTCGATACCATCGCATTGTTGTTCCAGCGCTAGTTCAAACGCAGCCATAGAGTTTTCTGGTGCTAAATCGCTAACACCACGGTGGGCAAATAACTGCATTGGGGCAACAACCTAAGCAAATTGAATAGGCGAGTATTGTGCCCTTAAACCAGCACCCTGCCAACCTACTTTTGCAGTGATTCTTCCATGGTAAGTTGTATCACTTTAGCGCTCCCCCAAACCATGGCGCCAGTCATCCTTAACATACCTAAAAGACTGGGCCAACAAACCTCAAAGCCATAACTATCTATTCCAAACATGTACTTTCTCCTGAATTTTTTATCAACATAAAACACAGAACAAACTGGCTTATTGATCTGCAGCAAACAAACTCCTATTTTTCAGTCTAGTTATGGCATCATTGTGACCCTAGGCTATTCGTGTTTATAGTGAATACCTGTCTAATGGGTCAAGTTATTGATACACTGATTTTAACATAGGTCGGAAGTAACCACGTTCTCTATACAACACCCTCCTATTAACCTCACACATGACCTATATCAACCACATGAAGCGCATGAACAGCATGAACAACAGACACTGTAATAATGATCCCAGATAATTCAAACTACGATTATATTATTGTAGGCGCTGGATCAGCAGGCTGTGTTCTTGCAAACCGACTTTCAAAGAACCCAAAAAACAAGGTCTTGCTGTTGGAGGCCGGTGGTAAAGACAACTACATTTGGATTCATATCCCTGTTGGATATCTCTACTGCATGGGTAACCCACGTACAGACTGGGGCTTTAAAACATCAAAACAAAAAGGCTTAAACGATAGAGAAATAGATTACCCACGCGGTCGTGTTTTAGGTGGGTGCTCCTCCATCAATGGCATGATTTATATGCGTGGCCAAGCCAATAATTATGATGCTTGGCGTGATATGGGCAATACTGGCTGGGGCTGGGATGACGTGTTGCCTTATTTTAAAAAATCAGAAGACTATTATGCCGGTGCCGATGACTTCCATGGTGCTGGTGGCGAATGGCGTGTTGATACGCAACGTTTATCCTGGGGAATTTTGGATGCCTACCGCGATGCCGCCCAACAAGCTGGTATAGATAAAATTGAAGACTTCAATCTTGGAGACAATGAAGGCTCTTCGTATTTCCGTGTGAATCAAAAAAATGGCTGGCGTTGGAATACATCTAAAGGGTTTTTACGCCCTGTGATGAAGCGAGCTAATTTAAAAGTAATCACCCAAGCCCAAGTACAGCGAGTTATATTTGAAGAAAAACGAGCCTGTGGCGTAGACGTTACCGTTAAAGGTAAATCCATCACCTACCGCACCCATTCTACAACCGCCACCAAGGGCACCAATGGCGAAGTAATCCTTTGTGCCGGGGCTATTGGTTCGCCACAAATTCTAGAACTATCAGGTATTGGTAACCCTACTTACTTAAGTAAAGCAGGTATCAGTGTTGTTCATGAGTCCAATGAAGTTGGAGAAAACCTACAAGATCACCTGCAATTGCGCGTTGCCTTTAAGGTTGAGAACGTAAAAACTCTAAATCAACGCGCAGGAACCTTACTCGGCCGTATAGGCATCGCGCTTGAATACATATTAAAGCGCAGAGGGCCTATGTCTATGGCGCCAAGTCAGCTAGGCATATTCGCTAAATCTAGCCCTAACGTAAAAACTGCTGACCTAGAATTCCACGTTCAGCCCTTGTCTTTAAACAAGTTTGGTGATCCGCTACACCCCTTCCCTGCATTTACAGCCAGTATAGTTCCATTACGCCCACAAAGCCGCGGATCAAGCCACATCAGCTCTGCCGACACGTTGGAGCACCCTGTTATTAACCCCAACTACCTAAGTACCGAAGCGGATAAAAAGGTTGCCATACGCGCCATACGATTAGCCCGTAAAATCATCGAGCAACCCGTGATGAGAAAGTACAGCCCCAGTGAAATAAAGCCCGGTAAAGCGTATCAATCAGATGTCGATTTAGCCAAAGTTATTGGCGAAATTGGCACTACCATATTCCACCCTGTAGGTACCTGTCGCATGGGCTCGGATGATCAAGCAGTGGTCGGCATAGACTTGCGAGTTAAAGGTGTGAGCAGTTTACGTGTTGTAGACGCATCCATCATGCCCACAATCACTTCAGGAAATACTAATTCTCCAACCATTATGATTGCTGAAAAAGCCGCCGATATGATCTTACACAGTTAACGTCATTTTTAGCCTTGCAATACTATAGAGTAACCAGTGGAAACTTCGTCATTATGATATTAAATAAGCCATCAAACCCAACATCAAATTCAGCATCAAGTCACACAATTTGGCTTAAAAATCCCCTTGCCATATTGGCCAGCAATGCCGAAGGCGGTGTAGTCATTAAGGGGCAAAAAATAATCGAGCTAGTACCCCAAGGAAAACAACCTACATGCAGTTACGATGAAGTAATGGAATGTAGTGACTTAGTCGTCTTGCCAGGTTTAATCAACGGCCACCACCACTTTTACCAAACCCTTACTCGTGCATTGCCACAGGCTCTGAACAAACCACTGTTCGGCTGGCTTACCAGCCTCTACCCTGTATGGGCTGGATTAGAACCAGACATGCTATATCAGGCCACACGCTTAGCTTTAGCAGAGTTGTTACTATCTGGTTGTACTACCGCTGCAGACCATCACTACTTGTTTCCTGAAGCCC
>Ga0114995_10003923_pt1 | contig 9985 bp, 7 predicted proteins | sample ArcticOcean_MG_C_11_FD_87038 | JGI IMG/M metagenome (GOLD analysis project Ga0114995, IMG submission 87038) | Marine microbial communities from western Arctic Ocean - ArcticOcean_MG_CB2_154 | ecosystem: Environmental > Aquatic > Marine > Oceanic | place: Arctic Ocean: Canada Basin | collected... | reverse complement strand
CTTTCCCTTTCCCTTTCCCTTTTGCAGGGCTTTTACGAGGGGTACGCACAGGAGATACCACAGGAGTGCCTTCAGGGCTTTGCAAGTCGTCCTCGGAATCATCATCCTCAAGTTCATCGGGGTCACCGTCATCAAACGCTTCATCGTCAGAACTCGCGATTCCCATTTCCGTCGACGTCGCCGCTCGCAGGGACGCGCGCCAGTTATCCAACAAAGACGCCGACCCCAACGCCGCGGCCAAGCGCGTTCGCAACACGAACAACCGTCTGGCGGGGTCGTATTCCCGATAGTAACAAAGGTGCAAACACAAGTGGTGCGGGCTCCCGGTGTTTGCGAACGCGCCGCACCGGTTCCGTATTTCTTCCATGTTTTCCCCGGCGCCGAGCTTACTAAACTCCCGCGCGTCCCGCGCCGCGGGCAGGGATTGCTTTTGCCAAAGTTTCGCCTGATTGTAAAAAAGAAAAGTGTCGGTCTTTCGTAATGTGTATGAGTAAACAGTCAGAGTAATCGGGCCGAACAGTGTCAGGATTTGGGAAACACCCAATACGTACCTGAACGCTTTCGTCGAACCCTTGCCTGTCCAGGGTTCGGAACAAGTCCCTGCACTCTCGTCTTAAACTCGTCAACCGGGCCCTCGCTTCCGCCACCATAGGCGCCCGTTGCCTCACCCGGCACGACGCGTTTACATGAAGCCGGTCCAGTTCGGCGAGGGTATTTTTTAACACCGCGCCGGTGTCGGCGGTGCCGGGGGGTATTGGTATTATTGCGGAGCGTGTTGCTGTTTCTTGCGTTACAGCACCTGCGATGACTGCGGTACCTGCAGTTTTTGTCGACCCTGTGACCCGTTCCGTGCTCGCGTTAACGTCACGTAATAAATTGCCGTTCCCACCGGAAAAACTGCAGTTCCCGCCTTCAACGGACAACACGCTCGTCTCCACGCACACCACGTCGCCATCCGCGTGCGCTTTGTCGGCCTCCGCCTTGGCCCTGGCGAACGGCCGGAACGGAATCAACACCGCCTCCGCCGCGTCCGAGTGGTCCGTGTGTTTGTTTTTCTTGCGAGCCGTGACTACGAATTCCTCTAGCGCGAGTTGCGCTTGTTTCGCCGCGTCGGGCAACCGCGCCGGAATCGAAACGCGCTTGCCTGTCCTTCCATTCGAGGGAAGCGAAGCGGAGTGCGCCGCGGAGGGAGAGGCGGCGGCGGGCGCGGTCGCGGGTACAGCGCGAGTGGTGAAGAAACGAGACACAACATTGGTCTGTGGTAAAGCGTGACGTACGTGACGGGGGGGTCGGTGTGGGGTCAGAGGGAGGAGAAGGAGGAGGAGGGCGACGGAGTCGTGGTCGTTGCGCGGCGAGATCCTTGCGAAAGAACGGAAAGAACGGAGAGGCCGTTCACGACGACGCGCTTCCGTGGTGCACCACGACCGCGGTAGCCGCCGAGCGCACCTGCGGGGACCGGGGTTCCTCTTTAGTTATGGCAACGAAGCCACCCAAATCAGCCTCGTCGCCACCAACCGCCTCGCCCTCGCGCTGCGCCATGATGGAGTGAAGCTTTTGGGATGGGAAACGCAAGAAAGATTTGTCTCGAAAAATAAAAAACGCCTCAAAATTTTCTAAAAATTCAGTCTCCGAAGATTCTCCTCCAGCGCAGCCGCCTCCGCTCTCCTTTCCTTCATGCCTAGCATCGCCGTGGCTGGCCGAGTCGGCAGCCACCCGTGCCCGTGCCCGTGCGTGGCGTGCTTCACGTGCACGTCACTGTTACTAACCCGGGCAGCACTGCGCGCGCGGCCTGACTGTTTACTCATAGCCGGATCGGTCAAATCTCCAAAAGAATCGCGATTTGCAGAATCGCTTTTGTCTCGGTAAGCGAGCAAGTGGTACGCGGCGGTGCGGTAGTTGTGCTCGCCATTTTTCAACGAAGTGACAAGGTCATCGCGTTCGAACCCGGATTCGACAAGGGCATTCACTCTTTGCTGGTCAACAGACCCACCAGAAGGCGCGGCTGGGTACGTAAAAGCTCTTTCCGTCGTCGCGGAGTCGTTCGTCTCCGCGTTTTCGTCGGGGAAGCTTTTTTTTTGCGTTTCGAAATTGCCATTCAACAGTAAATGCCTTTGCGAATTCAGACTCGCGTTCCTCACCCACCTTGTATCCCGGCACCGCTGAAGCGTGGCTCTGGTTTCAGGGTCAACCCGAAGCACCACCCCGATGAACTCGGCGAAATCGGTCGAACACGTTTTCGGGGTTTGGTACGCCCCCGCGACTATTTTGCGGCACATCTCCTTCTTGTCCCCGTCTTTGTGGAAAAGAAAATGGTCAGTCTTGAGTCTTGAGTATGGGCAAACAGTCTACTTGTGATGGATGTAGTTACTCCCTTTTAATGACTCAAACAGTCACAGAGGGGCAGCAAACAGTGCCTGGATTTGGGAAAGCCCCAAGACGTACCTTTCGCGTGGAAGGGTAAATACCCTGTGACCATGGCGAAGGCCACGACGCCTAAGGACCACACGTCTACGGGCGGGCCGTCGTACGGTTTTCTGTGATTGGTACGCGAAAAGTGTCAGTCCCGTGTTGGGCGTGTATTGGACGATGGCCTGGTCAAACAGTCACCGTAATCGGTCCGAACAGTCACAGGCGCGTTAGAGGTAAAACAGTGTGTGTCGGATTTGGGAAACGCGCGGTACGTACCTGGATACGATTTCAGGCGCCGCGTAGCTAGGCGACCCGCAGTGTGTTGTTAGCTTCTTGCCCGGCGCGAACACGCCGGCTAACCCGAAGTCGATTAAAAGAACCTGTGTCTTGTGAAAGTCCAGTAACAGGTTCTCGAGTTTCACGTCCCGGTGCGCGATCCAGTTGGCGTGGCAATAGGAAAGGGCTTCGACTATTTGCCCCGTGAATTTTGCGGAAGTAGGTTCATCTAAACTCCGCTTACTTCGCACGAAATCGAGAACGCTACCTCCCGCGGCGTACTCCATGACGCAGAATATTTTGCGCGCGGTTTCCACGACGTCGAAAAGCCTGACGATATTCTTGTGGTTGAGTTTTTTTAGCACGCGAATTTCGCGCGAAACGCGCTTGCGGTCGGTTTCGTTTTTCAAACTCGACTTGTCAATCAATTTGACCGCGGTTTTCGCCCCCGTGACTTGGTGAATCCCACTCCTGACCTTGCAGAAACCGCCCTCGCCGATTACCGGGCCCAACACGTACCCGGGAAGGGTACCGCTGTCGTCAATTTCCGCGACGCGCATCACGGGGCGCGCGCTTTGCGAGCGACGAACCGGGGGTTTTGTTTTTTCGACGCGTTCGGTTTCGGCGCCGAGAGTGATCACTCTCGCGTCACTCTCGCCTTTTGTAAACGCTTTTCTCGAGTCGTCGTCACTCTCGACAGGCTCACGGGTAGAAGCAGTTGTTGTCCAGTGCGCCTCCTGGTCCTGGTCCTTGTACTCTGTCTGGTGACGTCGTACGTACCGCTTAAGTGGTGTCGTCGGTAACTCCTCCACATCGTCGAGCAAATCGTCTCGGCGCAAAACGCCGGACGCGCCGCGAAGCGCCGGCTGGGCCTGGGCAGGAGCTTGTTGTTTTCGGAAAGGCTCCTCTTGTTTTAGGAAAGGCTCTTGTTGTTTTCGGACCGGCTCTTGCAATCTAGCAGCCGGCGCGGGTGGAGCACCCGGTACACTACCGGGCGCCCGGTGCGCACTTCTAAGACTATTGGGCACTGCAGAGCTGGCGCGCTGACCACGCGCGGGCGAGGGCGAGGGCGCCCAGTGCACGACTTTTTCCCTCGGCGGTTGCGGCGGGCGCGTTTCGGTTGGCAGACTCCTTTCAAATACGCGAGTTTCGAGTTTCGGCGTTCCCAACGCAGAGTCGACCCCGAAAACCGCGCCCTCTGCGCGCGCCGAGTTCGGGACGCCGCTTGAAGGACGCGCGGGAAGTCGGCCTGTAGATGACGTGACTTGCGAGGTGTGCGTTGATCCGGAAGGATCCACGGCTCGCAAACGCTGCGCAGCCGCGGCGGCGCGCGCCGCGTCCATCGCAGGCGCGGAGGGGTTACTTTGCAGACTGTTTGCCTGTACGCCATCCCCGCGTTTGCCAAAGGCAAATGCAGATTCAGGACGTGCCGCGTAGTGTGAACGTTGCGAGTCCGCCTCCCCGGTAGTGGACGCTGTGGTCGGTCGGTGTGTGGGGGCCCGGTCCTCCGGTCCACCTTTTGGCGATACCGGGACGCCTCGGTGTAACCGATTGGTGGCTTCGCGACGCGACGCGACCGTCGCGCTCGCGGCGCACGGCCGTTGCGCTTTGATTTGAGCCACTTGATGGTCTATCAAGTCATCAAAATCCGCAAACTCACCTCGCGCCCGGCTCCACGCAGCCGCGATCGCCCTTTCCGTGGACATCGAGCAAGGGAACGACCCTGAAGCGCTTTGGTCGCGCGGCGCCGGCGACGCGCGCGTATTTTTCGGCGCTGAGCGATGGTGCGAACTTTCCGAAGTCGATAATGGCCTTGACGGGGGCGTGGTGTCGAACTGGCGAGACGTGTTGCTCGGTGTGTGCGTGCCGAACCCGACCTTTGTCGAGTGTGTGTTTGCGTTGTACGTGACGTGCGTCACATGGCGCGTGCCGCCCGGTCGTGCGGATGAAGCACGCGGCGTTGCGGTGACTCGGGGCATCGTCACATCACGACTGGTTCCGGCCGTTGACTGCCGACTCGTCCCATCAACAAATGTCGAACCGGTCGAACGCGAACGCGTCTCTTCACGATGAGTGGCCCTGGAGCTCGGCCGGACGGATGACGGCACGCTTGGTGAAACCCCAAAGTCGCCCGTACGCGCGGATGCTGTCCGTACAGTAGGCCTTGTATTCGACGAAACCAAACCCGGACCAACACGCGCGCCATCAGCCTGCTCACCCCGGCCGCTCGTGCCGAACGATGAAAGGTCGAACCCGAACGTGAACTCTCGCGGTTGCAGGTGCGACACAGTGGACACCGCCCGGACGCCCACCCCCGCGTACGCGGAAGGCGTCGCGGCCCCGTTCCGCCCTGAACCAGGTCGCGACGACAACCGCCCGTCACTCGACCCGCGCGCGCTGTCGCCGCGAAGACGAGGCTCGAACGACATCGCCGACGCGCTGTGGTAGTTCTGAGACGACGCGGAAGAGCTGCGGCGATTTCCTGGGCGCCCCGAGTTGGCACCCTGCTGAGTTTGTGCAGAGGAGGACCGGGGTACCGCGGTGAACAAGTCGAGATTTTGTGCAACGACCTAAACCGTGCTGCAATCTGGGTTTTAGCTCCAGCACTCACCCGGGCGCGTCCCCCCGCCCTGTGTTTCGAGTTCGTTTCGCGTGTTTGTCGACGCGCACAGTTGATGTCTTCCTCCGCGCGCGGCGACCGCGCGACCGCGCAGCACCCCCGCCTTGTATCGGCGCTAACCAGCGCCAGAGATGAAACGCGGGCGAAGTTCGAAAACGCGATCTCGACCGGGAAACGTGCGCTGCTTGGTAGGCTTCGTTTGCCGCGTGCGAACCCGACGTGCGTGGCGAGCATTTCCAGCTCCGTTGGAGCGCCTGGCAGCACAAACAAGGTAGCCGAGGTTGCGGCGGCAGGCAAAGACAAAGGCACGACAGGCAGTGACAACACGGAGCAGTACAAGGCGCGTCGCGTGACCGGGACGGGACGGAAAAACGGCGATGTGGAAACGCGCGATCTGGCGAAGCAGTTAGTGCGCGCGCCGCCTGCGAGTAACGAAGTAGCCCTGGTGTCCACCGACGAGTCTTCAAGTGGAGGAGGAGTGGGTGATGTGAGTGGAGGTAGTGACGGTAAAGCAGGTGCTAAAACTGGTGACGGTAAAGGAGGTGCTAAAACTAGTGACGGTAAAGGAGGTACTAAAGGTAGTGACAACAAAGGTACTTCGACGACGACGACTCCGATGACCGCCGATTCCGTGACCACGGGAAACAAAGACGGAAGCACCGCCTCCGAGGACGACACCAGGCCTATTTTGATCAGCAGCGTGGATTTCGAAGGCGAGACCCCTGAATTAGAGCAACTCGCGCGGTCTGTGGTACGAATAAAGCCCAACTTTTCGTACACCGTCAAGGAAATCGAACGCGACGTCGTCAGGGTGTTCAACACCGGGTTGTTCAAGGAAGTCACTCCCGTGACCGTGGATACGCGGGACGGGATTTCCTTGTCCTTCAAGCTGGTGGCGAACCCCACGATCAGGGGGTTCGTGGTGAAAGGGTGCGATGAGCTCCCGAATTCCTTCGCGCATGACCTGTTCAAACCGCAGTTCGGTAGGACGCTGAACAGTAATTTGGTGGTGGACGCGTGTTCCGCAATTAGCCGGTGGTACGAGAAACGCAAAATCCCGGTGGAGTGGTACTCCGTGGAGGTGAGCGACGGGATACTGGAGCTGAACCTTGAGGAACCCCGGATTGGGGAGGTTGAGATTCGGTTCATCGATCGGAAAACGGGCGAGCCGATCAAAGGCGCCACGCGCAAAGAGATGATCACGCGGCACTTGAAAAACGTCAAACCGGGCAAGGCACTGCACGGCCGTATGCTTGACGACCTCAACGACCTGATAAACACCGCGGGTCTGGAAAACGCGAACATCACGTGGAAGTACGTGTGTGCCGGCTTTCCCAAATCCGACACACACGGTTTTATCTCTAACGCGCCTGTGACTGTTGACCAGGCCATCGCGACGTACTCGTCCTGCGAAGGGCGCGTTACCTCTTCCATGTTTACGTAACACACGTCACGACCGACTGACACTTTTCGTTCGCAAATCGGAAAAAGCCCGCGGCGGGACCGGAAACAGAGCGGGCCGTTTTTAGTGGACGCCGTGGTGAACGTGACGGAAAAAGCGAGCGCGGGTTTCTCGGGCGGCGGTGGGATCAGCGCCAAGGGTTTACAGGAAGGAGGTTTGTCCGCGTTGCTCGCGAACGCGGATTACTTCAGGTAAGGGCCTTTCCCATTTAACACATTCCGCCTCCCTAATTGCCTATACAAGACTGACTTTTCTTTTTACAATCGCAGGCGGAACCTGTTTGGCCGGTGCCAAACCCTGACCGCGCGTGTGGAGATATCGCCAAACAACCTCTCCTCGAAACCCGAAATAGACGTCCGAATCGCACACAGCGACCCGTGGATCGGGGATAGCAGCCGCACGTCGCGCAGAATTTTCCTCGATTCAGACTCATCCACCCTGGAGCAGATCTACGCGAAAAGGGACGACGCCCGCGACGACGACGACCACGATGCGCACGGCAACGGGTCCAGTGACGTCTCAACCGGGGTCAACGGAAGCGGAGACGGTACCGTCGCGGGCGACGGCCCGCGAGGGGTTTTCGTGAAAAGAATCACCTCAGGCGTGGTGCGTATTTCTCTTTCACCACATTCCGCCTCCCTGATTGCCCATACTCGTACCAGAAGGGATTATTACCTCTGACTGTTTACGTGATACACGTTACGACCGACTGACACTTTTTTGGCACAATCGCAAGGAGTACCGCCGGCCCCTGGCGCCTTCGTGGACCGGAACGTTCAGCGCGACGTACCAGCGAGCGATGCTGCACGACGACTTGAAGCAGGTACGGCCGGAGTGGGCTTTCCCAAATCCAGACACCTACGTTTGCCGATTGTCCGTAGTAACTACACACGCAAGTCACGGTCCCGACTGACACTTTTGTTCAACAATCGCAGCCCATTTTCCTGGATGCGTACGGCAGCCCGTTGACGTTTTCCGGCGAGAAACACGACACCTCGGTGAACATGATGATGCGGTTCGTGTACGAAGGCCGGGGGCGGGACGAGGGTAAGGGCTTCCCAATCACCACACACCGCCTCTGCGATTGCCCATACGAGGCTGACATTTTCTTGTTAATCTCTCAGCGCAGTTAGTGGTGAGCGCGGAACAAGCGGTGCCGGTGCGGCCCGAGATGCTGGTACGCGTTTCCCAATCACCACGTTCCGCCTCTGCGATTATTGCTCTGTATGGAGTACAGTCGGACAGGTTGAAAGTGCGGACCCCACTCTGTCAGACCCCTTTCCAATCCCGGATATACACATCACGGCCGACTGACACTTTCGGCGTTAATCGTGCCAGGCGTTTAACCGTTTGATGGTCCGGGCGCAGCGGGATTTCCGGTTCGGCCGCGGCGCCCGGCTCACCGTCGCGGCGAAGGGGGGCAACGTCATCGGGGACCTTCCCCCGTACGAGGCGTTTTCCATTGGGGGCACTAGTTCGGTCCGGGGGTACACCGAGGGAGGCGTGGGAACCGGAAGGAAATTCATCGTCGGGTCGTTGGAAGTCGCCGTGCCGCTCGCCAGGGATTCCGTAAACGGGTGCGTTTTTTTCGACATCGGCAGCGATTTGAAATCGGGGGTTTCCGTTTTGGGTGACCCGGGGGGTACGCGCGGGAAACCAGGTCAGGGGTACGGGTACGGCGCCGGTGTGGTGGCGCTTACCCCGATAGGGCCGGTCCGGCTGGAGTACGCGTTTTCGGACAAAGGCGTCGGGCGCGTGCACTGCGGGTTGAGCAGGAACTTTTAGGGGAATAAAGGGAAGTTTGCGTTGCTTTCATTTGAGACCGAGCACAGGATTCAAGACATGGCACTTATAAGACTCATGACTAACAAGACATGGCACTTATAAGACAGAGAAGACTATGAAGAAGTCTAACAAGACGTGTGACTTGGTTGTAAGAATGGCGACGATTTCATTCAAATATCGGTGGTACAGCGCTACGAGGAGCGACGATGTTATCTTTTCGTGTTACGAAAAGAACCCACCGTCCCTTCCCTTTCGTTCCGTCTCGTCGCTCATTTCCGCCCGCGGCTCGGCACGTTTTGGTCCTTCAAGTCGAACATGGTTTCCAGGGCGTGCATGTTGACCAGGGTCTGGGACACTTCACTCGGGTCGGTGCCGTCCGACCGCAGCGCCTGCATCGGGCCGTGTAACAGTTTGTTCACGATCCCCCGCGACAGCTCCTCCACGGCTTTCATTTGCTTTTTCGTTAACCCGTCCCCGAGCTTGAGCATCGCTTTTTCAAGCTCAGCGGCCCGGATAATCTCCGCTTTGTTCCGCAGCCGTTTAATAGTAGGCACGGTTTCCAGGGAGTCCCGCCACGCTTCGAACTGCGCTTGTTCGTGCGTTAACAGCTCACGCGCTTCGTCCGCCGCCCGTTCCCGTTTGTCCTTGTTCAGCTCAACTAGTTCTTTCAAGTCGTCAACGTTGTACAAGATCGTGTTTTCGTCGTCCCCGCAATCCGCGTCCACGTTGCGCGGTACCGCGATGTCAACCAAACGCCGCGACCCCCCCACTGACGCGTTCGCCGGGGCCATGTTCGCGAGGTCCGCTTTCGTGATGATCACGCCAGTGCTCGCGGCGGTGAAAATTACGTCGTGCTTCTCCGCTTGCGCGAGGAAATCGTCCATCAGCGCTAGTTTGATGTTCGCTTCGGGGAAATCAGCCATGAGTTCCTCCACGCGTCCCGCGCTCCGGTTGACGATGGTCATCTCCGTGCACCGTTTCGATACGAGGTGCTTCACAAGAAGTCTGGACATGGTACCCGCACCCACGATCATCACCCGGCACCCATCGAAATTGCCACCGGGGAGCTTCATTTGCACCAGCTCCGCGGCAGCGCTGCTCACCGAAACCGCGCCGCTCGCGATTGAGGTTTCCGAGCGCACGCGCTTGCCCGCCGTGATGGCGGCTTTGAACAGCCCTGATAAATGCCGCCCGAACCCATCCACGTTCTCGCCCAATGCGAAGACGTTTTTAACCTGCGCCAGAATCTGTCCCTCACCCATCACCACGGAATCGAGGCCGCCGCTGACCTTCAAAAGGTGCGACGTCGCGTCCTGGTCTCGTAACAAAAACATGTGCGGCCTTAGTTCCTCCAACGGCACGCCGCTGTACTTGCTCATCCACTCCTCAACCTCACGCACCCCTCTGTGCCACGAAAGCGCCACGACGTATAT
>Ga0114995_10003921_pt1 | contig 9986 bp, 7 predicted proteins | sample ArcticOcean_MG_C_11_FD_87038 | JGI IMG/M metagenome (GOLD analysis project Ga0114995, IMG submission 87038) | Marine microbial communities from western Arctic Ocean - ArcticOcean_MG_CB2_154 | ecosystem: Environmental > Aquatic > Marine > Oceanic | place: Arctic Ocean: Canada Basin | collected... | reverse complement strand
GGAGCGCTGCACATATTACCTAGCGTTAAGGCTATGACTCGTCTAAACCGATGAACAAATAACCTTCTCCATGAACAGTGGTCAATAGTGTGGGTTGTTTATAGTCACGTTCCAGTTTTCGCCTTAAACGCATGACTAATACATCTATGGTGCGATCGTTTGGATCCCAGCTACGATGAGTAACTTGGGATAATAAACGATCACGATTAAGTACTTGGCCAGGGTGGGTTATAAATACTACCAAGAGTTCAAATTCAGCTCTTGTCAGTTTAATTTCCTGTTGATCTCGACCCAACAAATGGCGACGAGACACATCTAACAATAAGCCATCAAAAGAATAAATTGATTTGTGTTGTATTGCTTCTTCACTATGGCTATGAATACGCCGTAGTAGGTTAGTCACTCGTGCCAGAAGTTCTCGGGGGTTAAACGGTTTAGTCACATAATCGTCGGCACCTATTTCTAGTCCAACAATACGGTCTATATCGTCAGTTTTCCCAGTCACTAATACAATACCCATATTACTTTTGGCTCTTACTTCTCGGGCCAGTAATAAGCCACTTTCATCAGGTAGACTAATGTCTAACAGAAGCATGCTAATGTCTTCTTGGTTGATGACAATGCGCATTTCTCTAGCACAGCTCACGGCTGTGACGCGATAACCCTCTGACTCAAAGTAGCCTGCAAGCTTGGTTCGAGTAATGGCTTCATCTTCTACTATGAGGATGTGATGAGTCTTCATAAGGCCTGCTCTTTTTATTATTCCAAGCTAGTATAACAGTAGACATGGACATAAAAAAAGGAACCAGGTGGGTGGAGTCTTTTTGAGGTAGACCTGCTTCGTAAGCAACGACATGCTGGGGTTTTTGGGTCCTTATTTGAGCCTAGACAGAAGTCGTTTGATTAGTTTTTGATTGTTGCGTATTAAGGTTGGATTTAATTCCAGCCCGCGCAAACTGTCCCAAGCAAAAATAAATATCAATCACGCCAAGGGCGACTTCTGGGAAGCTATCTGAGCTTGCTTGTAAATGCCTGCGCTGTAACTCCAGGCTTAGGCCAACAACATAGTGCTCAAATCGTTTAGTTTGTGGCATTAGTGTTGGTGGCCCTACGTGGTGCAATAAGGCTAAAGCGATAAGTGCAAAGATTTAACTTGGCAGGATAGACTTGAGCTCCGAAATCACCAGCTCAGATAATTTTTCAGGGATTAATTGTGTTGCTCGTATAACAAACTTCACCTGCCTTTGCTGGTTAAAATGTTTGGATTCAGGCCACTCGCATTGGTCATTGGTCATCAACCCTTTGTTGATTAAGGTCACTCCCATCCCTGATGACACAATCCCCCGGACACCAGCGAGGCTGGGGCATTCCATCGAAATATAAAAATCTACACAGTGTTCTTCTAAACACTGAATTGCAGCTTCTCGATAAGTGCAGTTAGGTGAAAAAGTGACTAGTGGCAAAGGTTCAGACAAGGAGTAATCTATTTCTTTGCTTTTTACCCAAATTAGATCTTCTTGCCAAAGTTCAATGTCGGTCTCTAGGATATGTGATTGCTCCAATGGCAATATAGCAATATCTATAGATCTTTCGTTGAACCAGTCAATCAGTGCCAGCTGCTGTTCAACCCTAATTTCAAGTTGGATGCTGGGATGGCGGCGATGAAAATCCTGCACAAAAATAGGTAATTGATTTGAAGCCAGATCATCAGTGATACCAATAATAAGCCTGCCGCTGACATCAGATAAACGAAACTGCTGAACAGCGCGATCATGTGCGTTGATTATAATCGTTGCGTATTCAAGTAACTGTAGTGCATCAGTGGTGGCCTCAATGTTATGGCCGTTACGATGGATTAATTTTCGTCCAACGCGGCTCTCTAGCCGTTTTATTTTCCAGCTTACAGCTGAGGGTGTTATGTTCAATTGCCCCGCTGCTATGGTTAAGCCGCCAAGCTCAATTACAGTTTTCAGGGTTCGTAAAGATTCAGTATCAAGTCGCATAAGTCAATAATGACATTAATTTGATATATAGACAATTAAATGTCAATAGTTTGAATTTATGCATAATGATAGGATCACTCCATGGTTTTAATTAAGTAAAATTTACCTGCCTTGGAGGCAAACATCATGAGCTCTAGTGACGGTCAAACACGTGATCTAGTATCCACTATTTCTGGCGCAGGTTGGGATTTTGCTTTAACTCGACATCGCTATCACAACATTGAACGCCCACTTGGGCCTCATTACTGTGTTTATAATCGTCGTTTGATGGCGTGTTTTTTTGACCACCGGTCTACCGAAGATGGTTATTGGTTGTTACGCCAAAAAGTCGCTGTATTAAATACAGGGGAACTACCACTTCAGTTCAAAGGCCCTGACGCAGAGCGATTGCTGGATAAGTTGTTCACCAAGGACATTACCAAGCTTAAAACTGGGCGCTGTGCATACGGCCTTGCGTGTTATGAAGATGGTGGGATGCTAGTAGACGGCATTCTAGTGAGAGTTACGAATGACTGTTTTTGGTACGCTCAGGCAGATGGCGACTTTTACAGCTGGGCTAGAGCTCATGCGGCTGGATTAAATGTTGAAATTACCGACCCCAAAATATTCGTATCTCAAGTGCAAGGGCCTAACTCTATGAAAGTGCTGGAGGCAGCCAGTGACGATGGAATGCCTGATCCATTTGGTTACTTTGCTATGGCACGGGTTAGGTTTGGTGGGCAGGATGTCATTATCACTCGTACTGGTTATACCAACGAGCTAGGCTGGGAGTATTATACGGAACCGCATCATGATGCTGATGCCTTGTGGCAGCACCTCAAGCGAGCAGGCGAACCATTTGGACTTGATATCTTTGGGCTAGATTCGATGCATATACGCCGAATTGAAGCTGGTATTCTTAATGCAGGTTCAGATTTTGATCACACTACTACACCTTATGATGCTGGTTTAGGTATGTTTGTTGATCAAAATAAAGGCGATTTTATTGGCAAGGAAGCACTTGAAAAGGCACCTAAAGACACTCGCTTAATAGGCCTGCTTTGTGCTGCGGAGCCGCATATCGGAGCAGAAATCAGAGTTGGAGCTAAAGCTGTGGGTCTAGTAACTGCAGGTGCAATGTCGCCTTTTTTAAAACAAGGCATAGGTATTGCTTTGATGCTTGAATCGGGAAATTTACCGGATGCTCTCGTGACCGTAGGGTGTATCGATGGTGAATTCCATCAAGCTAAACTAGCTGAACTTCCACTTTACGATAAAGAGGGTGAGATTCAGCGTGGGAAACGCGTCGATATTCCATTAAGAGATTAAGTTGAGGCCTTCACCTGTAGGCCGGGTTATCACCCGGCCTATTGTCTTTTAATTCAACCCCAGGGCCTGTTTTCTCTGGTTGGCCCACGTACGTAGGATTTGATCGATGGCTAGACCAATACACGCCACGCAAATACCAAGAATTAAGCCATTACCAACACCGTTTCTGTCAGACAAAGAACCTAGAATCAATTGTCCAAGGTCATCGGTACCAATCATGGCGCCGATAATAACCATGGACAGGGCAAACACCACCGTTTGATTAAGACCTAAGGCAATGTGAGGGAATGACATGGGCAACTCAATAGTTAACCAACGTTGTACTCGATTCACTCCAGACATTGTACCGGCGTCTTGTAACGTTGCGGGAACACTCAATAAGCCTTCTACGGTGTAACGAAGGGCGGGAATTGAAGCGTACACAATAATCGCAATGACTACTGCGGTATCGGTTATACCAAACAGCATCATTACTGGAATTAAATAAATAAACGACGGGAAGGTTTGAAAGGTATCACAATAGGTCAGAATAAATCGCGTTGATTTAGGATTCTGTGCACACAACGTACCCACTGTAATACCAATGATGCCTGATATGAGCACAGATACACTCATTAGGTATGCGGTAATCAGTGCTCGGTCCCACCACTCGGTGAGAGCGATAAAGAGTAAAAATGCACCTACAGTTAAGGCAACTCGTATACCTCCAACAATAAGGCCAGTACCCATCACCAATGTCAAGGTCGCTATCACAGGCATGCCCAAATAAGCGGTTTTAACTGGCATCAATACAGAAAGAATTAACCATTCATTAAAGGTTTTGAGGGAAAAGAAGTAGGTTTCCCATATCCAATCAACACCAGACTGCAAGTAAATTGCAATGGAGAGGCCCTTGTTGTGCGGCACAATATACAGGTAATTGAAACCTTCTGGAAAAAAGAACTGACCCACATAAGCTAGGACTAAAGCAATCACGAAAAATGCGGCAAACACGAGAGAATACTTGTGCTTCTCGATAAAGGACAAGTTGGAAAAATAGTCGGTTTGCTTATTGGCCCAGGCCAGTGACATACGGTCGAGCACAATTGCGATTAATACGATGCAAATACCGATTTCGGTGGCTTTGCCGATATCAAGGCGATTAAGAGCGATCAAAAGGTCAATGCCTAGACCCTTCGCACCGATAAGCGACGCTAAAACCACCATAGCCAAACATTGCATTATGACTTGGTTTACACCAATTAATATGTCGCGGCGGGCGGTTGGGACTAATACATTGGTTAATAACTGCCAATTGTTGCACCCACTCATCATGCCAGACTCGGCAACTTCGGGGCCCAATTTTTTGAGGCCAAGTAAGGTAAGGCGTACCATAGGTGGGGTGGCAAAAATAACTGTTGCAATAGCACCCGCATGATCACCAATACCAAAAAACACCATTACTGGAATTAAGTAGGAAAAGTGAGGAATGATCTGCGCCATGTTAAGTAGCGGGTTGAGTATGGTTTCAACGGTTTTGCTTCTAAAGGCCCATATGCCCAATGAGAGGCCAATAAAAACCGAAACCGGGGCAGCGACCAATACAAATGACAAAGTTTGCATGGCGGGTTCCCATTGACCAAACAAAGCAATGTAGGTCATTGAAAAACCTACTAATAGAGCAAGCCCGCGTCCAGCAAGTGCATAGCCTAAAATAGTAGCTCCGCCAGCTATCACTGTCCAGGGTACACCAGGCATTCTCGCCCAAGGGTTTGCGGTTACCCAGTCCCAACTGGAAAAAGTCACGACTGTTTTTGAGCCTCCTAGCATCAATTCTCGAATGAGCTCGATTAGGAAAAGAATGAAGCCCGATACCATGCGTGTCATTTGGCTCACCAATGGTTTCTTTTCGAATTCTTCAATGTCAGGGTCATACACTTCAATGGGCCACCATTCAAACATTAAGTAACCGATTGAGTCATTAATGAAAAGTGGGAACCATGAGAGTGCTGGCGGCAGACGCCATAGAATACTAGACTCAGAAGGTACAATAAAATGGTTTAGCAGGTAAAAAATCACTAACAGTAAGATAAATTGCAGGGATTTTTTCTGTTTAAATGATTCGATCATGAGGCGTTATTACTCCCCTGGTTTGAATGGCTTCCAAACAGAACATGAACAATTTTAGCAGCGGTTATAGAACCGACGATTTGGCCTGTGCCATCGACAACCTTTACAGGTTTGCTAGAGTTCAGAATAACTTCAGCTACGGTTTCAATGACGGCATTATGTGGCACTGTAAAGTCACTCATTGATTCACTTGGATCAAATACGTCCATAACAGATTGGATTTTTAGTACTTTTTCGCGTGGCACTTCTTCAGTAAATTTACGCACATATTCAGTCGCTGGGTTTAGGACTATATTGGCGGGTGTATCAAGCTGTTCTATGATGCCATCCTTCATAATGGCGATGCGGTCAGCTAGGCGCAAGGCTTCGTCGAAATCGTGGGTAACGAATAAAATAGTTTTGTGTAGTGTTGATTGTAAGCGTAGAAACTCATCCTGCATTTCCTTACGAATAAGAGGATCTAGTGCAGAAAAAGGTTCGTCGAGGAACCAGATGTCAGGTTCAATCACCAGTGAACGAGCGATGCCGACGCGCTGTTGCTGCCCACCTGATAGTTGTCGTGGAAAATAGTCTTCGCGCCCTGTAAGGCCAACTAAATCGACCATTTCTTTGGCTTTTTTAACACTATCTTGAGTGCTAATGCCTTTTACTTGTAATGGGAAGGCAATGTTTTCCAATACGGTCTTGTGTGGTAATAAAGCAAAGTTTTGAAACACCATGCCCATTTTATTGCGGCGTAGCTCAATCAATTGCTTGTTATTCATTTGTAGGATGTCTTCACCTTCAATGAATATTTTGCCAGCAGTGGCGTCGGTCAACCTGGAGATGCACCTTAATAAGGTTGATTTTCCAGAGCCAGATAAACCCATAATAATCAGCAGTTCACCTTCATGTAGGTCAAAAGAAGCATTATTTACTCCAACAATGCATCCCGCTGCCTGAAATTTTGCAGCATCGACTACACCATTAGCTTTCTTTAACATGCTATCTGCATTGTCACCGAAAATTTTGTAAACTGACTCGCAACGAATAACGGGCTCGTTCGAAGGAGATATTGCATTTTTCATAGACATAGGCGACTTCATTTTTTTTAAATTTGCATGGTTAAGGTTGACAGATTTGGTTGGATGAAAAATACCATTATGTCAAAAAAAATAACCCTCTGATTTGATAGTCAATCAGAGGGTTGAGTTACTTTAGATTACAGTGGATTAAGTATTACTTAGTCCAAGCCATCCAAGTAGCTTCGTTGTCTGCAAGCCATTTAGCAGCAGCATCTTTGTGGTCCAATCCGTCGGTGTCAACCAAAGCGGCCATTGAGCCGATTTGACTTGTAGAGAAGGACATCTTGCTGAACGCAGTGTACGCAGCAGGGTGGCTCTTCGGGAACTTATAGTTAGCAGCTTTCTTCAACCAACCTTTTGGTGAACCACAGGCACCGTCACCGCCGTCAGCAACACGACAACCATCAGTGTATTCTGGGAACTCAATGAAGGTAAAACCTTCAGCATCGGTGAAGTTTGGAGTCCAGTTAAAGATAATGGTAGCGCGGCCTTCTTTCTTCGCTGCAGCGAGGTCTGCCCAAAGAGCAGAAGCACCACCGGCAAATTTAACCATGTAGTCATCACTTAAACCAAGTGCTTCAATACGCTCTGGCATCAAATCACCGTGCCAGCTTTGTGGGCCTTCTAACCAACGGCCTTTGCCGTCTGAATCCACAGTAGTAAATACTTCTTTACAGTCTTTTAGAGCTTCCCAGTTAGGTAAGCCAGGACATAGGTTTTGGTCGATTACCCAAGTTGGTACACCCATTTCTTCTAGGGTTGCTGCAGAGTGAGTACCAGCGTCGATAATTCCGCCCTTAGCCATGGCATTGTAGAATGCGCCTCCAAAACTGGACTGCCATACTTCGTGTGAAATAGTAACGTCGCCATTACGAATAGATTCATATACGGCTTGGCTATCCGCTGGAACATATTCAACGTTGTTGCCCATGCTTTCAAATACTCCACCAACAACGTGGGCCATAACCACTTGGCTAGACCAGTTGTGGAGGGGGATAACAATAGGTTTTGTGCTATCAGCTGCTTTGGCTACACCAGTTGCCGTTAGTAGGATGGCGGATGCGCCAGCGATTAAAGTATTTCTAAATTTCATTAGTTTTTCCTCAGTATTATTTTTATTTATTGATCTTTATGCATTTACAAACTATTGATAAATGCATGAGCTGTCAAGTATCAGCTTTTCATTACGGGTAATAACTACCTTCTCATTTAATGACAAGCAAAAGCCTGTCTGGTTTTTTCGATTCAGCTATACACCTGAATCGAAAAGGCTTGCAACATCAACCCTAGGTTAACAGTTAAGCTCTAACGCGAGACTTAGTTGGGTCGTAGTGGGAAATGCCCACTACGGTTGCAGGAATACGTTTAATGTGGCCGTCAAGCTTGCCCACTTCCACCTGAGTACCAAGTGCAATGTGGTCAATAGACATGCTACATAAGGCAATATTTTGGTTTAATATTGGTGAGCGTACAGCACTAGTAATAGTGCCCACTTGTTGACGGCCTACACGCACACATTCGCCGTGGCCGGCAATTTCTTCACCTTCTAATACTAAACCAACCAATTGACGCTGTGGGTTAGCCTTTCGTTCAATCAAAGCGTCACGGCCAATAAAGTCTTCTTCTTTAGTGAGTAGCGGTACTGTGAAACCGATACCTGCTTCAAACGGATCTGTTTGGTCGTTAAATTCGTAATCAGCAAAAATTAATGCGGATTCAATGCGAAGGTTATCTAGTGCTTCTAAACCTAGCGGCGTAATGCCAAATTCTTGACCTGCTTCCCACACGGCATCCCATACTTCATGGCCGTCTTTTGGATGGCACCACACTTCGTAGCCGCGCTCGCCAGTGTAACCCGTACGAGACACAGTAACAGGTGCGCCTTGTGGCCCACCAATACGACCGTGGGTAATGCGGAATGGGCGCAGGTCTTCAATAGATGTTTGTGAGTCAGGGGTGAAGATGACTTTCTTCAGAGTTTCGCCACTTAATGGACCTTGTACTGGTAAATTATGCAGTTGATCGTTTGAGTCTTTGATGACTACAGCAAAATTCTTTTCGATAGCCACTTTGCGTAGCCATTCAATGGCGCCGTCACAACCACCAACCCAGCGGAAGTTATCAGCACCTAGGCGGAATACGGTGCCATCATCTACCATACAGCCGTTGTGGTAACACATGGCGGTATAGATTACTTGGCCAATGGCAAGCTTACGAATATTGCGGGTAACGGCGTAGTTCATTAAGTTTTCGGCGTCTGGGCCTAAAACCTCACACTTGCGTAATGGACTTAAGTCCATTAATACCACTTTTTCACGACAGGCCCAGTATTCGGCGATGGCACCGTAGTTGCTGAAGTGATTGGCTAACCAATAGCCGTTGTAATCAACAAAGTGTTGAGTCATGGTGGCGAAGCGGTCATGGAATGCTGTTTTCTTAGTCATAGTTGAATCTGCTTCGGCGTTCTTACGGAAGGCATTGCCTTTCTTAAAGTGATTATCTGCGGCGTAAATGCGCACGTGAATGTCTGTTGGGTTCCAACCATTGGCTGGGGTAGTGTCATCTGGGCAAGCAGTTGTACCGCACACAAGATCAACTTCAGCCTGCAGTAACACGTAATCACCTGGACGAGTCCAAGGTTGACACGAGCTATGTTGATCGTAATCATCGTAGCCGGTATTAAAGAAAAAGTTAATGGCTGGCCAGCCTTTACGTGCTGCTATACCCATAGGACCGAGTACTGCGTTTAGATTCTCGGTGCAGTTCACATGGCCAGGGTAGCCAATGTCGTCGTAGTACTTAGCGCTACATGCTATGTTGAATGTGTCGTGACGACCTACAGTGTCTTGGATGACGTTAAGAACGTTTACCTGATCATCGGTGTAGAACTTATCGTGAAGGCCAGGTCCTGGGAAAGCAGATGCCATTAAGGTGCGGGTAGTTACTGCACAGATAGGCTTTTCAATGCCTTCGGCCAAGCGCGCGGCATCTAATGCAACAAAGTCTGAACACTGGCGGCCGGAAACATCAATAATTTGAATGTATTCACCAGCTTTAACTAGATAACCTTCAGCTGTGCTGTTAGTAATACGAATTTCACGATCTACCACACCCAAAGGCGCTGGCAAATCGCCATTGGTGATTACGCCGGCACCACTAATGCCAACAATGATATCAGTAGGAGGCATAAGCTGTTCTTGACTCATGTCTTCGCCAGGAGCTGCTATCAAACATAGACAGTCATCGGTGACAGTGTAGCTTTGATTGCTTTGAGCTTTTGAACTAGCCCCAAAGATAGAAATTCCTTGACAGCTAGTGTGATCATTGGCATCCATCCACTCACGTAAAGGTGCGATATCGCTATTAGCTGCTACACCCAAGCTTTCAAGAGCAGGCTTGCCGTTGTTATCAAAGGCAATGAGCTGAACTTCTTGCGCACCTTCAGGATCATGTAGCGTCAAGATGGAGCCGGCGGCCAGTTGCAAAGAAATTAAATGTTGTG
>Ga0114995_10003918_pt1 | contig 9992 bp, 9 predicted proteins | sample ArcticOcean_MG_C_11_FD_87038 | JGI IMG/M metagenome (GOLD analysis project Ga0114995, IMG submission 87038) | Marine microbial communities from western Arctic Ocean - ArcticOcean_MG_CB2_154 | ecosystem: Environmental > Aquatic > Marine > Oceanic | place: Arctic Ocean: Canada Basin | collected... | reverse complement strand
TAAACGGTACGGCGGCGACCATGGCGGAACTGGTCGCAACAGAGTTTGAGCTGCCGGTTACCTGGTTCAGAAAATCGCCAGGGCCTATTCCCGAACAAGGCGCAGATCCTGCTAATCCTCGCTTGGCAGAAGAGATGCACGGGTTTATGCGTGGCGGGGGTTTTTCTCTTGGCGTTGCCTGGGATGGTGACTGCGATCGATGTGTTTGCTTTGATGGCTCAGGAGAGTTGATTCCGACTTATTACCTGGTGGGACTTCTTGTTGATCACTTTCTCACACAAAAGCCAGGCGGAGCGATCGTCTTTGATACCAAGCTTTGCTGGAACACGTTAGCGATGATTAAGCGGCGTGGTGGCAAGGCGGTTCCCGCTGAAACCGGTCACGCGTTCATGAAACAGAAAATGCATCAGTACGGTGCAGTTTATGGCGGAGAACTGTCGGGTCACCACTACTTCGGCGATTTTTTGGGTTGCGATTCCGGAATGTTCGCGTGGTTGACAGTACTCAAATTGCTCGACGAAAAAGGAGAGTCAATTCAGGCGTTAATCGGGGAACGGCGGGCCGAGATCTGTTGTACGCCAGAGATCACGCTGTCACTGTCGGATGTAGATGCGGCGTTTGCCTCGATCATTAAAGCCTACGGCGACAAGGCTTCTGATATTGACCATTTCGACGGTTTGAGTTTTGTGATGCCTGGTGACTGGAGGTTTTCACTTCGGCGGTCAAAGACAGAACCTGTCGTTAGGCTTAATTTCGAGGCGAGGAAAACAACTGAGACGTTGCTTGAAGAAGGGGCCAAGGTGTTTGATCTACTCGAGCCGTTTCGCGTTGATGATGCTAGCTGGCTAGCCAACTTTAGAATTCAATAAAGTTATTAAGAAATGTCTTTAACACGGCTAATGGCTACCTGAATCGACCTGCCGTGTACCAGTTGACGTCCCTCGCAGATTTCTCTACCTGGTCCGCTACATCCAGGATAAGGGCAAACAGAGCCATTCTGATCACGACGCCATTGTCCGTTTGCCTGAATATAGCAAGATTGGGGTTTTCATTCAGGTCATCGTCCAGCTCCCGGGCGTCGCCGCGACTATCTCTTGGGAGCGGATGCATGATAACGGTATTGGGTTCGCAGTTTTCCGTGTAGATGGTCTGGTTCAGTCGGAACAGTCCCTTGTACTTATCGGCCTCTTCCTGGCTGGGGAAGCGTTCTTCCTGTGTTCTTGTGACGTACAAAATATCCGCATGTGCAATACCTGCCTGCAGATCTTCTGATTCCACCACCACATGACCCGATGCCTTGATGTCTTTGACGTAAGCCTCTGGCAACCGTAATTCTGCGGGACTAACCAGCGTGAAGTGGATCTTCTTATAGAGTGACAGCAGTTTGCACAGGCTATGAACGGCACGACCGTAACGCAAGTCACCGATCAGTGCGATACGCAGATCATCTACGGCCTTGCCTCTACCTTCCATTTCTTTTCGTATGGTGTAAAGGTCCAGAAGAGCCTGACTAGGGTGTTCGTTTGAGCCGTCGCCGCCATTAATTACCGGGACCCGACTCGCGGCCGAAAATTCCTCAACAGAGCCTTCCGTTTGGTGGCGCATGACGATCATATCGCTGTAACCGGAGAGAACCCGTGCTGTGTCATAGAAAGATTCGCCCTTGGCCAGGGCTGATGCTTTGACCTCGGTGGTTTCTCGCACTTCACCACCAAGCAGGTTCCAGGCGCAGCCAAAGCTGACCCGGGTCCGGGTGCTGGGTTCAAAGAACATATTGCCTAATATGGCACCCTCAAGCACGCGCGTAACACGATCGCGGCTAGCGTAAGGGATCATCTTGTCGGCGACATTAAACACGGTCTCGATATCGCCACGCTGGAACTGCGACACTGAAAGAATATGCGAACCGATAAAATTCATGTGGGGCGGTTTTCTACCTTGATAGTGTTGAGTGTTGAGCGTTTAGTCTTTATAGCCGGCAACGATCAACTCGCGCATCCAGATGTTAGCCTGGTCTCGATCTGTGCTCTCGTGCCAGTAAAGGAATGACTCCAGGTTTGGTACTTCAAAGGGTAAGTCCAGATATCGTGTAGACGACCCTGCGACCAGAAATTCTGCGAAACTCTTTGGAACAGTTAACGCAAAATTGGTGTTGGCAACAAGCGTTGGTGTTGACAGGTAGTGCTGGGTTCGAAGGACGATGTCCCTCTTTTTACCCATTTTCCCCAGTGTAAGGTCGACATGGCCCAGTCCACCACGTCTGGTAGAAATATGAATGTGTTGCAGCTTTAAATAGGTCTCTACGTCGAGTTTATCGCCGACAAATTCGTTGTCTTTATTGATTACGCAGACGTAGGGGTGGGAGAAGAGTGCGGTCTGCTTGATCTGGGGGTCCGGGGTCAATGGAATATCGATTGCCAGGTCAAGATTTCCGGATGCGAGTTCAATATTCATGTCACGGCGATGTACCTGATAGCAATCCACTGAGACCGAAGGAGCTTGTTTTTTTATCTGGTTAAACAGGTTCGGTAAGACAATAGCCTGATTCAGGTCGGTCATACTGACTCGAAAACGCTTATCCGAGACCTTTGGATCAAAAGATTCACTCTCCTGTACGCTACAGCGTATAAGGCCCAAGGCCTGCCTAACTGACCCAATAATGTTTTGGGCAACCGGGGTAGGCACCATGCCCTCGGCTGTCCGCACGAACAGAGGGTCATCAAACAGGTTTCTTAACCGGGACAATGAGTTTGAAACGGCTGGTTGAGTAATGCCTATTATTTCGCCTGCTCTGGTCAGGTTACCTTCAGTATAGATGGCGTCGAATACGACAAATAGGTTCAGGTCAATGTCGCTAAGTTTCATGTTTCTGATCCTTCTTTATCAGAAGTTTGGTGAGTAACATGATGATCTTTGTATTGTTGTAGGATCATCATGTCGGTTGCGCTGGTAATGTTATCACGCTACTGAATTAAAAAACTAAAGCAGATAACTAAGGCTTATAGTATGCTGAGCGGGAGAAGGAATGAAGCATTTATTCCAAATAAGCTCCCTCAAAGTTAAGGTGGCTGGCGCAAAAAAATTCGCTGTTGGGTTACAATAGAAGAATGTACATCCGCTCGCACAAAAAAACCAGAGCTTTTAAAAGCTTGCAAACACCAAAGAAAATGGTCCCTCGTCATGAATGATCCGTCAGTTGTTAAGGTACTACCTTTTGGATTCGCTAAAAGGCATGGGGTTATCGTTGTTCCCGGTACAATAGTCTCGGGAGCAGACTCGGGAGGGGTGGATCTGGTCTTTCGTGAAGGACTTACCGCCGGTGTTCTCGCGGAAGTTAGGCGGGTCTGTCAGCGTCCAATAACACCACGGCTTGTCGACCAGACGATGTTTGACCGTTACCTCTCGGAGACTTACCAGAACGACTCGGGTGCTGCAATGCAGATGATCGAGGACTTAGGTGACGAAGTGGACCTGTCGAGCCTCGCGGAAGCGATTCCAGAAACAGGGGATCTGCTCGAGCAGGAAGATGATGCACCTATTATTAAGTTGATTAACAGTTTGCTCGGCGAGGCGGTCAAACTGGCTGCATCAGATATTCATATTGAAACCTATGAAACACGGTTAGTGGTCCGTTTCCGGGTTGATGGGGTTTTGCGGGAAATAGTGAGTCCCCGCCGTGCGCTTGCGCCGCTGCTGGTGTCTCGAATTAAAGTCATGGCGAAGCTTGATATCGCTGAAAAGAGACTTCCCCAGGATGGGCGTATTTCCATTCGCATTGGCGGCAAAGAGGTCGATGTCAGGGTGTCGACCATACCTGCCAGCAACGGTGAACGGGTCGTCATGCGGTTGTTGGACAAGCACGAGGGTATGCGTGATCTCTCGCATCTGGGTATGAGCCCGCGGGACAAGGAAGCCATGTCAGCGCTAGTGCAAAAGCCCCATGGCATAATATTAGTGACCGGTCCTACAGGTTCCGGAAAATCCACCACACTCTACGCTTGTCTAGATCAACTCAACGACCAAAGTCGGAATATTCTGACGGTGGAAGATCCTATTGAATACGATATCGAGGGGATAGGGCAGACCCAGGTAAATGCCAAGGCAGATATGACTTTCGCTAAGGGTCTTAGGGCAATTTTAAGGCAAGACCCCGATGTGGTGATGGTGGGTGAGATTCGTGATTTTGAAACGGCGGATATCTCGGTTCAGGCGAGTCTGACCGGACACATGGTGCTATCCACCCTGCACACAAACACAGCGATCGGTGCAGTAACCCGGCTTGCTAACATGGGTGTGCAGCCTTATTTGCTGAGCAACTCATTAATAGGTTTGGTCTCCCAGCGATTAGTCCGTGTGCTTTGTAAACACTGTCGCGAGGCTTACGCCGCAGACGAGTATGAATGCGGATTCCTAAAGGCGGATTCTTCGAACCCGCCGACGATATACCGAATAGCAGGGTGCGAAGCGTGCGCTAATGAAGGTTATCGGGGAAGAATGGGTATCTATGAGGTGGTGTCGCTGGATGATGAGCTAAGGCGCATGATTCATAGCGGCGCTTCAGAGCTTGACATGGCTAAGCACGTGAAAGGACAGACGACAAGCATCAGGGATGATGGCAGAGCGCGCGTGCTGCAAGGACTGACCACCGTCGATGAAGTCCTTAGAATAACAATGGAAGAGTAGGCTGCGAGTTAAACCGCAATGTTGAACCTTCATGACCAAGAATAGAGCTTTTAGAATGGGAACCAGTTAGGTGGCGGCATTTGAGTACAAGGCGTTAAACGTCCAGGGTAAAGAGCAAAAGGGCGTCCTTGAAGCTGACAGTATTCGTCAAGTCAGGCAGTTGCTTCGCGATAAGGGACTCACGCCGCTTGGCGTTAATCCGACTCGAAAGAAAGACTCCGCTGACAGGTTAGGGTTCCTCTCGGATCTGCTAAAGCCCACCCTGTCTGTCAGCGAAAGAGCCCTGGTCACGCGTCAACTGGCAACATTAATAGGCGCTGGCCTGCCGATAGAGGAAGCGCTGCTGGCTGTCTCCAAACAGAGTGAAAAACCTTCGATTCAGAGCATGATGTTAACGGTCCGGTCCAAGGTGATGGAGGGGTTCTCTCTGGCGAATGCCTTGGGTGAGTATCCACGGGCTTTCCCTAACCTGCATAGAGCGACGGTGGCTGCAGGGGAATCTGCGGGTCACCTTGATCTGGTATTGAACCGGTTGGCCGAGTTTACCGAAACTCAACATGAGTCTTCCTCAAAGGTTAAGCAGGCGCTGGTATATCCGATTATTCTGTTTGTGCTGACGATCATGATTCTCGCGGGTTTGCTTGGGTATGTCGTGCCAGACATTGTGAAGGTTTTTGCGGAATCTGAGCAGCAACTGCCGTGGCTGACGATCGCGGTGATTTCGACAAGTGATTTTATCGTTGCTTACGGGTTGGTGATTGTGGTGATGCTGGTGGTGATGGCTTTGAGTATTCGCCGGTTGCTGCAGGTGCCCTCTGCCTTGCTCGGATACGATCGTCGTATTCTGGCCATGCCGTTGGTAGGAAAGTTGTCTCGCGGCACCAATACCGCGCAATTTGCCAGTACCCTGAGTATTCTTTCTTCCAGTGGGGTTCCTCTGGTGGACGCGATGAAAATTGCAGGCGAGGTGCTTTCTAATACCTGGCTTCGCTTAAAAGTAACTGAGGCGACTATTCGTGTAAGCGAAGGTAGCAGTTTGTCGGGTTCGCTAGAGCAAAGCGGTAACTTCCCGCCAATGATGCTGCATATGGTTGCATCAGGTGAATCCAGCGGGGAGTTGGATGACATGCTCGCAAGGGTCGCGAGAAACCAGCAACAGGATGCGGATTTGTTAATGAGCCTTTTGCTTAGTCTGTTTGGGCCCTTGATGTTAATTGTCATGGGCGGCGCGGTGTTTACCATTGTAATGGCAATTCTTTTGCCCATCATTAATCTGAACCAACTGGTCGTTTAGTCGACCTGTTAGCGGTTCAGCGAACTTATTTAAAAGTCAGCTTTAGGGAGTGTAAAAAACCATGAAAGCATCAGTCCATGGGTTCACCTTGATCGAGATAATGGTCGTGGTGGTTATTTTGGGTGTGCTGTCAGCACTCATCGTTCCTAATGTCATAGGTCGTCCTGACGAGGCCAGAGCTGCCGCGGCAAAGTTGGGTGTTCAACAGGTCGGCAATGCGCTGGAATATTATCGTTTAGATAATGGTTTTTATCCCTCTTCTGACCAAGGGCTGGAGGCACTGATCACCGAACCCGCCGGGTTTCCCGAGCCAAAGAACTGGAGCGAAGAAGGGTATCTAGGGAATTTACCGGAAGACCCTTGGGGCGAACCCTACCTGTATTTTAATGAAGGCAGGTCTATTGATGTTTACAGTTTTGGTGCAGATCGCGAGGAAGGCGGTGAAGGTGTAGACGCTGATATTCTCCTGTCCGAGCTTTAACATCCGCGAATGCCATATGAAGATGACGGCGCGACCCAGTTCTAAAGGTTTCACGCTTATTGAGATATTGGTTGTCTTGCTGATCGTGACGATTTTGGCAGGCGTTACTGTTGCAAGATTGCCGACTTTTTCACGAGACGCAGAGTTTGAGACGGAAACACGCCGTCTTCAGCTTTTGTTTAGTATGGCTCGCCAGGAGTCTATCCTGGACTCTACAGAGTTTGGCTTTCGTCTCACCGACGAGGGTTACAAATTTCTGAAGTATGATGATGGTAGTCAGAGCTGGGGAGATGCTGAAAGTCCTTTTCAGGAAAGATCGCTACCGGATGGACTGAAATTAGTTATCGAGGCTGACAAAGATGATTTTAGTTCGCTAGGTGAGAACCTACCGCCTGTTCTCATCTTATCCAGTGGTGAAAACACGCCGTTTAGGCTAACCCTACAATCCTTGTCACAACAAACCTCAAAAACATTGACGTCAGAGGGTTACGGTGAGTTTGTGTGGGACAGGCAATGAAACGTGTTTTGGGTTTCACGCTGATTGAAGTGATGGTTGCGCTGGTGGTGTTTTCGGTCGTGTCCGTCGCGTTGGTCAAAAACACCGCAACGAGCCTCAGACAATCTGGAATGATTGAGGATCGCACGATAGCCTGGTGGTTGGCGGAGAATGAAATGACCAGTTTGCGAATGCTACCCCGCAGTGATGCTGACTATCCCAATAGTGGCACCTCTCGCGAGGTGGTCGAAATGAATGACACATCTTGGGATGTAGAGACAACCGTAGAGACAACTGAGAACGATGATGTGCGACGAATCGTGATTAGCGTCTACAGAGAAAACCAGGAAGATGCCAAGGCAAGGTTAATCGGTTTTCTGGGTAGATATTGATGAAAGAGCTGTCGTGAAAAAAGAAATGAGACAGAAAATACTCGGCTTCACCCTTTTAGAGCTTCTGGTTTCTATGTCTATTTTCGCGACGCTTGGCCTGGGTGCATACCAGATGTTGCGAACGGTTGCCGACAGTCATGAGCGGGTGCGGTCCAGTGCAGATGCCTTTACTGGCCTGAATCTCGCCTATTCGATCATACAACGTGACTTCAATCAGTTTGCACCTCGCGGAATAAGGGATGAGTATGGCGAAGTCCAGCCAGCCATTGTCTTTGATGATGAAGACTACATTATCCAATTAACGCGCAGAGGTTGGAGTAACCCAGCGGGTCGGCAGCGAAGTCGGTTACAAAGGGTCGCTTACAGTCTTGATTTTGAAGAGGAGACCCTGACTCGTCACTTTTGGGAAGTGCTAGATCGAGCCGAGGATTCTGAGCCGATTTCTCAGGTTCTACTGGAAGGCGTGACAGACTTTCGGGTGACCGGATTTTCAGGTGACGAATCATCGATAGATGAACAATTCTCATTGGATGAGACGGAGGAGGCCGACCCCCTTGGGGTGGAGGTCGTCATTAGCACCAACGAACTGGGCGAAAGCTATCGGTTGCTCCAGATGGTTGAGCCCTATTTACCCGAACCCGGCGGTGAATCCGAAGACTTGGGTGAAGATAACGCCGATAACCAGAGGGAACCTGATGAACGCTAAACAGTCCGGTGTAGCGTTGGTGACCGTACTGTTAGTTGTGGCGATTGCGACCGTGATGGCTGTCGCGATGGTACAGGAACAGCAGGGTTCAATACATATCACGCGTAGTTTTCTGAGCCGCGGCCAGGCAGGTCAATATGCGCTTGGCGGTGAGGAGCTTGCACGTCAGATACTTCAGGAAGACCACGAAGAGGGTGACAACCGGGACTACTTGACCGAAGAATGGGCGGATCCTGACTTGCACTTTGAGTTTGAGGATGGCGAGGTAAATTTGCAGATCACCGATCTGCAGAGTCTGTTCAACATCAATCTATTGTCCAGTGAAAATGCACTTGTTGGGATTTCGAGACTAAGGCTGATTAACCTGCTTAACGCTTTGGGCGCGGACCCACTGTTGTCCGATCGGATACAGGACTGGATTGACGCCGATACAAGTGCGCGACCCGCTGGGGCGGAAGACTATGATTATCTTGTTTATGAGCCGCCGTACAGGACTGGAAATGCGATGATTCAGGATGTTTCCGAGCTAGGCTTACTCGGGTTCGAGCCGGAAGTGCTGCAGCAGATCATCCCCTTTTTTACCGCGTTACCGGATGCCCAAACGCTGATTAATATCAACACAGCGACGCCTTACATTCTGCAATCGCTTGCATCTGAGTTGTCCCGCGAAGGGGCTGAAAGGTTGGCTGAGAATAGAGATGAGCAGGAGAAAGGCTTTGAGTCTGTTGAGGCATTTCTTAGATTCCCAGAACTTGCCGGCCTTGCCGTGAATAGTGGTGGACTTGGTGTACAATCAACATTTTTCGAGGTTCGAACTATTGCTCGTTACCAGACACGGTTCAGTTACTTGACGAGCGTTCTTTACCGAAACCCGCTGGATGGAAGTATCCAAGTTATCTATCGTGATTTCTCAAAGAACTTCCGCCCCGAACAAGTCACTGAGGACGACACCGATGGCTGATACCTTATTTTTAAAATTAAGGCAGGACGAATTTGAATGGTTGATATTCGACCACTCAGGTCGAAAGAAAACTGAAGGGTTTGGCCCGGCCAGTCAGCTTAATGAGAGCCTTGAGCAGCCTTTTGACGGGCGCGTGGTGTTTGTTGCGCCCGGTGAAGAAGTCCTGCTTACGACCGCAAATGTACCCTCGAAGCAACACCGTCAGATTGTACAAGCAGTGCCATATGCCATTGAAGAGCGATTGGCGATGGACGTAGAGGAGTGTTTTTTCTCGCTTGGCTCACGTAATGTTAACGATCAGGTTCAGGTTGCAGTTGTTGAACGATCCCTGATAAAAGGCTGGTTGGATAGGCTTGAAGCGCTAGAAGTTGCAATTAACGTTATGGTAGCTGAAGCAAATTTGCTTTCTTGCGATAATGGAATTTCTGTCCTCATCGACCAGGATCGAGCGCATGTCCGGTGGCCCGATGGAACGGGTATCACGACCTCCAGGGCATCGTTACCGCTCGCGCTGTCAGTGGGTGCAACTGATTTGCCCATTAACGTAGTCGGTAATGAAGCAGATATTGACGCGGCTCGAATGCAGTTGAGTGAACTTGAAGCGAGTGGCGAAGTGTTAAATCAGCGAGTGGTGAATGAGTCGGGCTTCTATCTACTTTGCTGTGAATTTTCTGGTACCGAGAACAATCTACTGCAGGGTGAGTTTAAAGTTGAGGAAGCAGTTTCCAGTTTTCAGCTAGTCTGGAAGTCGGTGGCGGTGCTTGCTCTGGTGGCCGTTGCGCTACATTTTTCGACACTAGCAGCCGAGGTTTGGTTACTCGACCGAAAGTCGAGTGAATATAAGGCAGAGGCTAATGCACTATATGCATCGGTGTTTCCCAAGGACCGTAACGTCCGAGATCTGCGAAGAAGATGGAAAGCAAACCTTGGTCGCTCTGAATCAGGCGTGAATGAGTTCCTGAGTCTGTTTGCGGGTTCG
>Ga0114995_10003910_pt1 | contig 10008 bp, 12 predicted proteins | sample ArcticOcean_MG_C_11_FD_87038 | JGI IMG/M metagenome (GOLD analysis project Ga0114995, IMG submission 87038) | Marine microbial communities from western Arctic Ocean - ArcticOcean_MG_CB2_154 | ecosystem: Environmental > Aquatic > Marine > Oceanic | place: Arctic Ocean: Canada Basin | collected... | reverse complement strand
TTCCTGCATTAACCTCCAACAAAGTTGATGCCATCATCAACTCCATGTCGATCACTGAAGAACGCATGAAGACCATCGATTTCTCTAACAAGTACTACAATACGCCAGCCGTTATTGTGGCACCAAAAGAATCAAACATTAGTGCAGATGCTGCCAGTGTTAGCGGTATGATTGTAGGTGTTCAAGTGGCAACAACCCACGCTAACTATGTAGAAGCTCACATGGGCAGCGCCACGGTTAAGTCTTATCAAAACTTTGACGAGCACAACCAAGACTTGTTCGCTGGTCGATTAGACGCCGTGATTGGCGACAGCATGGCCATGCAGCCATTCTTGCAGTCTAACGAAGGCCAGTGCTGTGAAATCAAAGGCGACTTGCATGATGTAAGTATCTTTGGCCCTGGTGTTGGTGTTGGTTTACGTAAAGGTTCTGACCTTAAAGCCAAGATTAACGCAGCTATAGATCAAATTCGTGCCGATGGCACCTTTGATAAGATCTCTGCACCTTACTTTAACTTCGACATTTACGGCGGTTAAATAATTGCTTTGTCGCTAGTAAAGACAGCAGCATAGTCTTTGCTAGCGCAGCAACCCACCACCGCGGTTTATGGATTGCCACAGCCTTGCAGGCTTCGCAATGACAACAACACCGTGGCAATGACAACAGCACCGTCTTTGCGAGCGCAGCGAAGCAATCCACAGCCGTGCTTAGTTTTGACTACTAGTTTTAACCTAAAGGACTCCCTTGGACGCATTTCTAGAATTCCTTAACATACTAAAATTTTCAGATATGGGCTGGGGTGACAACTTGTTTTATGGGTTGTTAGCTACACTAGAAATCGCTTTGGGGGCTTATGTTTTAGGCACCAGCATAGGTTTTGCTGGCGCATTAGGTAAGATAAACGGCGGCCCAGTCACTCGATTTTTACTTGGGACTTACACCACTTTGGTACGCGCAGTACCAGAACTAGTACTTATTCTATTACTCTATTACGCCGGCACTGCCCTAATTAACGAACTACTCATGAGCTTGGGTTACAGGCCCATTGATATCAGTGGTTTGGTGGCAGGCATTGTAGTTTTGGGCGTGGTACAAGGGGCTTATTCTACAGAAGTAATCCGTGGTGCCTTACAAGCCATCCCTAAAGGTCAGTTAGAAGCAGGCCGAGCTTTTGGTATGTCTCGCTTCACCTTATTTCGACGCATCACCATCCCGGCAATGATCCCTCTGGCACTACCAGGTATGTCTAACCTATGGCTTATTGTTACTAAAGACACCGCTCTATTAGCCGTTGTTGGATTCCAAGAACTCACACTAACCACTCGTTTAGCCGCAGGCACTACCCGTTATTACTTAGAGTTCTTTTTAATTGCAGCGGCCATTTATTTATCCGTCACCCTCATTTCTAACCTCGGATTTAAGTGGTTAGAACGCCGCTCAACCCGCGGTATGACTAGCTTAGGACATTAACATGGAATGGTACTGGCTAGGCGAATACGCCCCTAAATTATTGACCGGCACATGGCTTACAATACAACTGCTATTGATTTCGGTATTTTTTGGCATGCTCCTCGCAATTCCCATTGGCTTAGTGCAAGTGACTGGGCCACGGATTTTTTCTTTACCGGCGAGAGCCTTTTGCACCACTTTTAGAGGTGCGCCGTTATTGATTCAGCTGTGGTTACTTTACTACGGACTTGGCTCCATATTCCCTTATATTGACGGTATACGTACGAGCTTTTTATGGCCTTATTTACGCGATGCCTTTCCTTACGCCATAGTCGCCTTTACCCTAAGTGTGGCAGCCTACGAAGGTGAAATAATGCGAGGGGCGTTTAAAAACGTACCTAAAGGTGAGCTAGAAGCCGGTATTGCCAGTGGCATGAGCCGTTTTCAATTATTACGCCGTATATGGCTACCACGGGCTTTTCAAAATGTATTACCTACCCTTGCTGGTGAAATGGTACTCACTCTTAAAGCCACGCCACTAGCAGCCACCATTACCGTATATGAGATATTTGGTGTAGGCACTATTATCCGTCAGGAAACCTACCGTATCTACGAACCACTACTTCTGATTGCAGGCGTTTATATTTGCCTTACTGCCATTATTGTTATGCTATTCCATTGGTTAGAAGGCCGTGTACCTAAAGCGTCTGGGTAACCGCTCCGTAAGGTCTAGACCTCACAATAATTTCTCTCTGATCTTATACATAAAGTTGCATTAGGTAAGGCATTGCCGTACCCTTAGGTTTATGCAATGGAATATGCTGACGATAGTTGAGCTTCCTGAATTTCTTCGTGAAGCTCGCAGATTAATGGACGACTCTGCAATTGATGACCTAAAGGTCTTTTTGGCAACTCACCCCTATGCCGGTGATTTACTAACAGGAACTGGTGGAGTTCGAAAACTTCGCTGGGGCGCAAATGCAGACAAGGGAAAAAGTGGAGGTGTGCGAGTCATCTACTTCTTCTACCATAAAAGTACACCTCTTTTATTGCTTTCGGTCTATAGCAAGAGCACCAAAGATAACTTGTCCAAACAACAACTAAATCTTCTCAAGCAAATCACACAAAAGATAAAATCAATAAGGTCACCACTATGAGCAATGATGCCTTCTCCAGCATTCACACAGGTTTAGAAGAAGCCCTATCCTACATAGAAGGTAAGCCAATTGCAGTACGCGAAACAAAAGTAAAGGTGCCCGAATCCATCGATGTCCAACAGTTAAGAGCTGTTTCAGGCCTCACACAAAAGGCATTCGCTCAGCGCTATGGCTTCACGTTAGGCGCAGTACGTGATTGGGAACAGGGCCGCCGTACACCTGAACGGTCTGCCCGCATATTGTTGCGCGTAATAGAGCAGGCCCCAAGTGTAGTTGAGCGTGCCTTATCAACCTAAGCTAAGCTAACCCAAAGATAAAGTGCGCTCTAACCACTGATTCAAGATGGTTTGCCATAATTCAGACGTTTGTTGCGTGCCGTTAAGGCTCCAATCTAGCCACAGGCCATCTGCTAGCGCACTGTATTCAATCGCTAACACCCGCAGGTTGGCCTTACTGTTTGGCAAAGATTGCTTCAACACATCAATAAGATAAGATTGTAGCCTTTCGTTAATACGGTCATGGGCTGCTCTCATTACTGCAGAATCAATGGTTTTAGACCAAAACACTACCCATGCTCGTAGCTGGTCTGGGCACATAATGCCCTCATCAAAGGCACAAGCTACCAGGGTTTTGATAGGTGACTCTTGATTCTGTGTATCTGCTTCTACACGCGCCCGTAAGGTGTGATGGTAACGCATAGAGATTTCTTCATAGGCGGCGGCTACCAAATCTTCTTGACTAGTAAAGTGATGATTGAGTAATCCCACAGAGACTTGAGCCTGCGCACAAATTTTGCGTGACGATAAACCACTCATCCCCTCTCGCATTAAGCACACTAACGTGGCTTCAATTAGCTGACCACGCCTTTCGGGGGGAGATAAACGGTCTGATTTTTTCTTCAAAGCAGTTCCACATAAAAGCAAAATAATTAACCTTAATTGTCGGCTTTATTTGACTATTGAGCAAGTGCTCAATAGTATTGGACGATCGTTCAATAACAGCCTATTTGTGCAGAGATGTGTATGCAATTTTCCCAACTAACTAACCGTATCAATGGCGAAGGGGCAGCTGCGTGGGATCTTCATGAAATTGCTGTGCAAGCTGCCAATGCAGGGAAAGACGTTATTGTATTAAGTGTGGGCGACCCAGACTTTGCCACCCCTCAAGTGATTACCCAGGCCGCTATTGACGCCCTTGAAGCAGGCGACACGCACTACCAGCTGGTAACTGGACGCCCTGAGGTTAGGCAAATCATCGCCGAGCAATTTCGATCAGAGTACACACCACATTTAACTGCAGACAACGTGATGCTTTTTGCCGGTGCTCAAAATGCATTATTTGCTGCCAGCTTATGTTTATTAGACCCGGGCGACGAAATACTAGCCTTAGATCCGATGTACGTTACCTACGAAGCCACCTTACGTGCGTCTGGCGCAAATATAATCCCAGTACCTATGCCTGCCGAAGGCGGCTTCCGTTTTGACACCCAAGCCACCCGTGCAGCCATTACTGCTAAAACCAAAGCCATACTCATTACCAACCCCAACAACCCCACTGGGGTGATGATGTCTAACAGTGAGATTGAATCAATCTGTGCCCTTGCTATAGAGCATGACCTTTGGGTGATTGCCGATGAAGTATATGGCCAATTAATCTTTGAAGGGGAACACATTAGCATTGCACATCGTGAAGGCATGTTTGAGCGAACCGTTACCCTGAACAGCCTATCAAAAACCTATGCTATGACAGGCTGGCGGGTGGGCTGGGCCATTGCTCCTACAACACTTATTAAACACTTTTCCAACCTCGGCCTATGCATGTTGTATGGTTTAGCAGGGTTCACCCAAGCAGCCGCATACGCTGCGTTGCAACAATCACAAACCGAAAGCGAACACATTAGAATCACCTTTAAACAACGTAGAGACTTAGTCTTCGGTGCACTTAATAACATTGCAGCCACGCCTATTCTTAAGCCCAGCGCCGGCATGTTTATCATGATGGATGTACGGTCCTTAGGCATGAATGGCCTAGAATTTGCCAATGCACTGTATAACGCCACCGGTGTGGCAGTGCTTGACGCAGGTGCTTTTGGTAAAGCCTCATACGGTTGGATACGCATTTCATTTACCGTGGATAATGCGTTATTGCTAGAAGGCTGTAAACGCATTAGAGGCTTTATAGAACAATGCCAGAAGGTACAGCCATGAGCGACATAACAGCCATGAGCAATATAACAGCCATGAGCGACATAACGGCCATGAGCGACATAACGGCCATCACTAAAGGCCAACAGCTCATTAAATTGTTAGAAAGCTACGGTGTAGATACCGTATTTGGTATTCCAGGGGTACATACCTTAGAACTATACCGAGGTCTTGCGGCCTCTAACATTCAACATATTACGCCCCGACATGAGCAAGGTGCAGGGTTCATGGCAGATGGTTACGCTAGAATCACAGGCAAACCTGGCGTGTGTTTTGTGATCACCGGGCCCGGCCTCACCAACATTACTACTGCTATGGGCCAAGCACTTGGGGACAGCATCCCCATGTTAGTAATTTCTACAGTGAATGCCGCTGGCACAGAAGGGCAAGGTTGCTTACACGCCATGCCACAACAGGCTAATGTAGTAAAACCACTTACCGTTGCTAGTTTTGAACTCAATAAAAACGACAGTGTGCCTGATACCCTTGCCCAAGTGTTTGCCGCACTAAACGTGCACAATGGCACCCCACTTGGCCCTGTACACCTGCAAATTCCCCTAGACGTAATAGGGCAATTAGCCAATGATCATATGTATAAAGGGCACAAAGGCCATGAAGAAGGCAAAGAAGCTGCCCTCAAAGTCCTAGACTCAATACAAAATGCAGCCAATGTCATTAATCAGCATAAGCAAATCGTTATCCTTGCGGGTGGTGGCACGGTAAATGCGCAAGCTCACATAAAGCAGCTTGCCCTAGTACTTGATGCCCCAGTAGTCACTACTATTAATGCCAGAGGGCTTCTAGCTAATCATGCATTGTCAGTACCTGCTAGCCCCAGCTTAGAAGCCACCCGTAGCTTATTGGCGCAAGCTGATTGTGTCATAGCCCTAGGCACTCAAATGGGGCAAACCGATTATGATATGTATGTAAATGGCCAATTCCCAACATTACATAACCTCATCCGTATCGACATTAACCCTGCCGTAATACATCAACAAGAGCTTCAGCTAGGGAATCTCGGTATCCATAGTGATGTATCACAAGCATTAACCCACTTACTGCCACTACTAGAGCAGAAAAAACCATCAACCAGCTTAGGTGAAGCCCGTGCCAGCGCCACAAGACACGCAGCATTTGCAGAACTTCCGGAGCCTTATCAACACCATCACAGCTTTCTTACTACCATCACCAAGGCATTGCCAGAAGCAATCATAGTAGGTGATTCCACCCAACCTGTTTACGGCGGTAATTGTTATTTTGAACCCCCTGCCCCCAAAGCCTGGTTTAACTCTGCCACCGGCTTTGGCACCTTAGGCTACGCCGTACCTGCCTCCATAGGCGCCGCTTTAGGGCGACGGCTACAGCACAATAACCACCCCGTCATTGCCTTAACTGGTGACGGCGGATTGCAGTTTTGTTTAGCCGAATTGGCCACCGCCAAAGACTTTGAACTACCCATTATATTTATAGTTTGGAACAACCAAGGTTACGGTGAAATTGAATCTTCTATGCTGGCAGTGGGCGTCACGCCGATTGGTGTGAGCCCGATGCCACCCATATTAGATGCTCTTGCTATAGCTTATGGTCTGAAGTACATGCAACTTGTAAACGTTAATGACCTATCTAATGTGTTACAACAGGCTGTCCACCTTAAAGGCCCCATGCTGCTAGAGATTAATGAACCACAAATGATGTCTCAGCTTGAAACCATGACCACCTGCATATGAGTAGCTTTTATAAACGGTTTAGTAAAAATACAACCGATTATCTAAGTCTGGGTACATATGGGCTACTTGTTCTGCATAGCCGTTGTATAACAGCGTAGGTTTACGTCCTAGCTCTCCCACTACTCGTTCTGTAGCTTGGGTCCAGCGGGGGTGGTCAAACTGAGGATTAACATTGGCATAAAAACCATATTCACGTTTATTTTGTAGCCACCATGTGGTCTGTGGCATGTGCTCCACTAATTCAATCTTCACAATAGATTTAGCGTATTTAAAACCGTATTTCCATGGTACTACCAAGCGAATAGGTGCTCCGTTTTGTTGCTCCAACGGTTTATCGTAAATACCCGTGGCTAATAACGTGAGGGGATTCATAGCTTCATCTATGGTTAAACCTTCTACATAGGGCCCACCTGCCCAACCCGCATTGGGCATTTGTTTTGGGTCATTAAGCGTAGTGAAACGCACAAACTTAGCTTTACTGTTAGGCGCAGCAGCTTTAATGATATCTGCTAGCTTAATGCCGTTCCAAGGGATCACCATAGACCAAGCCTCTACACAGCGAAAACGATAAAGGTGGTTCTCTATGGCGTGCTCACCTTTAATTTCTGCTATATCATAAATACCCGGTTTGTCTGCCCCTTCACCACCTACTTCTACACTCCATGGCGATGTGATCAACGTTTTAGCTGCTTTTACAGGGTCATCTTTGCTATAGCCAAATTCGTAATAATTGTTATATCCAGTGATCGTGTCATAGGGTGTAGGTTCTAGCGGCAGGCTCTGCACGTTAGGTTGCGATGACACTTGCGACAATGGCTGGTGTTCCTCTACCTGCTTTTGCTGAAGTACCCCATAGCCTTTATCTAACAACGACACCGCTAATACCCCTAGGCCTGCAGCGATTAAAACTCGGCGTCTGTTATAGACTTTTTCTGGGGTTATTTCGGAAGATTTAACGGGCATTACGATATCTCCAAACAAGCACTAATACTAATACCAATCCCATGAGCAGGGGCTCTAGAGTATCAGATTTTTGCGCCATAAAATGATGAGCAATTACAGCGGGTGCGGCAATATAAGTAAGGGTATGTAGCATTTGCCATTTACGGTAGCCAAAGCGTTTAAGTGCACGATGATTAGACGTTATCGCCAGTGGTAATAGCAAAATGAACGCCAAAATACCTAGTAAAATAAACAAGTTACCCGCGATTTCATCCAGCATAAGCTCCCAATCGTAATAAAACTCTAGGGTAATCCAAATAAGCAAATGCACTGCCGCGTAGATAAAACCCCATACACCAATATTACGGCGCATAGACAGATTACGTTTCACCCAGTTAAAACGTTTACTTAAAGGGGTAAATAGCAAGCTAATAAGCAATAAATAAGCGCCATATCGGCCAGTAAAGTCTCGTAGTTCAGACACTAAATCTGGCCCTATGATGGCATTGTAACTACCCCAAATAAGGCCAACACAAAGACCAATATTAACAAGGTGTTTTCGGGTGGATAATGGTAGTGAAAGTGGAAATAAACGAACTGCCATGTGGGTTCCTAATAATAACTAAAGAGGCTAAAGGAGCTAAAATAAATAAGCTCTAAACCTAAACCTTAATATTAACTATAGCAGAAAAGACTATAAACGAACGTGCGCCTATACTAACTGCTATTATCTTACATCATTAATCCATGACATTTACCCATAACATTAACCGGGAACCCATCATGTTTGCACGAGAACAACTTTCCTATGAAGCGGTAAAGCTACCCACTCGGCCAGAAATGACCGATGAAGACATGCAGAAAGCCGCTTTAGATTATTACAACACTATGAAGCAGCGCCACACTGTACGTGATTTCATAGACCGTGAAGTACCAGAAGAGGTGATTCAGAATTGTATCCGTACGGCAGGCTCAGCCCCAAGTGGCGCTAACCATCAGCCGTGGCATTTTGTGGCCATCCGTAACCCTGAAATAAAACATGAAATGCGCTTAGCTGCAGAAGCCGAAGAAGAGAAATTTTACGCTGGTGGCGGTGGTGATGAATGGATTAAAGCCCTAGAGCCTATTGGCACTAACGCAGAAAAAGCCCACTTAGATATTGCGCCATGGCTTATTGTTATCTTTGCCCAACGTTACGGCGTATTTGAGGATGGCACCCGTTTTAAGAACTACTATGTGCCAGACAGCGTAGGCATTGCTACAGGCTTTTTAATCTCTGCATTGCACCATGCAGGTTTATATAGCCTCACACACACGCCAAACCCCATGCGCTTTCTAAATAAACTTCTTGGCCGGCCAGACCACGAAAAAGCCGTGATGATATTAGCCGTAGGTCACGCCTCTAAAGACGCCACCGTACCAGGTGTAGCTAAGATCAAAAAGCCATTGAGTGAAATATTAACGGTGGTCTAAACTTAAGATATAAATCAATATGAATGTTGCCATTTTGACAACATTCATATAGGATCTTAAATTATTGTTAGGGCAAGGATATGCGCGTTATTTCTAAAAGGATATTTGTTACGGCAGCTAATCGCTTTCCAAACGATGCAATTCCTTGATGAAACTATACCAACGCTTGCAGCGAGGTGATTACTCAAATTCTGCGGACATGAAACGTGAAATCCCATCCCTAGACAATGTTAAGGCTATGAAGAATTATTACGCCATAGATGTTGGTGGTAATAACCTTCGTGTGATTATTTCTGTGTTTTTTCCTGCCCGATCAATCTGGGTTAAATACATTGACACCCATACCGTTTATGACCAATTGTGCTCAAAGTTTGTTCGGGGTGTTAAAGAGGAGTTAGTACGATGATTGCAACCTATAAAAAAGCCGAAGAGTCTTATATGGCATTTGTGGCTTCTGCTCAAAACTTATTAAATATCCAAACTGATACAGACTATGATAGTGCCAATGAGTGGCTAGAATCGTTAGCTGAACGTTATGACGACAGCATAAAACCCTTATACGACTTACTAGCTAACGCAATAGAAACCTATGAGTTGTCTGACCCCGCTGTTGCGGCCTTTGTTGAAAAGGCTATGAGACTTACAGACGACGCCTCTACCCTGCGCTTTTTAATGGACCAGCATCAGCTTAATACGAGCGATTTACCAGAAGTTGGAGACAAATCGATCATTAGCCGTATATTATCTGGCCAACGACAGTTAACCAGAAAACACATTACGGCCCTTTGTTTGCGCTTCGCCCTTCCTTCAAATTTCTTTATGGCTAAATCTTACTAGAGCTTAGCTAGTTCTACAGCAATACTAGCCCCAAGGCGGGCATTATTTAACCGCGTAGCGTAAATCTCGGGGGCTTGCCCCCGAGCTGGATACCCCACAATGGCCTTTGGCCATTGTGGGGTATCCAACTTATGGAGCTACAAAGAAATACGCACCATGTTTTTCGGTTAATGTATCATTTTGTGTGGATACCTAAGTATCGTCACAAAGTATTTAGTG
>Ga0114995_10003909_pt1 | contig 10011 bp, 10 predicted proteins | sample ArcticOcean_MG_C_11_FD_87038 | JGI IMG/M metagenome (GOLD analysis project Ga0114995, IMG submission 87038) | Marine microbial communities from western Arctic Ocean - ArcticOcean_MG_CB2_154 | ecosystem: Environmental > Aquatic > Marine > Oceanic | place: Arctic Ocean: Canada Basin | collected... | reverse complement strand
TTAATATTGAAGCTTGATTGGCAATTGCAGCCACAACATGTGGGTGACAATGGCCCACATGAGGCACATTATTGTAGCAATCAAGATATTTATTGCCCGCAGCATCCCAGGCCCAAACCCCCTCGCCCCTGATTAAATGAACTGGGTTCTTGTAGAAAGTAGGTACATTTGGGCCCAATACGGCCTCGCGGCGCGCCATTATATCATTCGTCATCTTTTACCTTCCCACGGAGAGATTTTACTGTGCCACGTTGGACCTTGCTGGCCAACCTACGTTTTTGAGATCCGAGGGTTGGCCGGGTCGCGATGCGTCGTTTTGGGCGGATGGCTGCTTGGAGGATCAACTCTTTTAGTCTGTCACGGGCAATTTCGCGGTTGCGGGCTTGCGAGCGAGTGTCTTCCACTCTCACAATCAAAGCACCTTCAAGGGTCCATTTTCGGCCAGCTAGTTTTTTGAGTCGTACTTTCACATGCGTTGGAAGGCTTGGGCTGCGGGCCGCTTCAAACCGTAGCTCCACCGCAGTTGAGACCTTATTGACGTTTTGTCCCCCCGGCCCTTGGGAGCGGGTGAAGCTTTCAGTCAGCTCCCAGTCGTGAATCACTATCTCATCATTAATTTGTAACATGTGTGTACTATGCCATAAAGAAAAAGGGCCGCCCAGATAGGACGGCCCTTCGAAAGTTGTGCGGAGGCCGGGTCGTTTAGGACACCTGCGCCCAAGTTTGGTGGTCATCCACCAAGGGTTGCCTCAGAGGGTACCCCCCAAACCTGTTACGACACCATTCTCCAATACCTTTCTTGACACTGGATCACCTCCTTTCAGCTGGTTAAAGTTATCACCAATTTGTCAGAGGAAAACACAAAGTCAATGATTTTGTTCAGATGGCTCCACAAGATATAGTACCAACACTCGGAATGGTACTAAAGCTATTAAGGATAAAGCGAGCTTCACCATCCAATCGGCTAGCGCTAGAGAGGTCCAAAGTGGCAATTCTGGACCGTTGCCGAGCAGGGGCACAGCACCCTGAGCCCAGTCTGGAATATTAGCAGTTTCTAAACCGTTAAACATGGCTGAAAAGGATATACTAAAGAATAAAAACGTATCCAGTGCGCTGCCAATCAGGGTTGACGCCAACGGTGCACGCCACCAAGAACCACTGCGTAGGCGATCAAAAATTTGAATATCCAGCAGTTGTGCCGCTAGAAAAGCAATGCCTGAGCCAATAGCCACGCGTAATGTGACTGCTGGGAACGTATAGCCATCCCCTTGCATCATGATTTGTGTGCCAATCAGAGAGCATAAAACGCCAGCGACAAAGCCTGTAAACACAACGCGCCGCGCCGCAGAAATGCCATAAACGCGGTTCATGATATCGGTAATTAAAAAAGCAATCGGATAAGTGAAGGCGCCCCATGTCAGCCAATTTCCAAGGAGATATTGTACAAGGATGTTAGAGGTCACCACGACGGTGGCCATGGCAATAATGCCAGGGAGGTATGTATTTTTCATATTTCCAGTTCCGTTTTTTAGCCAAGGTAGCGGCGACTTGGTCAGGTTTGACGGGCCCACTTACGAGGCATGTGGCAATCTTTCAAGGTTAATTTAAAAAGAAGATGAGCCTGAGGTCTATTTAGGAATAATTCAGTCTCGTTTGAGACATCATAGAGCAGATAAAACTTTGGTACATTGGTGTGGCAATCGAGCAAGTGTTATAGGCGGTTTTGGTTTGCGTGGCTTGGCGTTAGGGTTTGGTGGTGGCGGGTTCAGGATCCGCTTCACCCAATTTCTGGCCTCGCTACAGCCATCGCCTGGTGGTGGCGGGGCTTGGTTGACGCAGGAATTTTGCCCTTTTGGGCACTTTAAGCGAACATGAAAATGATAGTGATGCCCATACCAAGGACGAATTTTGCGCAGCCAAGATCGATTCCCTGTTGCAGATTTGCACATCGCGACTTTAGCTCCAGGAAATAAAAAGATCCGTGCTACACGTGGATCAGACGCGGCCAATTGTAATACCTTTTCGTGATCTTTGGTCCAACGATCATTGGTAAAGGCGCCGGATGCACGACGCATGGAAATGGAAGAAATTTGTTCTCGTTTAGCCTGTGTCAGGGCTTTATCAGTTTTAGGTAGGAGCCAAATATCGGCGTCTAGTCCAATCTGATGGCTGGCATGGCCAGAAAGCATGGGCCCGCCGCGTGGCTGTGAGATGTCGCCTACATATATCCCAGACCAACGGGTATGCTTGGCTACTTTGCGTGATAAATCTTGCAGATAGTCAACAGTGACTGGTTGGCCCCAGTTTCGGTTGCGTGACAAGCGCATTGCCTGCCATGTTGGGCCAGTTTCTGGCAAGGCGGCGCCGCCAGCTAAACAGCCTTTTGCATAACCCCCAAAAGACTGCGGTCGTTGTTGAGAGCCCAATTTTGCGGCGCCGAATAGATCTTTAGCTAGAGTTTTTGCCACAAGATTGGGGCGCGCTTGCGGTTTATCGGCCAACGTTTGTGCAACCAAGAAACTAGGTAGCCCGCCGATCAAAAAGGTTAATGTTAATGAGCAGGCATAGAGGACGTTTCCCATTTTTTTTGATCTCCATCTGGGTTCACCCAACGCAGTAGAAACATACCTAAAATGAACAGACCCACTATAGGCGCAAAGCCTAAGCGAGTGTCGTTCAGAAAATAGGTAAATGTTCCTATAAGAAGTGGTGCTAAAAATGCTGTGGCTTTGCCTGCCAATGCAAATAGCCCAAACGCCTCGGTCGGGCGGGATGGGTCGGCGTGGCGTACCATCATTGAACGACTTGCGGAATATATTCCACCACCAGACGCGCCAATAGCCGAGCCACAGGCATATAAGAGGATATCTGGAAGGTTGGAGCCTTCAACCAAAATGATGCCGTAAAAGTGGGTGCGAGACATCCCTATTATGCAGAGAGAAACGATGACTAGTACTATAATGTGGAAGTGGATTACTGGAAGGGGACCAACTTTATGATCATACTTTCCGGAGATCCATGTCCCGAGTGCGGCTGAGATCCCACCGATTATACCGAAGACCCCAAGCTGTGTTTGTCCCCACTCCAGCACCAGAACCGCGTAGACACCGCCAAAGGCGTAGAGCCCATTCAACGCATCACGATAAAACATTTGTGAGCCCATGAAGGCGAATAGGCTGGGGCGTTTGACAATACCTCTCAGGGACAGTTTCAGTGCACCCATGGATTGGCGAAATCCGCCTTGGGGTTTTAGAGTTTTGTCTTCACGCACCCAAATGAAATAAGGTACCATAAAGATTATAAACCAAATTGCGATAAGGGGCCCAACTGCACGCGTACCTTCGCGGGTCTCTGGGTCTAGAAGGCCAAACCCTGGATCAAGGCCAATCAAGAAAGTTTTGCCTGCCTCGTCGAAAAAGAAAAATAGCATTATGAAGAGGCTTAAAATACCTCCGGTGTAACCTAACGCGGCACCACTTCCTGAAATCTTGCCCACTTCATGGCGATCTCCAAGACTGGGCAACACAGCATTTGTGAAAACCAACGCCAGCTCTGCGGCCACGAAAGCCATGGAAAAAAATATAAGGGAGGACCACATGGCAGATCCATCGGGCAGCATATACCACAGCATCCATGAGCAAATCACAAAGACGATGGAAGCCGCCCAAAGCCATGGCATTCGACGTCTGGTGCTATCCGCGTAGGCACCAGCCAAAATCCCAATTATCGCCACGAATAAGCCTGCAACAGCCTGGCCCCAAGACCAAATAGTTTGAGCGCTGGCATTGGCGCTGGCCTGATCCAGGCCGCTTGTGAGGAAGTACTCAGCTGCAACACTGGCGAAATAAGGACCAAAAATGAAAGTGAGCCCAAGAGTATAGAACGGCTGAGTTGCCCAATCGAACATCATCCAGCCGCGCACGCGTTTTTTAAGGTGCTGTTCTTGCGTCATCATATCAGAAATTCTGGTCTCCACCCTGTTCTTTTCACCGATATTGGCGGAGAGGTGATGTCAAGGCAAGGATTTCTTAGGGTTTTATTTGCATGGGAGGCCATGGCCGGAGATCTTCGGCGGTGATCCAAGCGGCCACCCAACCTGGAATTTCAGTGAGACCTATATCATGGCCTAACTCTTTTTGAACATGGTCAGTGGTGACAATTCCATCCGCGTTGGTGATTGCTGTGCGATAAAGTGCATGACCTGCACAGCAGTCACGCACCCACATGCTTTGCTCTAAATATATAAAACGCTGATCTGCGCACAAAACCCTGCTGCGCATTTGGATCTTGTCAAATAGGCAAATACGCTTGCGATAACGAACAGAGCTGCCTGCCACCACCATTCCCCAGTGACATCGCCTCAATGCGGCAATCAAGCCTGAACGCTTGACCATTGGCAAGCGGCCCATGTCGTAAATTGATAGGGTGCGGCCGTTGTTCAGCTCCAACCAAATGTCCAAATCCCAAGGTAGGCAATAATGAGTGCTGTGATGAGTTTCACCGACCTGGAGATCTGTTGCCTTACGGTGCAGAAAAAACTGCCACGCTAAGCGGACAAAGGGATACATAAAAGTGGCCTCCATTTTTGTTTCAATTCGCCTTTGTAAGCTTCAAGGTCAGGAGCCTAGGCCGCAATCTAAGGGTAAGTCTCTTGCCGATACGAGCCGAAGCGCTTAGATAAACATAGACACATGAGATCGAGGTTTCCAATGGCTCCTATTTTCGCGATACCCTATATGATCCTAAACGTGATTTGGTTTTTTATAGTTGCTCACTTTATCATGAGCTGGTTGATTTCTTTTAATGTACTCAACCTCCATCAGCCCATTGTCAGCCAAGTTTGGCAGGGCTTAAGTCGTATTTTGGAACCTATTTATGGGCGTATTCGCCAGTATATTCCAAATATGGGTGGGCTTGATCTTGCGCCGCTGATCGGCTTGCTGATGGTGGCAGCACTACAATACACGCTGGTCTACTACGGCCAATAAACCATAGGAACCTGCATGCCCCATATTGCCCTCCTGAGGGATGTCTTTGGATTCGACGCCTTTCGTCCTGGACAGGAGGATATCGTTCGAGCTGTAACAGAGGGTCAAAATGTGTTGGCCATCATGCCAACAGGCGGCGGAAAATCACTTTGCTTTCAACTTCCAGCACTGATGCGCGAAGGTGTGACGGTCGTTATTTCACCACTTATAGCTTTGATGCGGGACCAAGTCCGCGCTTTGCAAGCGGTGGGGGTGAGTGCGGGTGCTTTGACATCTGGCAACACGCCTGAAGAGACTGACGCAGTTTGGGAGGCTTTGGAGCAAGGCACGCTGAAGCTGCTTTACATTGCACCAGAACGACTGGCTGCTGGCTCATCTTTGGGTATGTTGCGGCGGGTTGGTGTTAGCATGATCGCAGTAGATGAGGCGCATTGTGTTTCGCAGTGGGGTCATGACTTTCGCCCCGATTATCTGCGTATTGGTGAGTTACGTCAGGCGTTGGGTGTACCTTTAGCGGCCTTTACCGCTACAGCTGATGAAGAAACACAAGCTGAAATCATCAACAAACTGTTTGATGGGGTGGCCCCTGCCAGCTTTCTGCATGGCTTTGATCGGCCTAATTTGCACTTGGCTTTTGAAGCAAAAGATCAACCGCGCAAACAGATCTTAAATTTTGCAGGCTTGCGACAGGGGCAATCGGGTATTGTCTATTGTGGCACGCGAGCCAAAACTGAGACTTTGGCTCAGGCTCTGCGTGAGGCTGGTCATTCAGCCTGTTATTACCATGGTGGCATGGCGGCCGAAGATCGTCGAATTGTAGAAACCCGGTTCCAACGTGAAGATGGATTGATCGTTGTGGCAACTGTGGCCTTTGGAATGGGGGTTGATAAGCCTGATATTCGCTGGGTGGCGCATGCTGATTTGCCAAAGTCGATTGAATCTTATTACCAAGAAATTGGTCGGGGAGGTCGTGATGGCGCGCCAGCCGAAACGCTGACGCTGTTTGGGTCTGATGATATTCGCCTGCGCCGCTCTCAAATCGATGAAGGCGTGGCGCCTGCAGATCGCAAAATGGCTGATCATGCCCGTCTAAATGCTTTGCTAGGATTAGCGGAGGCCCTGACCTGCCGTCGCACGACCTTGCTTAAATATTTTGGGGAGAGCGGTGCTACCTGCAACAACTGTGATCTTTGTGACAGCCCTCCTGAGTTATTTGATGGGACACAGCCAGTCCGCATGGCGCTGTCTGCGATTTTGCGCACGGGTGAATGGTTTGGTGCTGGCCACTTGATTGATGTTTTGCGAGGCAACGACACTGAAAAAGTGCGGCAGCGGGCGCATAATGAGCTGCCAACCTTCGGGGTTGGCAAAGCCATCAGCAAAGCACAATGGCAAGCTATTTTCCGCCAAATGATGGGCTATGATTTGATCCGCCCGGATCCTGAGCGCCATGGTGGTCTACGGTTCACCGAAAACGCCCGGCCCTTGTTAAAAGGTGAGGCCAAAATCCAATTGCGCAAAGACAGCATCAACGCTGCGGCTAGTGAACGTCGCCCAGCGGTCAAATCTCTCGTGTCGGACGAAGATGCACCTCTGTTGTCTGTTCTAAAAGCTAAAAGGCGGGCCTTGGCCGAACAACAAAAAGTTCCTGCCTATATAGTTTTCAATGATAAAACACTTATTGAAATGGCGGAGCGTCGACCGGCGACGCTTGATGAGATGGCCTCTGTCGGGGGGGTCGGTGCTAAGAAGTTGGAAAGCTACGGGCAAGCGTTTTTATCCGTGATTACTGGAACTGAAATTCCTGTTCACCCCACTCGGCGCAAAATGGCTGGACGGCCGGAAGGTGGCGTATTTGACCAACTTGTGTCACGGCAGCAAGAGCTAGAGCGGGGCATGTTTGAAGATAAAAAACCGTTGACTTGTTCCACGGCAACGTTGCGAAACATTGTACAATCCCAGCCAAAAAGTATAGAACAACTTGCGCAAATTACTGGGATGAACCTAGCGCGAACAGAGCGTTTTGGCGCAGCTTTCATGAAAATCTTGCAGTCGCTGTAGGCTGCGCTAAGTTACTGGGAATAGGAGAGTGAACCATGTTGGTATGTATTTCACCGGCGAAAAAGCTGGATTGGTCGCCCGTTGAGCGTACTCACCTCACACAACCTGAGTTTTTGCAGGACGCCATGAGCCTTGTAAAAACTGCCCGCGCGCTTTCAGTTAAGGATTTACAAAAGCTAATGTCGATCAGCCCAAATTTGGCAAGCCTAAACTGGGACCGGTTTCGTGACTACGCACCTGTGGCAGATGCTGAAGCTCTGCGCCCCGCGGCATTGGCCTTCGCAGGTGACACATACCAAGGGTTAGAAGCTGCAAGCTTAAGTGATGATGATATGCGCTGGGCTCAGGGTCACCTGAGAATTCTGTCTGGGCTTTACGGTGTGCTGCGGCCGCTGGACCAAATCCAAGCATACAGACTTGAAATGGGCAGCCGTCTGAAAACCAAGCGGGGAGGATCTCTTTATGCTTACTGGGGCCAACAGATTTCCAAAGCGCTAAATGTGCAGGCTGAAATCGTGGGAGCAAAATCTTTGATAAACTGTGCCAGTCAAGAATACTTTGGTGCAGTTGATATAAAAGCGCTCAGCCTGAGGGTCGTCACGCCGCAGTTTTTGGAATTGAAAGACGGCAAGCCAAAGATTATCAGCTTCTATGCCAAAAAAGCTCGTGGCGCCATGGCGCGGTTTGTGGTCCAAAATCGGCTTTTAGATGTTGCACAGATCACAGATTTTGAGGTGGGTGGATATGCTTATCAACCAAGCCAATCCAGCCCCGAGAGGCCAGTTTTTATGCGTGTTTATCCGGCCTGATCACCAAATATTTTTGTAGCGTGTTTTTCTATGTAGATCTTGAGCCAAGGTGTGAAGTCCTGCGGCCGTGCTGCAATTTGGCCCGCTAAACTTTGTAGTGTTTCCCATCGATAATCCATCACTTCATCGGGGTTGGGTCGGATGGTAATTGCTTCAGCTTGGACGACAAAAATCTCGACAACTTCATGCTCAACCATGCCGTTTCCGACATTGGCGCGATATTCGACTGTGTCGCGATACACAGGAATTTGAGGGGGAAGCCCAAGCTCTTCAGCCAACCTGCGGATTGCGCATGCCTGCCCAGCTTCATTCCATTCTGGATGGGTGCAACAGGCGTTTGCCCAAAGGCCAGGGGTGTGATATTTTTTGACAGCCCTACGTTGTAAAAGCGTTTGGTTGCCCCTCATTATAAAAACAGAAACTGCCTTATGGCGCAAACCACGCAAATGAGTTTGTAGCTTTTCAACAGGTTGCAATGTGCCATCTACCCACGCGGGAATAAAAATTTCCATTGGTTCAGCCCTCAAGTTACTCTAAGTCTATAACTATAATTTAGTTTAAGCAAAAGCATCAGATATTGGTGGTTGAGGTATATATTTACTAAACCACGCCGATTGTATCTGCTGGCCGGCGGAAATGTCGCGGCCTTTTATGTAAAAATAGGTTGGATTACTGCAGCAATTTGCGCCACGTGCTTTAAGTAATGTGCTGTACAACAGAAAGAAACCTGCGATGTCGTTTGACAGTTTTTTCAAAGATCAGCTCGACCAGCTGAAACAAGATGGCAATTATCGATACTTTGCCGATCTGGAACGTAGTACGGGCAAATTCCCTCGGGCTACCAATCACTTTGAGGGAGGAACCCGTGATGTGACGGTTTGGTGCTCCAACGATTATTTAGGCATGGGTCAGCATCCATTGGTGATTGCTGCGATGCAAGAGGCCGTGGGCCGTTGTGGCACTGGCGCCGGTGGTACGCGTAATATAAGTGGGACCAATCATGACCACCTGCTGCTTGAGCGTGAATTGGCAGATTTGCATGGCAAGGAAGCCGCGCTTTTGTTCACCTCGGGATATGTGTCCAACTGGACCACCCTCACCACCTTGGGAGCTAAAATTCCTGATGTTGTGATCCTGTCTGACAGCGAAAATCACGCTTCGATGATCGAAGGCATTCGTCATTCAAAAGCCGAAAAAATGATCTGGGCGCATAATGATGTGGACGATCTGGATCGCAAATTAGCCGCCTGCGGGGATCGCCCAAAGCTTGTGGCTTTTGAGAGCGTGTATTCCATGGACGGGGACATTGCGCCAATGGCTGCGATTTTAGATGTCTGCGAACAGCACGGTGCCCTGACCTATCTTGATGAGGTGCATGCGGTTGGCATGTACGGTCCTCGTGGTGGTGGTATCAGCGAGCGCGAAGGTTTGGCGCATAGGATCGATATCATTGAAGGTACGTTGGGCAAGGCATTTGGCTGTGTCGGTGGATATATCACCGGCTCTGAAGCGATTTGTGATTTTATCCGCTCATTTGGATCGGGTTTCATTTTTACAACCGCATTACCCCCTGCGGTGGCGGCTGCGGCCCGCACCTCGATTGTGTATCTTAAAACTAGCGATGCTGAGCGTTTGGGGCAGCGCGCCCAAGTGGCCCGCCTGCGCGCCGGCTTGGACCGGGCTGGCATTCCACATTTGCAAAATGACAGCCATATCGTGCCCGTCATGATCAAGGATGCTGTGAAAACTAAGATGCTGGCGGATTATCTGATGGATAAATTCGGCATTTATGTGCAGCCGATAAATTATCCAACAGTGCCAAAGGGGACAGAGCGTCTGCGCTTTACACCCTCGCCGCTTCACACAGATGCGGATGTGGATCATCTTGTTTCCGCACTGTCTGAGCTGTGGAAGCAATGTGCCTTGGCGCGCGACGTAGCTTAATACGAAACGATTATCTTTTTAGCCAAGGACTTGAGTGGGTTTGTCGATGGGCTAAATCAAGAAAATGGAACGAAAGGGAACTTGGGAATGAAACATACTTTAATTGCAGCCCTATTACTTATGCTGGCCTCACCGGTTCTAGCTGGCGGCCATGCGGCGACTGGCGATGCTGTTGCTGGTGAAGCCGTGTTCGGTAAACAATGCGTGGC
>Ga0114995_10003898_pt1 | contig 10028 bp, 10 predicted proteins | sample ArcticOcean_MG_C_11_FD_87038 | JGI IMG/M metagenome (GOLD analysis project Ga0114995, IMG submission 87038) | Marine microbial communities from western Arctic Ocean - ArcticOcean_MG_CB2_154 | ecosystem: Environmental > Aquatic > Marine > Oceanic | place: Arctic Ocean: Canada Basin | collected... | reverse complement strand
CTGCCGTCTATTTCTTTAAAGTCAGCTCCAAGTATCTTAAATGAAAAGTAATTTTGTCGTCCACAGGTTTCAAGTTTTGGTACTGTAATTCCAGCATAAAATTTGAAAGGGATAGCGCTTTCAATTTTGTAATAATCCTCTGATCCATTTAATTCAGAAAAAATGGCTTTTGAGTGTTCGGGTTTTGAGATAACAAATGGATTACTTTTTGTCATTATCTGATTAGTTTTGGTTATGATTGGAGAGTGCGCTAATATAATCGATGGAAAAATAAGCATTATAAATAGTATAAGCTTTGCCGCCATTTTTATTCCTTTTTGTAAGTTTATTTATCTATTAAAAATTTATGAATATTTTTGAAAAAATTCTTCTGGAATAAGAAGATTTGATCGATTCAATTTATGAATATTTTTTTCTCCACATAGCGCCATAGTGGTATCCAACTCCTTGTGAATAATTGATAAAGCAGTTTCAACACCTTGTTGACCGAGCGCTCCAAGACCGTATATGTATGCGCGTCCTATATATGTCCCGGTTGCACCTAGGGCTAGGGCTTTAAGAACATCCTGACCAGATCTAATTCCACTGTCTAAATGAACCTCTATTTTGTCACCAACCGCGTCTATTATTTCTGGGAGTACACGGATGGAGCTTAATGCACCATCTAGCTGTCTTCCACCGTGATTGGACACAATAATTGCATCTGCTCCAATTTCTAGAGCTTTCTTTGCATCTTCAGCATCTAGAATCCCTTTAAGAATAAACTTTCCATCCCACTGTTTTCTGTACCGTTTGACTGTGTCCCAGTCTAACTTTGGGTCAAATTGTTCACTGGTCCAACTTGCTAAACTAGAGATATCATTCACGCTTTTAGCGTGGCCAACTATGTTACCAAAAGTTCGACGTTTTGCTCCTAACATTTTGAAAGCCCAGGTCCATTTTGTCATTAAGTCCATTAAAACTGAAGGCCTTAACTTTGGTGGTATTGATAAACCATTCTTAAGGTCTTTATGTCTTTGGCCTAAAATTTGAAGATCTAGCGTGAGTAGTAAAGCATCACAATTTGCTTGCTTAGCTCTATCTATTAGGTTTGTAATAAATTCTTCATCACGCATTACATATAGTTGAAACCAAAAAGGAGCTGTTGTATGTTCCGCTACATCCTCAATAGAGCAGATCGACATTGTTGATAGGGTAAAGGGAACTCCAAAAGATTCGGCCGCTTTAGCAGCAAGTATTTCTCCATTTGCGTGTTGCATTCCCGTAAGACCTACTGGAGCTAGGGCTACTGGCATTGTTACATCCCTCCCAACCATTTTAGACGTTGTCGATCGACCTTCCATATCAACTGCAACACGTTGTCTTAAGCGTATCTGTTCAAAGTCTGTTGAGTTTTCACGAAAAGTTTGCTCTGTCCAACTTCCAGTTTCACAATAGTCGTAAAACATTTTTGGGACGCGATTTTTGTAAATTCTTTTAAAGTCTTTTATTTCAGTTATTACAGTCATGTATGGTAACCTTTTATCAATTATTATGAACAATTCTGGGTCGAATATCCTCGTAATTAAGCATTATGAACGCCATCTGCCAGTGATTTAATAAAGGCTAATACGTTTTCGTTTGATTCGCCCTGTGCAATTTTTTCTACCACTGCCGAGCCGACAACCACACCATCTGCTACTTTTGCCATTTCCAATGCGGCTACAGGGGTTTTAATTCCAAAACCAACTACCACAGGTAGCTCTGTCTCGTTTTTAATTCGAGAAACTTCTGGGGCTACACTTCCAGAACTTGCGTTGGCCACACCGGTTATACCATTTATGGAAACATAGTAGACGAACCCGGATGTATTTTTTAGGACTGCAGGAAGTCTTTTTGCATCTGTGGTGGGTGTTGCTAATCGAATAAAATTAAGCCCTATGTTCTTGGCTGGAATGCATAGTTCATTATCTTCTTCAGGTGGAAGATCTACAATAATAAGCCCATCAACGCCTACTAGTTTTGCTTTAGATAAAAATTTATCCACGCCATAGGAATAAATAGGATTATAGTAACCCATTATGATTATTGGAGTGACATTATTTTTACGCCTAAAATCTTCTACCATTTGAAGAGTTTTTTTAAGATTTTGCCCTGAATTTAAAGCTCGTTGACCAGCTAGCTGGATTGTTGGACCGTCCGCCATTGGGTCGGTAAAAGGTAGGCCGAGTTCAATTATGTCTACACCGGCCTCAGGAAGACCGTTGAGAAGTTCCATTGATTTATTATAATCTGGATCACCGGCCATTATGTAAGCAACAAAGGCTTTCTTTCCAGTAGCTCTTAGAGTTAAAAAAGTATCGTCTATACGGGCCATTTATGTTACCTTTTTGATTTTATATTAAAAGTTTGCACTAATAATGCAGTAAGAATCAATGCCCTCCTTGACGTTACGTGCATCAAGAACGTAAATCCAACGAAATTATATTAATATTAAGGAAAAAAAATGGGATTTAAAATGGGTATTGTTGGATTGCCTAATGTTGGAAAATCAACACTGTTTAATGCACTGACTAAAACGGCAGCGGCTCAAGCCGCTAACTTTCCATTCTGCACTATTGAGCCAAACATTGGAGAAGTTGGTGTCCCTGATAGACGCCTTGATGAGTTGGCAAAGATAGCAGAGTCGAAACAAATTATTCCAACTCGTATGACATTCGTAGATATAGCAGGTTTAGTTAAAGGTGCCTCAAAAGGAGAAGGTTTGGGCAATCAATTTTTAGCAAACATTCGTGAGGTTGATGCGATTGCACATGTCCTACGTTGTTTCGAAGATGATGATATTACCCATGTAAGCGACCGTATCGACCCAGTTTCAGATGCAGAGACTATTGAAACAGAATTAATGTTGGCTGATATTGAAAGTATTGAGAAACGCCTTCAAGGTTTAACCCGTAAAGTTAGAGGTGGTGATAAAGAAGCAATCCAGCAAGAGCGTCTCTTAAGAGATGCCTTAGTAGTGTTAGAGGATGGGTTACCGGCTAGAACTGTCTCGGTAGATGAGGATGACTTAAAAGCTTGGACAATGCTCCAGTTATTGACAGCAAAACCGATTCTATTTGTTTGTAACGTCGGCGAAGACAGTGCGTCGAGTGGGAACTCCTTTACCCAGAAAGTACTTGAAATGGCTGAGAAACAAAACTCAGGTGTAGTTATAATTAGTGCTCAGATTGAGGAAGAAATTAGTCAGTTAGATGAAGATGAGGCTGAGCTATTTTTAAGTGAAATGGGTTTGGGTGAAGCAGGCTTGGACAGATTAATTCGAGCAGGATATGATTTATTACAATTAGAAACTTATTTTACTGTGGGTCCAAAAGAAGCAAGGGCTTGGACAGTTAAGCATGGTACGTTAGCGCCGCAGGCAGCTGGTGTAATCCATGGTGACTTCGAAAGAGGTTTCATTCGTGCTGAAACTATCGCTTTTAATGATTTTGTTTCTTTTAATGGCGAACAAAGAGCAAAGGAAGCTGGTAAAATGAGAGTTGAAGGGAAAAGTTATACTGTCAAAGATGGAGACGTGCTACATTTTCTGTTTAACGCGTAAACTATAAATTTGAATTGCTGAATTTATACTTGGGAGGCCCAGGTGAGAAGAAAATTAGTTCTAATTAGACATGGAGAAGGTCCCATAGATGACAGAGTTGTTAATTGGGCCTCCCTTAACTGTATAGATATTAAAATATATAAACCCTTTAAGGGAGAGCTTATTGAAGACATAGACGACTCTGTGATTGGAACTGTTCTTTATGGTGGTCAATATAATGTGTTTGAGACACAAGATTTTCCATTTCTTGAAGATGAATATCAGTGGATTAGAGATTGTTTAACTGCTGACATACCTATGCTAGGAATTTGTCAGGGTGCCCAACAAATAGCATACCACCTAGGGGCTAAAGTTGGCCCTCTTGATAGTAAAGCGAGTGAATTTGGTTATTATCAAATAGAGCCTACACCAGAAGCAGTAGCTTGTGGTTTTCTAAAAAAACCTCTTTTCGTTACGCAGGCACATTCCCACACTTTTGGTATTCCTGCAGGAGCAATTAGATTGGCTGGTAGTAAGTTGTTTCCAAATCAAGCATTTAAATATGGAGAGAAAGTGTATGGATTTCAGTTTCATCCTGAAGTTACGATTGAGGGTTTTAGGCGATGGCAAAAGGAGGATTGGTCAAGGCAACTTGGCGAGCAGTCTCCAAAAAATCAAACCAGGTTGATGTATAAGAGCGATGCCGCACAAGCGAAGTGGTTTTATAAATTCTTAGATAACCTTTTTCAAGAAAAGTGATTTGAATTCTCTTTGTTATCTTTTATGGTTATTTTTTTAAGGAGATAGAAATGGTTGATAACCTTATACTTCAAAGTCGAGATAAAAATATTTTGACAGTTACTGTCAATCGTCCCCATAAAGCCAATTCATTGACCAATGAAATGCTAGAAGAGTTAGTAGTTATTTTTAAAGAGGCAGCGGCAGATGATAATCTCCTAGGCGTTGTGGTCACAGGAGCTGGGGATCGAGTATTTTGTGCTGGTGCTGATCTTTCAGAGCTTGTTACTGGTGGTGATGACACTCCTGATGAGTGGAGTAGAATGGCTGAGAGTCTTAGAAAAATTCCAGTTATGACGGTTGCCTTGTTAAATGGTCATTGTATGGGAGGAGGCCTATCGTTAGCTTTAGGGTGTGACATTAGAGTGTCTGTCTTAAAGGCCCGCTTCGCATACCCCGTTTTTAAAATAACGTGTTACCAGGGCAGTATGACGTTAATAGTCTGTGTTCACTTATAGGAAAAGGGCGCACCTCAATTATATTGCTTGGTGGTCAAACTATTGATGCAGATGAGGCGTTGCAGTGGGGCTTGGTTGATAGAATAATAGACTTTTCTGAGTTTGATTATGAATATGAAAAGCTTTTTAAAATAGCAAAATCTTCTGATAGAAATCATCAGATAAAAATCAAGGCACGTATAAAGGTATCAGAATAATGAAGGGAATACGTGTTGTAGATATGACGAGTGTTCTTTCTGGCCCTTTTTGCACATGGTTATTGGCGAGCCTAGGTGCAGATGTAATAAAGGTTGAAAATCCAAATGGCGACACTTCTCGAACCACTCCTCCCTTTAAGGATGGGGTTGGTTTGTATTTCGCTTCTGTCAACCGCAACAAGCGTTCAATTAAGCTTGATTTAAAAACAGATGATGGAAAGGCAGTATTGCACAAACTCCTTGCTTCAGCTGACGTATTTGTAGAGAATATGCGGCCTGGTGTTCGTGATCGCTTGGGATGTGGCGATGAAGAATTGAAGGCGATAAATCCAAAATTAATCTCTGCGTCGATTTCTGGTTTTGGACAGAAAGGGAGTTTATCCGATCGTCCAGCATATGACATAGTCGTCCAAGCCATGAGTGGGATGATGAGTATTAATGGAGAGCTGGGAGGAAGTCCTACCCGCGTAGGGTTCTCCGTTGGAGACATATCCGCGGCGATGTTCGCTGTTATTGGTATTCTGCAACGCCTTTATGAGCGGGATGCCCAGGGTAAAGATAATATAGGTCATTTGGACGTCTCTATGTTAGCCTGTCAGTGGGCGTGTTTAGAAAACGCATTTGCTCGACATTTGAACACGGGTGTAGTGCCAGGCCCTATTGGCTCTAGACACCCCTCATCAACACCCTTCGAACCTTATCCAACAGCAGATCAAGATATTGTTATAGGGTTGGGTAGTGAAAAAGATTGGGCGCCCTTTTGTAAAGCTATTGGATTGACGAGTTTACTGATCGACCCACGGTTTCAAGGAGCAGAGACTCGTTTAGCGAATAGAGACGAACTAGATGAAGTCCTTGGTAATTATTTGCAGAAAAAACCTTCCAGTTATTGGATGGATCTACTTATTAAAAACTCAATCCCTTGCTCTGTAATTGAAAATATAGAAAGTATATCTAATAACTTAATTTCTGAAGAGTATAAGGCGTTTTCTGAGATTGAAGTAGGGACTACAAAGCAGAAAATGAGATTTGTTAGAAATCCTATTTCTTCAGAAAACTTAGTTGAGACGCCACCACCTAAATTGGGAGAACATACCTTGCAAATATTACAAGAAATTGGTTGTGATGAGTCCCTGATCCAAAAGGTAACTAATTAATTTTAACGACAATAGTACTATTTAAATTCAAAGTTTTTTATACATCCATGTAAACCTCTGTACTTAGAGTATATTTGACCTTTTATAACCCGAGTGCTGATATTAAAAGTCAGATAGTATTAGGTAATTATTTAACGATGCTTAAAAAAAGTAATCCTCGAACATTTGGTATTTTAATTGCTGTGCTGTGTAGTTTGGTGTGAACCCCTGATACACTGCTCTTTCGATCGAGTGCTACAGATGGATTTACGATTGCTTTTTGGAGAGGGTTATTTGCAGGCCTTACTGTTTTCTTTTGTTGCCTTGTTGTTTATGGGTCAAAAACTTTATCTGTATTTAGATCACTCGGATACAAAGGCTTATTAGTAGCTGGATTTCAAGGTGTGGGGATGGTGCTGTTTTGCGTTTCGTTAGATCACACCAGTGCCGCAAATGCGCTTATCCTATATTCTACTGCTCCGGTTATGGGAGTTGTTCTATCTTGGATCTTCCTAAAAGAGAAAGCTTCAAGCTCTATGTTGATTACTTTGGTAGTAGTTTGCTTTGGTATTTTTATAGTTTCACTTGGATCAACGGCTACTGGAACTTTTTTTGGTGATACTATCGCATTTTTCAACGCGCTTTGTATCGCAGCTTTCTATGTAGCTGTTAGGGGTGCAAGACGCATTAATATGATACCTGCAATTGGTTTATCTTTTTTTATTTCTGCTGCCCTTGCGTACCCTTTAGCAGATTTCTCTCCTCTTTTAGGAACCCAGTGGATATTATTAACGTTAGGAGGAGTTTTGATGTTACCTGTGGCTATCTCTTTATTAACTATTGGTCCAAGATATTTACCTGCTCCAGAAGTTTCTATGATAAACCTCCTGGAGGTTTGTCTTGCTCCTCTAATTTTGTGGTTGGTAATTGGTGAGAACCCTGGTTTAATGTCTATATCTGGAGGTTCAATTGTTGTGCTAGCTTTGTTTGCCTACGCTACATGGCAGATAAAAAAAAGAGGGTAAGTTTTGCCTTAAGAATAAGTCTCCTGATAAAAATTCTATATCTAATTAAAAAAATATCTGTCTATTTACTAAAGATACATAAGCTAAAAGAATCGACTTTTATCCTTGGCTTCAACCTAGTATAGCGGTCGGTGGAGACGTGGCCGAGCGGTCGAAGGCGCTCCCCTGCTAAGGGAGTAGGCCCGGAAGGGTCTCGAGGGTTCGAATCCCTTCGTCTCTGCCACTACACATCTGTAGTGGCTTGATTTAATTAGGAAAAAATAACTCCTAATTCTCTACCCACAACGAAATAACAGATCAAAATAGATAACAGCGGTGTCAGTTTAACTAGGTGACACCCTAGTCGTTCGTACGATTTGGTATACTCAGCTGTATTGCGGATCCCAACTCGGGTGAGGAATCAGCACGTAAGAAATGTAGAAAAGACATTATTGTTGGAGTGTTGAAAAAAATGACTATATTTAAAATATTTACTTATTTGGAATATAAAATGTTAAATTTGCCCATATACTTTGCCAAACAGGATCTCCTTTAACTTTGGGTTCAATTGCAATTAAAGCGACGTTATCTAACATATATTCATGACCTCTTGTAACTGGAAATAAAGCGATGCCATTGATATCTGTTGTATACAAACTTATTTGAACTTTCCCATCTGAGTTAAATGGACGCTCAAAAATCTCTACTTGTACATTTGCGCGTGGCCGCCCCGCCATTAAGACTTGCACATGCATTCCATTGCTAACGTCATCTGTGTAAGGATTGGTTAGGGCAATTATTTCAATTTCATGTCCAACCGAAATATCTTGGCCCACACCATCGCCTATTGCGACAAGTGATTTTGCAAAGCGGCTATAGCTTTCAACAAAACCAATCTTTGGTAAGCCACGTGAGATATGAGCCTGAGGAAGTCCTTTAAAGGCTTTGTGTTTTACAAAGCCTTTAAACTTTTCATAATCTCTGTACGTTAAGTTACTATTTGTGGTTTCATGCACTAATATTGCCAACCCATTGGGTAAACCTTCTAGTTGGAATGCAGGCCGATCACCGTTGCGTCCGTTAACTTTGATTATTTTTTCTGCTTGCATGACCTCATGTCGATTAGTGTCTTTTTCTAAAAAGTAATAACTTCCACCAACAAAATTTTGTCCTACACGATTGTGAGCTTCAATGGGCTCATGAATGCCAATTTCGTATTTAACTGGTGAAATCCAAAATTCATGGGCATAAACTGGGTTAGTAAATATTAGGCTCAAAATAAGTATCAGGGATCGTTGCGACATGACTAAACCTTTTTCTAAGATGATGTGGCGTTTGGCACTGATGTCAAGTCTTGTTGTGAGTTTTTTAGCATTCACAGGCGTTCACGCTCATGAATTACGGCCAGCGATTGCAGATGTGACTATGACAAAGACAAAAGTTAAAATTGAGTTGCTCCTTACAGTTGAGACATTACTTGCTGGCATCGATTTGAGTGAAGTGATTAACACTGATGATGCTCCTCAGGCAATTATTTATGATCAATTGCGCAGTCTTACAGATACAGAATTAGCTAATTTGGTAAGTAAAGAGTGGCCTTCGCTTGCGCAAGGTTTGTTAATTGAAGGTGGAGGTTCTTTCAGATTAAATAATATTGAAGTTATTCCTGAAACAAACTTGGATCTACCGCGTGATACAAAGTTAACAATTCAAGTAGACTTGCCAATGAATGACGATCCAGTTGCATTTGGTTGGGTTGCTCGAAATGGTGGCTTAGTGGTGCGCCATGGTACTGGTGATAATGCTTATGCGGCATTCCTTAACGGTGGAGAGCTGAGCGCTCCTCTTCCTAGGACTGGATTTGTTGATGAAACTAAAGCTCAGGTTTTCTGGAGATTTATGGTGGAGGGGATTAAACATATTATTCCCAAAGGTTTAGATCACATTTTATTTGTGTTTGGGTTATTTTTATTTTCGTTAGCTTGGCGGCCATTGCTATCACAAATCACTGCATTTACTTTAGCCCATACTGTAACATTGGGCCTATCCATACTAAATTTTATTACTATTCCTGCTTTGCAGATGTGGCTTGTTGAGGCGCTTATTGCTATTTCGATTTCTTATGTAGCAATCGAAAATATTTTACGCCCAAAGCTTGGGTGGTGGCGTATTGTAGTAGTCTTTGGATTTGGACTATTACATGGATTAGGATTTGCATCAGTCTTAGGAGACCTTGGGCTTGCACAGGGTCAATTTATCTTATCATTAGTTGCTTTCAATATTGGAGTAGAGTTTGGCCAGTTGACTGTAATTGCGGTGGCATTTATGCTTTTAGCACTGCCATTTGGACGCTTTATTCAGTACAGAAAAGTTGTAGTTTTTCCTTGCTCTTTGACCATAGCAACTATAGGAATTTATTGGTTTTTTGAAAGGGCTTTTTTGTAATTGACCGGTCTGAATTCCTCTGCAAACCCAACGTCCGTTTCCAGGTTGAAAGTCCCAATCCCAATCATAATTACTATCAGAGAAAGTGGATTATGAGTTATATGGTGTACTTGGGTTTAATTGGTTCTGGAAGTCTATTTGGGAGGCTTTTATGCCTTGTTTAAAATCCTTTAAACAATAATACTCTTTGAAAATTACTTTATAAGCCTATTAGGAGATATTTTTTGTTACGTTATTTTTACTTTCTACCCTTAATGTTATTTATTTTTGTATTTCCTGTGAATGCTGATGTTCAACATGATGTGCAAGACGGGCTTTATGCTTTAGGTTATAAAGTAAAACCGGATGGAAAAATTGGTTCAAAAACTACAAGAGCAATAAAGGCTTTTATTGATAAAAATTCCTTAGAGCTTTATCCAGATGATTTT
>Ga0114995_10003893_pt1 | contig 10033 bp, 10 predicted proteins | sample ArcticOcean_MG_C_11_FD_87038 | JGI IMG/M metagenome (GOLD analysis project Ga0114995, IMG submission 87038) | Marine microbial communities from western Arctic Ocean - ArcticOcean_MG_CB2_154 | ecosystem: Environmental > Aquatic > Marine > Oceanic | place: Arctic Ocean: Canada Basin | collected... | reverse complement strand
AGTAAATTTTACTGCTGAGGATACTCTATGGGTAGCTGGGGATTTAGTGAATCGCGGACCCGACTCACTAGAGACCTTACGCTTCATTAAGTCTTTAGGTAATCAAGCTAAGGTAGTACTGGGTAACCACGACCTCCATCTACTAGCTCTGCACGAAAAAGATGCTCAACTAAAGCCTACCAACACCCTCTCTCCTATATTTAAAGCCCACGACCGCGTGTCTTTGTTAGCCTGGCTTCAGCAGCAGCCTCTACTGCACTATGATGCGCAATTCGACACCGTGATGACCCATGCGGGCATTCCACCTTGTTGGAATTTACAGCAAGCACAGCTCCATGCTCAAGAGTTGCATGAGCTATTGCAGAGCGATGCTGCATCATCATTTTTCGCCAACATGTATGGTAACCAACCAGATCTTTGGCACGACCAACTCAAAGGTATGGACCGATGGCGCTGCATTACCAATTATTTTACCCGCATGCGCTTTCTCACCCCTAGGGGCCAGCTAAACTTAACCAACAGCAGCAAGGTAGACCTCAATGCTAAAGATGAAAATGACTCATTAATACCTTGGTTCAATTTACCCAGCGCCGTTACTTCACGACAAGTATTTGGCCACTGGGCGGCATTAAAAGGTGAGACTGGAAACAACCATATTATTAATCTAGATATGGGCTGTGTTTGGGGTGGCCACCTGAAATTGATGCGCCTAGAAGACGGCCTATGTTTTAGCGTAAATTGCGCACAAACATAGCTTTATCTTTCCTTTCTTATAATTAGTATAATCTAATGTATAATTGCACAAATCAACTACAAGCACTAAACTGCTGGCTTGCCCCTATAGGAATTGAATATGTCTGAAGTTACTTCTATTGCCCCAGCTGATGTTATGGACAAAGTTAATCAAGGTGCCTACTTAGTAGATATCCGTGATATGAATAGCTACCAAAATAATCATATTAAAAATAGCGAGCGTATTGATAACGAGACTCTGCCCAACTTTTTACGTGAAGCAGACATGGACAAACCCATTATTGTTTGCTGCTACCACGGCATTAGCTCCATTCAAGCTGCAGGCTTTTTAGCTCAACAAGGGTTTGACGATGTGTATAGCCTAGAGGGTGGCTTTGCTGCCTACTCTTTACAGCACCCAGAACACTGCAACTCATTGTGAGACACACCTAAAATGGCAACTAGCCAAATCTATTTAGTAGGTGGAGCAGTTCGTGACCACCTACTTGGTCTAGCAGTACACGAACGCGACTATGTGGTGGTAGGCAGCACCCCTGCAGCCTTATTAGCCCAAGGCTACACCCAAGTGGGTAAAGACTTCCCAGTATTTTTGCACCCAAAAAGCAAAGAAGAATACGCTTTAGCCCGTACCGAACGTAAAGCAGGCCAAGGATATAAAGGCTTTGAAGTACACGCTACACCAGACGTTACCTTAGAAGACGATTTACTACGTCGCGACCTCACTATTAATGCCATAGCTCAAGCACCTAACGGCCAACTTATAGATCCTTATGGCGGCCAACGCGATATACAAGCAAAGCTACTACGCCATGTTTCAGAGGCCTTTAGTGAAGACCCATTAAGAGTGTTAAGGGCTGCTCGTTTCTCTGCCCACTTGCATCATTTAGGCTTTAGCATTGCCACCGATACCAAAGTATTATTAGCCACCATCACCAAGTCAGGTGAGCTATCCACCCTTGCTAAAGAGAGAATTTGGCAAGAAACCCAAAAAGCCTTAAGTAGCCAAAGTCCATGGGTGTATTTTGAAGTATTAGAAGCGTGCGGTGCATTACAAGAACTAATGCCAGCATTAGCAGAATTGCTCACCCGTAGGCCTAAAGCATTAAATACGCTCAAACTGTTAAGCCAAGCCGATACTAGCATCAACATACGCCTTACAGGTGTACTGTACCAACTAAACAAACCTCAAATAGAAGACCTTAGTGAGCAAATAAAGATACCTAATGCACCCAAGGTATTGGCCTTAGCCACCAGTAACCACCAGCGCCAACTACGTGCGTATACCGAGTTAGACTCAGCACAAAAACACCTTATGCTTAGTAACTTAGGCCTCATTCGCAACACCGACTCATTGGATGATCTCATTACCCTGTGCCAAGCCATTACCCAAAGCCTAGAGCCTCTTTTTGGTTGGCAATCCCCAAAGCAGTACATAGTAGATGATTTAGAACGAATACAGAGCGTAAAACCTGCCGATCTAATGGCTCAAGGTTTTAGTGGGAAAGAGCTAGGAAAGGCACTTCAAACAGCCCAGATAGCTGCTATCTGACGTCATCTGTTAGAAGTCTTTTATCAAAATTGATATGAGGTAAGTAGCAGTGTTTGGCCAAACTCACATGCTTGGTTAAGCTGCCCCATGGTTTGGGCTCTTGTTGGGTGAATCAGGTTAGGCGCTAGTTCTGCTAACGGTTGCAATACATAAGCACAGGTTAGAATATCGGGCCGTGGCACTTTAGCCGCTTCGTCCACTAGATCACCAAACAACAACAAATCCATATCTAGGCCATGGCTACTGGGTTTGTTGTTTGATTCAGGTCTCTCTGCCAACCTAAGCCTCCCATGCTTGGTTTCGGTAGCGCGTATCCATGCCATTAGCTGTGAGTGGCTCATAGCGCATTCAAAAACCACCACCATATTAAGAAAGTCTGGTCCATCTATACCTACCGCTGGTGCTAGGTACACAGGTGACATATCTACTTGGCCAAAGGCAGCCCTTAGCTCGGCGACCCCTGCCTGAAGACTAGCTTGGGGCTCTATATTGGCCCCTAGGCCTAAGTAGACTTGTGTCATGAGGCTGGTTTTAGGCCACGCTCAATCATTACGCCTACATCACGGGCATTAGCAATGGCGTCTGGCTTACCCAGTTTAATACGTACAAAAGGCACAGGGAATTCGGCCAAAATTAAAGCCGCAATTTCTTCTGCCATAGTTTCCACTAATAAGAATTCACTTTGCTCTACAAACTGCGTCAGCCGGTCTGATACGTCTTTGTAACTCACGGTACGATCTATATCTTCTGTGGCTGCAGAAGGGCTGATATCCACTGCCATTTCCACATCTAATACTACCTTTTGACGAATTTCACGTTCCCAATCAAAAATACCAATGACTGTGTCTACGGCTAAGCCATGTACATATACTGTGTCCATTGTGAACTCTCTTTGTTTAACTCTTAATGTGTTTTATCCAAACTAGCATACTGCAGGTGGCTCATTTACTGCTGGTAGCTCGCTAAGAGCCCAGCGCGGCTTTACTTTAAGCGTTAAGTCGTCGAACTGACCTGCCGCCAAACGTTGAGCACCTGCGTAAGCAATCATAGCGCCGTTATCCGTGCAGTACTCTGGCCGTGGGTAATATACTTTAGCCCGTAGCTTAGCGGTTTCTGCCTCTAACTTTTCACGCAGCTTTAAGTTAGCGCTTACTCCGCCTGCCATTACTAAGGTAGAGAGCCCCGTCTGCTGTAAGGCGCGACGGCACTTAATCGCTAAGGTGTCTACCACTGCTTGCTGAAAAGCCACTGCAATATCGGCTTTATCTTGTTCACCCAATGGGCCTTGCTGCTTTTGAATGTCTTGTATAGCGTAAAGAGTGGCCGTTTTTAAACCGCTAAAGCTCATATCTAAGCCAGGTCTATCAACCATGGGGCGAGGAAAGTTAAAACGTGCTGCATTGCCTTGCAAAGCTAACTTAGCAACTAAAGGCCCACCTGGATAATCTAAATCCATCATCTTAGCGACTTTATCGAAGGCTTCTCCGGCGGCGTCGTCTAAGGATTCACCTAGCAATTCATATTCGCCTAAAGACCGTACATGCACCAGCTGTGTATGACCACCAGAAACCAACAATGCTACAAACGGTGGCTTAGGCGCATTTTCTTCTAACATGGGTGCCAATAGATGACCTTCCATATGGTGCACACCTATAGTAGGTAGATCCCACGCCATACCTAAAGCACGGCCTGTGGCAGCACCCACCATTAAAGCGCCTATAAGGCCTGGCCCTGCAGTATAAGCAACACCGTCCACATCGCCGTAAGCTAATCCTGCTTTATCGAATACTTCTCGCATTAAAGGCACGAGCTTACGAATATGATCTCTTGAGGCCAACTCTGGCACTACCCCACCATACTCAGCATGTACGGCCACTTGGCTATACAAAGCCTCAGACAATATGCCCTTTTGAGTGTCGTATATAGCGACCCCAGTTTCGTCACAAGATGTTTCTATGCCTAATACGCGCATGAATAAGCCAATTAATTAAATAATCTAATAAGTAGGGCGCGAATTTTACCTTTCATCAAGCCTAATGGCCACACGTACAAGAGTGATTTGCTCCATCGATTAAAAACACCTTTAACTTGATGGAAAATTGGCTTTACACTGGCCAACACATAAGAGTAAAATATGCGGCCTTGATCAGTTAGGAACACCTCCTTTAGTTTGCATTTAAGACTAACAAGGTAAGTGAAGATAAAAACATTCGGATTGCTGCCTAATGCAGCCTCCACAATTAGGTAAAGATATGCCAGCTGTAAAACTGAAAGACAACGAACCATTTGACATTGCCCTACGTCGCTTCAAGCGCGCTTGTGAAAAAGCAGGCACTCTAGCAGACGTTCGCAAAGGCGAATTTTACGAAAAGCCAACCAGCGTTCGCAAGCGTCAAGCTGCTGCAGCTGTTAAGCGTCACGCTAAGAAGCTAGTCCGCGAAAACCGTCGTCACGTTCGTTTATACTAGGTTTTACACCTAATAATAGAACCCTGCATGAGTTGCTTTACTGCCTGATAGCCCCATACCTCGAGGGTCTACCGATTAAAGCGATGCAGTAAAGCATACATGAGGGGCGGTTTTTCAGTTACCCGCCCCCTTGTCGTGTCTGTCGTTTACGCATTATCCGCAAACCAAGAAATAATTTAGCGTAAGCTAAGTAAGCTTATAAGCAACACTATAATTACTGAAACCAACACAGGCAGAACTCACCATGTCCGATTTAAAGCTTCAACTTAAAGATGCTCAAAAACAAGCCATGCGTGAGAAGAACAAACTTCGCCTTACCTGCATCCGCACCATGCTATCAGAATTCAAACGCATCGAAGTTGATGAGCGCATTGAAGTAGACCAAGCCCGCGGCCTAGCAGTACTTGATAAAATGCTTAAGCAACGTCGCGACTCTATCAGTCAATACGAAGCAGCTAACCGTCAAGACTTAGCCGATGTCGAACACTCTGAAATGAGCGTCATTCAAGAGTTTTTACCTACCCCACTAACAGACGACGAAGTAAGCGCACTTATCGCCCAAGCTATTATCGATTCTGGCGCTACAACCATGCAAGACATGGGTAAAGTCATGGGTATTCTTAAGCCACAGTTGCAAGGGCGCGCTGATATAGGCAAAGTAAGTGGTAAGATCAAAGCACAACTTGCTTAGGCTTTTATTAAAAGGCAAACCACGTGGCGTCACGCATACCGCAATCATTCATTGATGACCTTCTCGACCGGACCGATATCGTCGACTTGGTTGACGGACACGTAAAACTTAAAAAAACTGGCCGTAACTACTCCGCATGCTGCCCTTTTCATAAAGAAAAAACACCCTCTTTTAGCGTTGCTCCTGATAAGCAATTTTACTATTGCTTTGGCTGTGGTGCTGGCGGCAACGCCATTGGTTTTTTAATGCAACTAGAAAACCTAAACTTCCCTGAAGCTGTAGAAGAACTCGCAGGTAAAGCTGGCCTCACTGTCCCTAAAGACGACAGCATCACCAGTAAAGCCGCATCTGCAGCCAGCCAAGCTAAAACCCAAGCCCGAAATCAGGCTTATGACTTACTGAACCGCGCCAGCCAATACTACCAAAGCCAGTTACGTCGTCATCCAGATCGACAAAAGGCAGTAACTTACCTTAAAGGCCGCGGCCTAAGTGGCCAAATAGCGCAACGATTTGGTGTAGGTTACGCACCCGTGGGCTGGCAAAATCTCATGCAGGAATTAGCGCCGAAACCCGAACAGGAAGAGGCACTTATTGATTCTGGCATGGTAGTGGAAAAAGAAGAGAATAAACGCCGCTACGATCGCTTCCGTGATCGCATCATGTTCCCCATTAAAGACTACAAAGGCCGCATTATCGCCTTTGGTGGGCGCGTCCTGGGAGACGAAAAACCCAAGTACCTAAACTCCCCAGAAACTGTGGTTTTTCACAAACAAAAAGAGCTTTATGGCCTCTACGAAGCCCGCCAACACGAACGCAACCTTAAGCGTATTTTAGTGGTTGAAGGCTATATGGACGTGGTTGCTCTAGCACAACATAATATCAACTATGCCGTAGCTACCCTTGGCACCAGCACTAGCACCTTTCATTTAGAGCGTATCTTTAAGCTAGTGAGTGAAGTAGTGTTTTGTTTTGACGGTGACGCCGCCGGCTTAAAAGCTGCAGACCGTGCTATGCACACCTGCCTCCCTTTTATGGAAGATGGTCGGCAAGCACGCTTTCTATTATTACCAGATGGCGAAGACCCAGACTCTATAGTGCGCCAAGAAGGCAACGAGAAGCTTACCGCACGCATTATAAACGCTACGCCCCTGAGTGATTTTTTGTTTCAACGCTTAGGGCAAGATTTAGACCCTCATAACTTAGAGCACAGAGCAAAACTGGCCACCGATGCCAGCCCATTAATTGAAACCATACCCAAAGGTATTATGCGCAGCATGATGCAGGCACGATTAAGCAAAATTACCGGCCTAGATAAAGACACCCTAGCAGAATTAAGCGCCCTCAAAACGCCGGTTACACCACGAGCTCCTGCGCCAATTACCGAGCCAGCCGATAAAAATCAGACCAGCACCAGCACCAGCACCAAAACAGTATCTTCAAGTACTGCTAATACCACTAAAAACCACACTCGCGATTATGCCGATTACCACATGGCAGATACCCATTCAGACACTAATGAAGACACACACCATTGGCATGATGAGCACTATCAATCATCTTTGCCTGCTGATAAATCTTTACCATCAAGACAGTACTTTAGCGCCACCTTGCCCAAAGTACAGAATCCCGCTCAAGCGGCAATCCGTATTATTTTGCGACACCCAGAAACGGTTGAACATATCAATGAAATTCCCAGCCACTTAGCCGAATTAAAGATGCAGGATGCCGGGGTACTCACTCAGCTACTGAGTACAGTACAAACCATGCGCAAAGTACTGAAGCGCTGGCCAAACCCTGCAGAACTACATATTGAATGCGCTACGTGGGACGCATGGCCTATGTTACGCCAGCTAGCTGCAATGGAATCACTATTATCCCAAGGCGACTACCCACAACAGCTAGAAGAAGCTATTAATCGCCTACTGGACCACCATTTTGAAGAACGTTTCAACCACTTATTACACTTAGTATCCCAACCTGATGCCGACGCGAGCACCAAGCAACAACTCAAAGAACTGATAAAAGAAAAAGAAGAGTTGCAAAAGCGGCTAAAAAGTACACAATAGACAAACTAATGGATCTTACACTGATCCATGGCTATCGGGCGGCATGCTAGGCATTGCAAAAACAGACCCATATCAGCTATCGTCTCGTGCAGGCTTCAAAAAGCACAAAACACCAGCTAATTCCTTATCATTTGTGGAAGAATTCCTGATTCTCTACTATAATGGAGGGCTGACATATTTCAATATCCGTTCACTTACCTATAGGGTTGTCATGGCCGCCAACGAACAGCAACAATCACGCTTAAAGCAATTGATCATCAAAGGTCGTGAGCAGGGCTTTTTAACTTACGCAGAAGTTAACGATCACCTGCCACAAAACATTGCCGATCCAGATCAAGTCGAAGACATTATCGGCATGATTAACGACATGGGTATTACTGTATCTGAGCAAGCGCCAGATGCCGAAACATTACTCATGACAGACGGCGACTCTACTGATGACGCCGCCGCTGAAGAAGCCGCAGCCGCATTAGCTGCCGTAGAAAATGAGGCCGGACGCACCACCGACCCCGTGCGTATGTATATGCGCGAAATGGGTACTGTAGAACTTCTTACTCGTGAAGGCGAAATCGTCATTGCTAAACGCATTGAAGAAGGCCTACGTGATGTGATGAGCGCTTTAGCTCATTATCCAGATAGCGTCATCACCATCATTGATGCATACAAGCACATCTTTACCGAAGAAGGCCGCTTAAGCGACCTTTTTAGTGGCTACATTGATCCAGATGGTGAACCTGATCCCTCTCCAATCAACCCCACCACTGTTGTGAAGAGTGATACAGACGAAGAAGAAGAAGAAACAGACAATGGTCCAGATCCAATTGAAACAGCAGAGCGCTTTGCCGAGTTAGAAGAGCAGTTAGTAACAGCTCTAACTGCTGTTGCAGCGCATGGCCGCGAAAGTGAAGAAGCTAAAGAAGCTTACGCTCACCTTGGTTTCCTCTTCTCGCCATTAAAACTTGTGCCTAAGCATTTTGAATCTGTGGCTAAGCACCCTCGTGGCGCACTTGCCCGTATTCGTGCCCAAGAAAAAATCATTAGCACGCTATGCCACCGCACCGCAAAAATGCCCCGTAATGTTTTCCTTGCCCAATTCCCTGGCAACGAAACTAACGTAGGCTGGGCAGATGAACTTATTGCCAGTGGCGCAGCCTATGCACCTGCTATTCGCCGTCATGCTGTAGACCTTCGCCGTGCTCAACGTAAACTAGCTACAGTTGTTGATGAAGCAGGCATTAGCCTAGCCGAAATTAAAGACATCAACCGGCGCATGATTATGGGCGAAGCCCGTGCACGTCGCGCCAAAAAAGAAATGGTAGAAGCCAACCTACGTTTGGTTATCTCAATTGCCAAGAAGTATACCAACCGTGGACTTCAGTTCTTGGATCTTATTCAAGAAGGCAACATTGGTTTGATGAAGGCCGTAGACAAATTTGAATACCGTCGTGGTTATAAGTTCTCTACTTATGCTACATGGTGGATTCGCCAGGCTATCACACGCTCCATTGCAGACCAAGCTCGTACTATCCGTATTCCAGTGCATATGATTGAGACTATTAACAAGCTCAACCGTATCTCTCGTCAAATGCTTCAAGAAATGGGCCGCGAACCTACGCCAGAAGAACTAGGCGAACGTATGGAAATGCCAGAAGACAAGATCCGCAAAGTGCTTAAAATTGCTAAAGAGCCTATCTCTATGGAAACTCCCATCGGTGACGATGAAGATTCCAGCCTAGGTGATTTTATCGAAGACAGCTCTATGGACTCACCTATCGACTCCGCTACTAGCGAAGGCCTACGAGAAGCCACACGAGATGTATTAGAAGGCCTTACACCTCGTGAATCTAAAGTGTTACGTATGCGTTTTGGTATCGATATGAATACCGACCATACCTTAGAAGAAGTGGGCAAGCAGTTTGATGTGACACGTGAACGTATCCGTCAGATTGAAGCCAAAGCACTACGTAAGTTGCGCCACCCAATGCGCTCTGACCACCTACGTAGCTTCATCGAAGACTAGTCTTCGCGATAAGGTCGCCCCAGCTGTATGCGTCAATCGCTTTGCAGCTGGGGCGACCTTCATTACACCCCTATCAAGTCGTTTATAAACCTGTATTCTTCGCATTAAATTGCTATATTGCTGTAAGCACCCACCTACTTTGATGCTTGATTTCATGCTTATGTCGCTCGCCCTATTAAGATCCAACAATACCATAGGTATTATGTGCGCTATTGGTGCTAGCGTGTGCTTCTCCACTACAGACGTTACCATTAAGTTCCTTAGTGATGCCTACGCGCTACATCAAATTATTCTATTGCGTTCTGCCATAGGCATGGCAGCCATGTTGATGATACTGCTGGCGAGCTCTGGCGGTCTGCAGAGTTTAACCGCGTAGCGTAAATCTCGGGGGCTTGCCCCCGAGCTGGATAGCGTACAATGGCCTTTGGCCATTGTGGGGTATCCAACTTATGGAGCTACAAAGAAATACGCACCATGTTTTTCGGT
>Ga0114995_10003891_pt1 | contig 10034 bp, 6 predicted proteins | sample ArcticOcean_MG_C_11_FD_87038 | JGI IMG/M metagenome (GOLD analysis project Ga0114995, IMG submission 87038) | Marine microbial communities from western Arctic Ocean - ArcticOcean_MG_CB2_154 | ecosystem: Environmental > Aquatic > Marine > Oceanic | place: Arctic Ocean: Canada Basin | collected... | reverse complement strand
TTGAACGTCAAGCCCTGTTTCACTACTACTCCCTAGCGATGGGACTAATAGCCCTGATTTACGTTCATCATTAAGAGGAAAAGTAATGTATGGGGTATAAAATACCGGTACATCCTTAATACGGACAACGACATCCATTGCAGTACCAACGGCTTCCTGATGATCTAAGTGCACCTCAGTCGCTTTTAAGCTCCAAAAATTATCACCCTTCAAACATGTTGTATAACTCGCATTGTGAAGGTCCGTTTCGCTCGCACCATTCTTAGATACATAACCTGCTTCTCCGCGAGCATGTGATCGCCGCAAAAGATACTCAGCGTCAATTAACACGCCTCTATCTGAATTCAACGACCATTCAGCTTGATCTGCATCTAAAATAATATCGCTATCACGTAACCTCAATTTATTTTGAGCCGTTATTATGCCCGAGGATTGGTTGTAGCTAGCACGATTAGTAGTTAATTCTTGACCACCACGTTTAACAACAACATTGCCTTTAAAAATAGAGGTCCCTTTACCAACTAATTGAGCATTGTCAGCCTCGATATCAACCAACTCTCCATCCATTTCCTGCGTAGAGTTTAGAAAACCAGTATTTTTTGTTAAATCACAATAAGGCAAAGTAGCTTGTTTCGCCGTCACTGAGGTATTAAAGCACGACAATGCAACCATAAATAAAACAATCAGTTTCCGCATTATTTGTCCCAAAGCAATAACTAAATAATTATTCGACGGAGTCGAATAAAGAGTATTCTAAGATTCTTCTCATACAAATGAGTTTTCATCAAATTGTCACTACTATAGCGGATACAGAACACAATACGAAATACCTAATCTTAAGTCCTCTGACTATACTTTTCAAAAGTGACTTTAACGACTATATTCTATACATATGCACTAGTCCTTGTTGCTGCCTCTATGTTTTGAAAGTATTTGTTGACAGCGAAATTTGAAATCCATATAGTATGCGCTTGCTTTCGGGGCTATAGCTCAGCTGGGAGAGCGCTTGCATGGCATGCAAGAGGTCGGCGGTTCGATCCCGCCTAGCTCCACCAGTAACAAAGCACCGTTTTAGGTCCCCATCGTCTAGAGGCCTAGGACACCGCCCTTTCACGGCGGTAACGGGGGTTCGAACCCCCCTGGGGACGCCATATAAGAAAGGGCCAGCGTGTTAACGCTGGCCCTTTTCTATTTTAATACCACTAACAAGCCCACTACTCAAGATAGCCTCGCTAATAAATCCGTCTCATTCCATAATAACCCAAACCTGCAAACAAAAAAGTCGGTAAAGCCGCAGAAAACCAAGGTGCAAGACCATAGACAATACCAATATTTTGGAAGCTTTGATTAAATAAGTGAAAACCAATTCCCACTAGAGCCCCAACCAATATCCGGCCACCGATCGGTGCGGACCTTAATGGTCCAAAAACAAAAGGCACGGCTAAAAAAACCATAACAGCTGAACTCAAAGGCATCATCATTTTCATCCAAAATGCCATTTGATAATGATTCACAGATTGATGGTTTTTGTCCAAATATTCAATATATTCAAGTAAGGACCAAATGGGTAAAAACTCAGGCGGAACTATAACAATATCAAGCATATCTGGGTTTAAAGAAAATTCCCACTGTGTATATTTAGCAGTACTCACCTTAACCCCACCCTTATCTAGTGAGCTCTGTACAACCTCTGATAGTATCCAACCCTCGTCCTCATAACTTGCCTCTTCAGCCTTCGTCACAGTCAGTAGGCGGTTGTCGTCATCAAACTTATAAATTGAAATACCCTGAAGACGACCATCAGGTAAGATTCGCGCAATATGATTAAAATGTCTTCCATCCCTAGTCCAAAATCCATTTTCAATTCGTGTTCCTACTGATCCCGTTTGCGCCATTGACTGAATTTCACGTGCTTTTTGCTCTGCTGTGGGCCTTATTACTTCTCCCACAAACAAAGCAATACACATCAAAGCTAAAGCTACCAACATGACAGCCTTGCTTATTTTCTCAATAGAAATACCTGCAGCACGCATTACAACAAGTTCGGTTTGACTTGCCAAACTACCCAAACCTAATACGCTTCCCAACAATGCCGCCACAGGCAATAATTCATAGAACCGTTTTGGCGTAGATAATGCCAAGAAGGATAATACGTCTTCAAGCTGATATTTACCTTTACCAATATCTTCCAGTTCAGAAATAAAATCCATGAAGGTATACAAGCCAAGTAATACCAGCAAAACTAAGCCAGTGCTCGCCAAAATAGTCTTAGCAATGTAGCGTTGTAATATTGTCACGATTGGTGGCCTTTATTAGGTTTATATTGCACCCACAGCTGGCTGACTTTTTGCTGGTTAAACAACAGCAATAAAACAACAATCATCAGCAGATGTACCCATAAGCCACCCAGCCAAGGTGATATAACGCCCTTAGCTATCCATGCTTGAGATATGCCCAATAGATTGCTATAAACTATATAAAGTAAAATCGCTGGTAGAAGTCCAGCGTAACGACCTTTTCTAGGACCTGTATTAGCAAAATGCATTGCAAAAAAACATAACAGCACTGTCATAATTGCAGCGGAAATACGCCACTGAATTTCAGCTAAATCTTTATTTTCCCCACGTGTCCACAAATCCGAGGTAGAAAGAGATTTATGACGCTCTCTAACTAGTTTATCTCCACCCTTTTCAACTAGTAAGCTATGAGTTTCAAACTCGAAAATGACGAAATCCTTATCGCCAGCTTGTCCCTCATAACGATAACCATCTTCCAATACTAAATATTTATTTCCAGTCTGGGAATCAATATCAAACCGTCCTCGTTTGGCCCTAAAAATAAGGGGTCTCTCACCACGGTTAATCTCAATAAACACACTTTCCATCTTTTGATTGTCATTACTTAAGCCCTGTGAATAGAAAGTCCAACTACCATCACGACTTTCTTTAAAACTACCCGCAACAAGACCACTAGTATCAGCTGCCATTTTTGCTCTTTGTTCTAATTCATAACGGCCTGACAATACATTAGGTACGATTGCTAATGACAACATAGCCACAATCAATGCGGTTGAAATGGAGAAGATAGCAACATTACGTATCACGCGCTTATTCGGTATGCCACAAGAAGCTATGACCGTAAGTTCGCTATCAGAATTCATTCGCCCTAGTGCTAATAGAACTGCTAGAAAAGCTCCTATCGGTAGCAATAATGATAACGCTCCTAGTGAGCTGTAACCCAATAGAGTAATGATTACCTCACCTGGTAAATTACCCAAGGCAGCCTGCCCTAGATACCTAGAAAAACGCGTTGCAACATAAATCAGCCACAAGACACCGATAACAGCTATCAAGTTTAATGAAAACTCGCGTAATAAATAGCGGTCGATCACTAAAAAATTTGCACAGATAATTTTACGAATAGCAGGCATTAATTAATAGTCTTAGTTACAATAGAGTTATGTAAAAGAAAAAAACAGCTCACTCCCTATCAGTACACTCATTACTTTTAAGGCTAAAGCTATTATCTTTTTTTAATGTTAAGTTTGCAGTCTAAATCATCTACGCTCATAGGAGAAATTAATGCAGTATTTTGTCACAACTAATACACCCGCAACAGAAAAAACAGATTGCGTGGTCATTGCCATCTTCGAACAAGGCTTACTAAGCTCGGCCGCTACAGCCCTTAATGACAGTACCAACGGGCGAATAGAATCTATTGTTAAGCGTGGTGATATTACAGGTAAAGCGGGTCAAACATTACTACTTCATGATGTTGATGGTGTCAAAAGCTCTCGTGTTTTATTAGTCGGTTGCGGTAAAAAAACAGGCATAAAAGAAAATGACTTTAACACTATCATTACTGCCGTCACAAAAATGCTAGACAACTCTGCCGCAGAACAAGCAAGCTTATATTTAAATGACCTTAACGTCAGTGATAGGCCAGTACAATGGTTAGTTACACAGACCATCATTGTGGCCGAATCAAGTTTGTATCAATATACGAAAACTAAAAGTAATCCAAAAACCACTAAAAACCCGATCGAACGACTCTCATTTTTTACTGATGTTAATAAAGTTGAAGTTAGGCAAGCTACTGCTAACGGGCTTGCGATTGCTAACGGTATGCGTTTGGCTAGGGAACTTGGTGATTTACCAGCTAATGTTTGCACTCCTAGTTACCTCGCGGAACAAGCAGAACAAATTGGTCAACAATTTGATAACGTTACGACAACAATCTTAGATGAAGATGAGATGGAGTCACTAGGTATGGGGTCTCTACTCTCAGTCTCTCGAGGAAGTCGCCAACCCGCCAAACTCATCACCATGAACTATCAGGGCGCTAACGATGAAAAGCCCGTCGTGCTAGTTGGCAAAGGCCTAACTTTTGATTCTGGAGGTATTTCACTCAAGCCCCCCGGTGGTATGGATGAGATGAAATATGATATGTGTGGTAGTGCCAGTGTTTTCGGTACAATTACTGCCATCGCTGAACTTAATTTACCCATTAATGTGATAGGGCTCGTACCTAGTTCAGAAAACATGCCAGATGGTGATGCCAATAAGCCTGGTGATATCGTTACCAGTATGGCTGGTAAGACAATTGAAATCTTAAATACTGACGCTGAAGGACGATTAATTTTATGTGATGCATTAACCTACAGTGAACGTTTTGACCCGGCTGTCGTTATAGATATTGCCACATTAACCGGTGCCATTATAGTGGCCTTAGGTAGTAAAACAACTGGTTTAATGGCCAACGATCAAAAGCTAGCTGATGATTTACTTCAAGCAGGCCTTGATAGTCACGATAAAGCTTGGCAGCTGCCTTTATGGGATGAATATCAGGAGCAACTTGACAGTAACTTTGCTGATATTGCTAACATAGGAAGTAAGGGAGCTGGAAGTATCACAGCGGCTTGTTTCTTATCTCGTTTTACAGAGAAATTTACATGGGCCCATCTTGATATTGCTGGTACTGCATGGACAAGTGGCGGTAAAGCAAAAGGTGCCACCGGTCGTCCCGTTCCGATGCTAGTACAGTACTTAATGAATCGTATAAGTAAAAGTTAAGTAACAGTATTAAAAATGACTCGGATCAGCTTTTATATTTTAAAAAGTTCACAAGAACACGACCGGCAAGTATTTGCTTGCCGGTTAATTGAAAAAGCTCATGCGAAAGGCAACCAGATTTATATTCATGTTGACAGTCAGGAACAAGCAAATCAATTCAATGACTTACTGTGGTCATTTAGATCTAACAGTTTTGTACCTCATCAACTTATGTACGACACATCTCAAACAACACAGGATGACTGTCCTATTCTGATTGGCTATGAAGCTACTCCACCCCGCCTAATGAATCTATTAATCAATCTTAGCTCTGAACAACCGATTTTTTTCAGTCAATTTGAACGTGTTGCCGAATTTATTAATGATAATGAGACCATCAAAGCACAAGGCCGAGAACGCTACCAATTTTACAAAGAACGCGGCTACGAATTAGAAAGCCACAAGCTCTAAATGGTTCTGAGTCAAACTTACGACTTTTACAGAAAAGCATTGGCTCAACACGTTACAATAGCTGTATCAATTTAACGACTAACTTAAAAAATAAAGCAATCATGGAAAAAACCTACGACCCTGACCAGATAGAACAAACTTGGTATAAAAAATGGGAAAAAGATGGTGAGTTTTCACCTTCTGGTGAAGGGACACCTTATGCCATTATGCTGCCCCCACCTAATGTGACGGGGAGCCTTCATATGGGCCATGGTTTTAATAACACCATCATGGATACACTTACTCGATATCACCGAATGAAGGGAGATAACACCTTATGGCAACCTGGTACGGATCATGCCGGCATTGCCACTCAGATGGTAGTCGAACGTCAATTGAATGCTGAAGGTAAAACACGCCATGATCTAGGTCGCGCACAATTTATTGACCGCGTTTGGGATTGGAAAAAAGAGTCTGGTGATAACATAACACGTCAATTGCGTCGTCTAGGCTCATCTCTAGACTGGTCTCGCGATCGATTTACTATGGATGATGGTCTATCTGAATCCGTTAAGCATGTCTTTATTAAGCTCCATAAAGAAGGACTGATATACCGTGGAAAACGCCTCGTCAATTGGGATCCTGTTCTTCACACAGCGGTCTCTGACTTAGAAGTATTATCTCAGGAAGAGTCGGGGCATTTATGGCATTTCAAATACCCATTAACTGATGGAACTGGCCACCTCATTGTAGCTACAACAAGACCTGAGACTATGCTCGGTGATACGGCCGTAGCCGTGCACCCTGATGATGAACGTTATAGTCATTTAGTTGGCAGAATGATCACATTGCCACTCGTTGGCCGTGAAATACCAATAATTGCCGATGACTATGTCGATCCTGAATTTGGTACAGGTTGTGTGAAAATAACTCCTGCTCATGACTTTAATGATGCTGAAATGGGCCAACGTCATAACTTAGAGAAAATAAATATTCTCACCATTGATGCTGCCATTAATGAAAATGCACCTGATAAGTACCGAGGACTTGATCGTTACAAAGCACGAAAAGTAATCGTACAAGACTTTGATGATCTAAACTTGTTAGATAATGTTAAGGAGCACAAACTCATGGTTCCTCGAGGTGATAGAACTGGAGCTGTCATTGAACCTCTACTAACAGACCAATGGTATGTCAAAGCTGATGTATTGGCCAAACCAGCAGTCAAAGCAGTTCAAGAAGGAAAAGTAAAGTTTGTACCAGGTAATTGGGATAAAACCTTTTATAACTGGATGGATGGTATCCAAGATTGGTGCATATCTCGACAAATATGGTGGGGGCACCGCATCCCTGCATGGTACGATGAACAGAATAATATATACGTCGGACAAGATGAAGGTAGTGTTAGAAAAGACAATAATATCCCGTCCACAACGCCACTAAGACAAGACGAAGATGTATTAGACACCTGGTTCTCATCTGCACTTTGGCCATTCTCAACACTAGGCTGGCCAGAAAATACTGATGCTGTCAAAACTTGGTACCCCGGTAGTGTTTTAGTAACAGGTTTTGATATTATATTCTTCTGGGTTGCCAGAATGATGATGATGGGTCTACATTTTATGGACGAAGTGCCATTTAAAGAAGTTTATATTCATGGGCTAGTTCGTGATTCTCACGGTCATAAGATGTCAAAGTCAAAAGGTAATGTCCTTGACCCCATAGATATTATTGATGGTATTGAACTAGAAACATTAGTAAAAAAACGCACTTCGGGAATGATGCAGCCCGCATTAGCGGCCAAAATAGAAAAAGCAACTCGTAAAGAGTTCCCCGATGGCATTAATGGTCATGGCACAGACGCTCTACGATTTACGTTTGCATCACTAGCATCTACAGGCCGTGATATCAATTTCGATATGAACCGTATTGCAGGTTATCGTAACTTCTGCAATAAATTATGGAATGCTGCCCGCTATGTTTTGATAAATACAGAAGGGCAAGATACTGGCATCAATAATGATAATATTGAATTGAGTCTCGCTGACCGTTGGATCCTCTCGCGACTTCAGACAACAATACTCGATGTGACTACAGCCATTGATAATTATCGATTTGATCATGCTGCACAAGGAATTTACGAGTTTATTTGGAACCATTATTGTGACTGGTATTTAGAATTATCTAAACCTGTATTAACCAATGAAAATGCTTCCGAAGCAGCGCAGCGCGGAACACGTAAAACCTTAGTTATAGTTTTAGAAAGTGTACTTCGCCTCACTCACCCGATCATGCCCTTCATCACAGAGGAAATTTGGCAAACTCTAGCGCCACTCGCAGGCAAATCTGCTGATGGTAGTATCATGAGTCAGCCATATCCTCTAGTCGATAATGAGCAACTAGATGTCATTGCAGTTGCTGATATGGAATGGTTAATGGAGTTCATAACCGGTGTACGTTCAATCCGCTCACAGATGAATATTCCTCCTAAAAAGAAACTAGATGTACTGCTTAAAGATTCTACGAAATATGACCAAAAGAGATTATCAGCTAATCATGAATTTTTAAGCCGTTTGGCAAATCTTGAATCCATCACATTACTCAAAGGTGATGCGCCCGCTGCTGCAACGGCATTGGTCGGTAAAATGGAAATACTCATCCCATTAGATGGGTTAATAGATAAAAATGCGGAAATTCAACGGCTTGATAAAGAAATAACTAAGTTTGAAAAAATCATCAAACAATCAACTGATAAACTTAACAATGATAACTACGTTGCTAAGGCACCCGCGGATGTTGTTCAAAAAGAGAGAGATAAACTTGGTGACATGGATCAGGCCTTATCGCAACTGCAGCAACAGCGCCAATCTTTAACTTAAGTTATCTCCATACCAGTATAAAAAGCCTAGCATGCTCTCATGCTAGGCTTTTACAAGTACTGTCTTACAGGCTTTGATTACATTTCAAGTGGCTTAATCTCCCTTCGAAATAAATAAAAGCTTAAAGCAAATGTGTACCGTGAGTAAGTGCAGCACCTGCTCTTAGGGCAGTTGCAACAAAAACAGTTTCAGATAGCTCTTGCTCAGTTGCACCCGCTTTTTTAGCAGCTGCTTTATGTACTTCTAGGCAATAAGGACATTGAGTTGTTAAGGCAACAGCCAAAGCCATCAATTCTTTGTATTTTACTGGAATTGCACCATCTGCAAGCGCAGCTTTATCAAGTGCTTGAAACGCAGCTAGTGCCTCAGGTGTATTCTTTTGCAGCGTGGCTAATTTATCCAGGTTAGACATATCGTACATTTCTATTTTCCCCTCATTATGGTGTCGTATATAAATAAAACTTTATTGGTTCAGCCAAGTGACTAAAGACCAACTACTAGACTATTGGATTGTTGAATTAAGATCAAGCTATCAACACTGAGAAAAAAGACTTACTTTTAAATTCCACGTGACAGCTGATAGTAAAATGAACAGCTCTTATGGCCTCTTTATCTTTATATAAATAAAATAGTTTTATTCGTTTATTTTATAATAACTTACACCCGTAAAACTCATAAGCCTCAGTATAACCTCAATTTAATGAGGACTGGCTGGCTTGTACTCTCTGTATTTAGGCACCCAAAACTCTAATTCGATAGCTGTTCTTAAGGCTTCATTTGACATTTTAGCTGCCAAACCTTGCTCTTGAGCTACTTTCCCAACAGCAAAAGCAATCTCTTTACTTAATTCACCTATATCTGCCAAATTTGGTAATAACGCTTCTTCTTGGTTTTCAGCTGAGGAGGAAGCAGTAGCAAGCACCTCACTAGCAGCGACAAGCATCTCATCACTTATGTGTTGGATCTTAGCCGCCACTACAGCAAGGCCGAAAGCTGGGAAAATATAACTATTATTACATTGAGGAATATTGTAAGTCTGGCCTTCATATGTAACCGGCTTAAATGGACTTCCTGTTGCTATTAAAGCACGTCCTTTTGACCAGCTAATAAGCTGCTCTGGTGTTGCTTCAATCTGTTTAGAAGGGTTGCTTAACGGTAAAATAACAGGTTGCTCACAACCCAGCATCAACATGTTAATAATTGCTTCACTAAATAAGCCTGTTTGCCCCGACACACCAACCAAAACCGTTGGTTTTACATAACGTATCGTCTCGTAGAGAGAGGGGTAGTCACTAGAGTACTCCCAACTTTGGATCTCGTTAGGATCTTTAGATAATGAAAACTGAAAGTCTAACAATGTCTTCATATTGGAGACAAGCAAACCGTGCCTATCAATCATAAACACTTGGCTTCTAGCTTGTAATTCGGAAACTCCTTCAGAACACATTTGCATAACAATTTGTTCTGCAATACCACAGCCTGCTGAACCCGCTCCTGCAAACACCACTTTTTGTTCACTCAAGCGCACATTTTTGATTCTACATGCAGATAATAAGGTACCTACTGTCACAACAGCCGTACCCTGTATATCATCATTAAAGCAACAAATCTCATCACGATAACGTTTCAATAATGGGAGAGCATTAGTCTGGTT
>Ga0114995_10003881_pt1 | contig 10050 bp, 7 predicted proteins | sample ArcticOcean_MG_C_11_FD_87038 | JGI IMG/M metagenome (GOLD analysis project Ga0114995, IMG submission 87038) | Marine microbial communities from western Arctic Ocean - ArcticOcean_MG_CB2_154 | ecosystem: Environmental > Aquatic > Marine > Oceanic | place: Arctic Ocean: Canada Basin | collected... | reverse complement strand
TTACTTTTAATACCAGTATCAATTTTACTAAAACAATCTATTAGGAATATAAAAACAATAATTGCTTATTTTGCGAGTATTTCAATTTCAATTTTAGTCGCTAGTCTACCTATAATACTTAGTTTGATAGAAATACAAGAAACTCACCGACTTAACAGCGATGTTAACAATATTTATTTAATCTTAAGTAATACTTTAAATTTATTTACAGCTAAGTTTTCTACTACAGGATTAGAGAATTTATACCCTATACCATTATTTTTTCTTTATTTTTTTATTTTACTTTTTTCAATTATATCTAAAGAAAAAATCTTGCTTCGGCTGGGATTTTTTTTAATACTATTATTCGGTATAAGTTTATTCATAAATCTATTTATGAAAAATATAATTTTTCTAAATTTTTTAAGTTTTTTGCAGGGATTTAATTTTAAAAGAATTGATCGTATTATACCGCTGATTTTATCAGTGATGTTAGCTTACAATCTTAAAGTGTTAAACAAATCTTATTTAAAAAAGTTTATCTATTTTTTATCTATCTCTACTATTGTCACTATTCATGCGTCTATCCCGTTAAAAGAAGCGGGAAAAAAATTATTACAAAATAATTTAAAAAAAAATAAATATGAAGAATTAAAAAAAAACTTTGAAAGTAATATTAGTTTTATAAAAATAAGTAATTTTTTATTAGATAAAAACAATTACCAGAAAGGTAAGTTATCTCTAAATATGAATTCATTAAATACTTTCGACAATTATTATAAATTTGAAATATATAGTTCTGTTAAATCGATCGTAAAACAAGATAGATTGATGTCGATAGGGATTGAACCAATGATAGCTGTTATGAACGACATAAAAGCAATAGACGGTTATCACACGATTTATCCGATGGATTATAAAAAAAAATTTAGAAAAATAATTGCCGCTGAACTAGAAGCAAATAATAGACTGAAAGACTACTATGACAATTTTGGTAATAGGGTTTATGTTTTTTACAACGATAGCAAAAATCTATTGATAAATTTTGAAGAAGCAAAAAAAATAGGAGCATCTTACGTATTATCTTCTTTTGTAATTAAGAACGAATCTCTGAAACTAGTTAAGAAATTAGAGAACGTATTTCTTTATAAAATATTGTAAATACTTATGATTTTTATACACATATAAGTTTAAGTTTAAAGAAACTTTAATAATCAAGAATTTTATTGCTGATTCTAATTTTTTCTGTTCAAGAGTGTTCAAAATGTCTATATAATTAATCAAATATGAAAAAATTAATAGCTTTTTGTGACTTGGCTTACACTGGCGCAGGAATGTCAAGCAATGCATTTCCTTACGCTGTAGGAATAATTGCCTCACATTTAAAAAAAAAATTTGCTGATGAAATTGACGTAGAGCTATTTAAATATCCAGATGATTTTACTAAATATTTAGAAAAAAATACTCCTAAATTTATATGTTTCACCAATTACTCATGGACATTTGATCTTTCCCATGAATTTGCCAAACAAATAAAAAAAAAACATCCAGGAACAATTTCAATTTTTGGAGGTCCTAATTATCCAATAGAACTCGATGAGCAAAAAAAATTTCTCCTAGCATACCCTGGAATCGATTTTTACGTTAAAGGTGAAGGTGAAGTAGCACTTACTAATTTATATGAAAATTTAAAAGCTTTTAGTTTTAATGCCGAAAGTTTAAAAAAAGAAAAATTAAAACTTGGTAATTGTCATTATATTTCGGACAATGAGTTAATTGTTGGACCAAATTTAGAAAGAATATTAGATCTTGGCGATACACCTTCTCCTTATTTAACAGGATTACTAGATAAATTTTTTGACAAACATTTAATACCTGGCATCCAAACCTCAAGAGGATGTCCATTTAAATGTTCTTTTTGTCAAGAAGGAAAAGATTATTTTACTAAAATATGTAAGTACTCACTCGAGAGAATAATTAGTGAAATAGATTATATTGCTGAGAGAGTTAAAAACCCTAATTTATATATATTAGACTCTAATTTTGGAATGTACAAACAAGATATAGAGGTTGCAAAACATATTAATAAAGTAAGACAAAAAGAAGGTTGGCCTAAATACTTAGAGACAGCGTTGGGAAAAAGTAAAAAAGTTATGGAAGTAATCACGATTCTAGAAGGTGGATTGAGCGCTAGTGTAGCCACACAATCAACTGATCCTGAGGTTCTAGAAAATGTTAAAAGGAGAAATGTTCCTGAGGAAACAGCCATAGAAATTATAAACCACGCCGACCAAACTTCGGGGAATAGCTTTGCCGAAATGATACTTTGTTTACCCGGAGATACAAGAGACAGACACTTTAAGTCGATGTTCGACATGATTGACAAGGGAGCTAACGTAGTTAGATCCCATCAGTTACTAATGCTACCGGATTCTGAAATGTATACTAAAGCTTATAGATCTAAATTTGGATTAGAGACAAGATTTCGACTACAACCTAATTGCTTTCAAAACTACAAATTATATGGTGAAGAATTTGCTTGTGCTGAAATTGACGAGTTGTGCGTATCTAATAACACAATGACACATGAAGGGTATCTTGAAGGAAGATTTTTAAATCTAACTGTCGAAATCTTTTATAATAATGGAGTTTTTAAAGAGTATATAAATTTTTTAGAAAAATATAATATAAAAGCCTCATCTTTAGTTAAAAGAGTGAACGAAGAGGTTTCTCAAAGTAATCTTAAAACACTTTATGATGCATTTATTAAAGAAAACAAAACTTCTTTGTGGAGAAGCAGGGAAGAACTAGAAAAATACATAAAAGCTCCAGGCAATATAAAACTTTTTAAAGAACAAAATTTAAGACCAAATGAACAATTAACTTATAGAGCCATGGCATTTTTCAGTAAAATGCAAGATTTACATACTGTTGTGCTTAAAGCATCTAAAGAACTTCTAGAAGAAAAATCTGCATTAAACTCTGAAAGTGAATCTTTTTTAAGCGAACTTACTAGGTTCAGTCTTTTAAGAAAAAATAATTTACTCTCTTTGGATGAAACAAAAACTGAGAAGTTTGCTTATGATTTTACTAAAAATGACTCTCCTTTTACATACTCCAAAAACAAGTCTTTTGAAATTAATTTTTCTCACACCGTTGAACAGAAAAAAGTTATCTTAAATTACATCGAAACATTTGGCGGTAAAGCAGCGGGCAATCTTGGAGCAATGTTGAGTAGAAGTCCAGTTAACTCTTTTTATAGAAATATAGAAATAGTAAATTAAAATTTAAGAATCAAAATTACCAATGTCGGCAAAAAAAAAATATATTGAATTTAAAAACTTAAAAAAAATCAAACAACTACATAATAAAAAAAAAATTATTCTCTGTCACGGCGTGTTCGATTTATTACATGTTGGTCACATTAACTATTTTAAAGAAGCAAAAAATTTAGGTGACATTTTAATTGTTTCAGTTACCAGTGATAAGTTTGTTAACAAAGGTCCAGGGAGACCAGCTTTTACAATAACTAACAGGATTAAGTTTTTACAAGAAATTAACTGTATAAATTATGTTTGCGTAAGTTCTTCTAAGACTGCAGAAAATATAATTTTGAATTTGAAACCTAATTTTTACTGCAAGGGAGAGGATTATTCTTCAAATCGAATAAAATTTGATGAAAATTTAAAAAAAGAAATTACTGCCGTAAAGTCGTTTGGAGGTAAATTTAAAGTTATTAAACAACCTAGCTTTAGTTCGAGTAAGATTATAAATGACAACTCATACCAAAACCTTGATTTAAAAAGTAAAAAATTTATAGAAGAGACTAGAAAAAAATATAGTTCGAACCAAATTCATGATGAGGTTATTAAAATTTCAGATAAAAAAATTTTAATAGTTGGAGAAACAATAGTAGATAATTATATAACTACCGATGCAGTAGGAAAATCAGGCAAAGAACCTGTGATGGTTGTAAAAAAAAAAAAACAAATAAAATTCTTGGGTGGAGTGGGCTATATAGCTAATCTATGCTCTAGTTTCGCAAAAGAAACGAAAATTATTAGTTTTTTGGGTGAAAAAGAAGAAGAAAAAAAATTTGTGATAAAAAATTTAGATAAAAAAGTTAAACATGATTTTTTATTAAAAAAAAATTCACCAACCATAATTAAAACAAGATACTTAGACGATTATAGAAAAAGTAAAATTTTAGGAGTTTATGATATAAATGACGATCTAATATCCAAAAAAGAAGAAAATAATTTTTCAAATATTTTAAAAAAAAATATTAAAAAATACGACATAATTGTTGTTGCTGATTATGGTCATGGTATAATAACAAAAAAAATTAGAAAAATAATTAATGGCAGTAGCAAAAAATTATTTTTAAACACCCAAATCAATTCCTTTAATCGCGGATATCATACAGTTTATAAATATAAAAAAATTAATTCACTCATAATTAATGAAAGTGAGTTACGTTATGAGCTTAAAGATAAACATTCTACGATTCTTAATTTAGCAAAAAAACTGAAAAAAAAAATATCAGTTGACAACATTATTGTTACAAAAGGAAAATTTGGTTCTATTTTAGTCAATTGTAAAAATTGGTCTTCTATTCTATGCCCAGCCTTTAGTGAGAATACTATAGATACAGTAGGTGCAGGGGATACTTTTTTCGCTTTATCTGCCTTATGTATTGGTTCAAAAATAGATAGTAAACTGGCATTATTGATTGGCTCATTAGCAGCAAGTTTTTCCACAAATCAAATTGGAAATCTTTCCGCTTTCAATTTTAAAATTTTAGACAAACAATTAAATCATATTCTCAAATAAAAATGAATTTTTTAATAACCGGTGGAGCTGGATATATAGGAACAAAACTAACAAAACATTTGTTGTCAAAAAGTCATAATGTTGTAGTTGTAGACAATCTTTGGTTTGGAAACAAACACACCAAGCACAAGAATCTAAAAATTATCAAAGAGGATGTAAGAAATTTTGATAAATTAAATATTAAAAAAATACATACTATTATACATTTAGCTAATATTGCTAATGATCCAACCGTAGAATTGAATCCAACTCTTTCTTGGGAGGTAAACGTTTTAGCCTCTAAAATAATTGCAGAACACGCAATTAAAAATAAGGTAAAAAAAATAATTTATTTTAGCTCAGGAAGTGTTTACGGAGTCAAAAAAGAAAAAAAAGTTACAGAAGACTTAAAATTAGATCCTATATCTGTTTACAATAAAACTAAAATGATCGCAGAAAGAATATTTCTGAGTTATAAAAATCAAATTGAAATTAAGTGTCTAAGACCCGCAACTGTTTCTGGTTTTTCAGAAAGGCTGAGACTAGATCTCACGGTTAATAAATTAACATTTGATGCATACTATAAGAAAAAAATATTTGTTGATGGAGGTGCTCAAATAAGACCAACCGTGAACTTAAAGGATATTATTAGAGTTGTTGACCATTTACTTTTTGCAAAAAAAAAATTTAAAAACAATATTTATAATATGGGGTTTGAAAATTTAAGCATTATGCAGGTAGCAAAAAGAATTCAAAAAAAAACAGGAGCTAAACTAATAGTAAAAAAAAAGGTAGACATAAGATCTTATAGACAGGATTCATCAAGATTAATCAAAACTGGTTTCAAAGCAAAATTTAATATAGACGATTCTATAGACGAATTAATTTTGCATTTTAGTCAAAAAAAACTAAATCAGTTTGGTGAAAATAATTTCAATTTGATAAAAATGAAGAAACTAAATGTCAAATAATATTGGAAAAGAAATAGATTTGTTATCCAAGTATCCTAAGCAAAAAAGAGATGTTTTAAAAAGAGGAGAAGCTAAAACTCTTGAACAACAAGAGCTAGCAAGAAAATTTAATAAAGATTTTTTTGACGGGGATCGGAATAATGGATATGGGGGATACTATTACAACGAAAGATTTTGGATTAACGTAGTTCCTGATTTTATTAAATTTTATAATTTAAAAGATGGAGATAAAATTCTAGACATTGGTTGTGGAAAAGGCTTTATGCTTTATGATTTTAAAAAAGCGAACAGCAATTTTGAGGTACAAGGCATAGATATTTCAGAATATGCGATAAAAAATGCAAAACCTGAGGTTAAAGATTATTTAAAAATTGGTGACGCTAAAACGTTAGAATATCCTGATAAATATTTTGATTTGGCAATTTCAATAACAACAGTTCACAACTTGGAACTAGAAGATTGCAAACAAGGACTCAGAGAAATTGAAAGAGTGTCGAAAAACAAATTTATAACTGTTGATGCTTATTCAAATGAGAAAGAAAAAGAATTAATGTATGCTTGGAACTTAACTGCAAAAACAATTCTTCATACAGAGGAATGGAAAAAACTGTTTATAGAATCTCGATATACAGGAGATTTTTATTGGTTTAAGCCATAATGAATAAAAAAATTTATAAAAAAATCTACGAATTACAAAAAAAAATTCGTGTCGTTGAAGAAAAGATATCATTAAATTATCAAAATGACCTAATGAGATGCCCGACTCATTTATCGATTGGTCAAGAAGCCGTTGCAGCCGCGAGCGGATTAGCTTTAAATAAAAAAGATATATCGATAAGCTATCACAGATCACACGCCCACTATTTAGCCAAAGGCGGCAGTGTTAAGAAATTATTTGCCGAGCTTCATGGGTTTGAAGAAGGGTGCAGTAAAGGGATTGGTGGCTCGATGCATTTAACAGATCTTAAAAATAATTTTTATGGTAGCACTGCTATCGTTTCTAACTCAATACCAATTGGTGTTGGTTTGGCCTATTCTTTAAAAGTAAATAATCAAAAAAATATAGTATGTATTTATATTGGAGATGCCTCTGTAGAAGAGGGAGTATTTTATGAGTCATTAAATTTTTGTGTGGTAAAAAAACTCCCTGTAGTTTTTATTTGTGAGAATAATTTTTATTCTGTTTACACGCGGCTTAATGATAGGCAGCCAAAAAATAGAAAAATATATAAATTAGCTAAAGCGATAGGAGCTGAATCTTGTACACTTAAACAAGATAATCCATTCGATCTTTTCTTAAACTTTAAAAAAATATTTGATAAAGTCAGGAAAACAAGTTTTCCATATTTTATAGAAATTGAAACCTATAGATATCTGGAACATTGTGGGCCGAACGATGACACAAAACTTGGTTACAGAACCTTGAAAGAAGTAAATTATTGGAAAAAAAAAGACCCCTTAACATTTGCTAAAAACTTTCTCATTAAAAAAAATGTATTTAAAAAAGAAAAATTAGACTCTTTAGATAAAAATATTTTTAAAAATATTAATATAGATTTTTCGCGTATGTTAAATCTCAAGAAACCTAAATTTAATAGAATAAAAAATTTGGTATATAAAAAATGAATATTACGTATGCTCAAGCAATTAATCTTGCCCTAGTAGAAGAAATGCAAAGAAACAAAAACCTGGTATGTTTTGGATTAGGTGTTAACGACAGTCTTAAGTTTTTTGGAACCACCAAAGGATTAAAAGAAAAATTTGGCGAGAATAGAGTATTTGAAACACCTACTTCAGAAAATGCAATGACAGGAATAGGTATAGGAATGTCGCTTTATAAAAATCCTTGTGTGATGATGCATCAAAGATTAGATTTTTTCCTTTTAGCAATGGATCAACTAGTTAACAGCGGAGCAAAATGGCACTATATGTTTGGTGGTGTAAAAAGTGTTCCAATAACTATTAGATTAGTAGTTGGTAAGGGCTGGGGTCAAGGCCCAACACACTCACAAAGTTTACAAAGTTGGTTTGCACATATACCCGGATTAAAAATAGTCATGCCTTCGTTACCATCCGATGCTTATAATCTTCTAAAAGCATCAATAAGAGATCCAAATCCAGTAATTTTTATTGAACACAGATGGCTGCACGGAAGTGAAGAAAAAAACCTTATAAAAAAAAATATCAATAAACAAATTGGTTTTTCTAAATTATTAAGCAGAGGTAATGATTTTACAGTTGTTACATATTCTTTATCAACCATAGAAGTATTGGCCTTAAGAAAAGAACTTAATAAAAATAATATATATTTTGACCACATAGATCTTCAAACAATAAAACCTTTAGACTTAAATATAGTTAAAAAATCAGTAAAAAAAACAAAAAAACTTTTAGTGTTGGATACTATTTCTCACCCAATTTGCTCAATAGGATCAGAAATATTATCTCAAGTTTTTTTGGACAAAAATATTAAACTCTCAAAAGCACCTTTACTACTAACGCTGCCTGACGTTCCAGCTCCAACTAGCACTTTTTATACAAAAGATTATTATATTAGCAAAGAAGATATATTAAAAAATATTGAAAAATTAATTAATAAAAAAATTAATATAAAAACTAAAAATATTATTCATGACGTTCCTGATTCAAAATTTAAAGGCCCTTTTTAACTTAGATGAAAAAAAAAATACTTGTTTTAGGTAGTTCAAGTTTTTCTGGGGCATCAATAGTTGATTTTTTATTAACTCAAAATAATTATCGAATATTTGGAACCTACAGAAGAAAAAAGAAAGATAGCTATTTACCATATAAGTTTAATAAAAATTTTAGAAAATTTAAAGAATATAAAATTGACTTAACAAAAAAATCAAATCATCTTTTAAAATTAATTACAAAACTAAAACCAGAAATTATTATAGATTTTGCTTCAGTCTGTATGGTCAATGAAAGTTGGAATAACGCAGAGACTTATTTTCAAACTAATGTTTTGTCTAAAACTAGAATGATAGAATATTTAAGTGAGACTAATTTTTTGCAGAAATACATTTACATATCAACACCAGAAGTTTTTGGTTCTTCAAAAAAATTCATCAAAGAAGATCATAAAGTGTTTAATCCAAGAACACCATATGCCACATCTAAATTAAGTTTTGAAATCCTGCTTAAAAATTATTTTAATCATTACAAATTTCCATTGATAATATCTAGATTTTCAAACTTTTATGGTCCAGGTCAACCTCTACATAGGTTAATTCCTAAGTTAATTGCATGCATAGACAGCAATACGAAATTCCCGGTTCAAGGTGATGGAAAATCAAAAAGGAATTTTATTTTTTCTTATGATTTTTGTAATGGAATAAACAAAGTAATAAAAAAAGGAAGAATAGGTGAAGCGTATCATTTTTCTGGAGATACCTTCTACAGTGTAATTAATATCATTAAGAGTGTGTGTGACTTAAAGTCCTATGATATCAAGAAATTAATAATAAAGACAAAAAGTAGAATAGGGCAAGACTTTTTGTACAAACTTGGTTCTAAGAAAACTAGAAGTGATTTAAACTGGAAACCATTTTATGCTTTGAAAGATGGCGTACAAGAGATAATAATTCATCATAATAAATATATTAAAAAAATATCAAAAAGTGATTTAACATATCGTGATAAGGACTTAAAAAAATAATGAAAAACTTTTTACCATCAGAATACAAGAAAAACGAAAAATTAAAAATTAACCACAGCTATTTAGTTGAGCAATTTGCTGACTATTCAAAAATTTTTAAAGAAGTAGAAAAGGTAGTTAAAAAGGGTGACTACACACTTGGGAAAGAAGTTGATCTTTGTGAAAAAAATTTTGCCAAAAGAACAGGCGCCAAACATGCCATTAGTGTTGGTAATGGAACAGATGCTTTATTGTTAAGTTTAAAAGCATTAGGAATTGGAGCTGGAGACGAAGTAATCACTGTTCCTTACACTTTTGTAGCTACGGTAGGGTCGATAGTAACAGCCGGTGCCAAACCAGTGTTTGTAGATGTAAAGGATGATTATAATATTGATGAAAAAAAAATAGTAGCAGCTATAACAAAAAAAACTAAAGCAATAATGCCTGTGCATTGGGCAGGTAGACCATGTGAGATGGATAAAATATTATCTATAGCTAAAAAATATAAGTTACATATTATACAAGATAGCGCCCATGTAATCGGAGGAAGATTCAAAAATAAACACCTAGTTAATTACGGTGACACCTGTACTTATAGTATGCACCCACTTAAAAATCTTAACGTATGGG
>Ga0114995_10003878_pt1 | contig 10054 bp, 8 predicted proteins | sample ArcticOcean_MG_C_11_FD_87038 | JGI IMG/M metagenome (GOLD analysis project Ga0114995, IMG submission 87038) | Marine microbial communities from western Arctic Ocean - ArcticOcean_MG_CB2_154 | ecosystem: Environmental > Aquatic > Marine > Oceanic | place: Arctic Ocean: Canada Basin | collected... | reverse complement strand
ATGTTTTTTCATTTTTCTTGTCTTTTAAGTTGGTGCTTATTTATTTGACTTAGTGCCGAAATAAATATTCAAGTTGATTCTCACAGTGTTATTCGTATCCATGTTGAAAGCTCTTCTGCTTAAGTCTGAGTATTGTCTAGAGTTTCCGAGGAAATCTAAATCTTGGTCACCGAATCCATCTGTATTTTGTGTGGTGTATTCAGCTGTATAGTCTGCTCCACCATCCACATCTATTTCCTCCACTACCTTAGTTTTACCACCAAACACCCATTTAGCAGATAAACCGTACTCGATACCTAGTGAAATTGGTAATTCAGCTATAAATACATTGAATCCTACAACACCACCTAATCCGAAAATGGAAGTTCTAGTAGAGGATGATGTGTTAACGATATCGTTATTAACATATGTCTCTTCACTTACCGCTCTGTCTCTTCCTAATCCGAGAAGAGCTTCACCTCCGACATAAACATCAAAAATATTATCATTAGTAAAGTGCTTTTCTAATCCACCTACTAAATTGTACTCTCTAGAAGTCATTAACTTCTTATTCTCCTGAATATCGAAATCAGTAATCGTGTTAGATTCTGAAGAATCTGCAGCTGTTCCATTCGTGCGCATGTTATCAGCAGCTAATCTTATTCCTGCTCTAAATACAGTCTCATCTGTTTTGTAATACTTGAACATTAGCATCTCACCTGGTGTAAATGCAGTTCCTGAATAAAGGCCTGCTTCATCATCACCGGAGAGGTTTGCTACTGGGAAGGAAAATTGTAATACTGCGTCTCCTGCTGATGGTCTGGTTCCTAGACTAGGAGTAAAGTCATTATTCTGCCTCGTAGAGAGCTGAGAAAATGCATCTTGCATAAACAGTGACACAATTGAAAGTAAAATTAGTCGTTTCATTTTTTTATTTTATGATATTGGTTGTTAAACAACAAAAATAACTTGAAAAAAAAGTAAAATTGGTACACAAAAAGTACATTCTCCATTTATGCTTAATTGCCTCGAATTTTTGATAATCGTAAGCCAACGTTTCATTTACTACATCCTCATGTTTCACTCCTTCACTCCTCCATTTCCTCTTGCTTTGCACGAGCCCTAAGTTTAATCAGAGAGTGGCTTACAGATTTTCATTAATGTTTTTTTTTCTTTGTGCTCATTGGGGTTTTATTTAAACTTCTATAAAATTGGTGTATCAAGTGTGTAATAAGTTGTAGTGAAACCCCTCGTAAGTTTTAAATAGTTGAAAAAAAATATTATAGGTTGTGTAACCTGTGTTGAGATGCTTGACCAAATAAAACTTAGCACCACAAAAAAAAGCCACTCTTTTAGAGTGGCTTTTAATATTATTTAATATGCTAAGATTTTAATCTGTTTAACCTCTCTGCTTATTATTGAAATCTATTTTTCTCATTCTTAAACTCTCTGGAGTTACCTCTAAGTACTCATCAGACTTGATGTACTCCATGCATTCTTCTAAAGAGAACTTAACTGCTGGAGCTATTTTAGCACTGTTGTCTGCACCAGAAGAACGCATGTTCGTTAACTGCTTTCCTTTGATCGCGTTTACTGCTAAATCATTATCTCTAGAGTGCTCTCCTATTACTTGCCCGATATAAACTTGATCACCTGGCTCGATGAAGAACTTACCTCTATCCTGAAGTTTGTCTAATGCGAAGGCCAATACTTGACCAGCTACCATAGAAGTTAAAGAACCTTTATGCCTGGTATTGATTCCTTCTTTTACTGGCTTGTACTCACTGAATCTGTGATTCATTACAGCTTGCCCAGAAGTAGCGGTAAGTATGTTATTTCTCAGTCCGATAAGTCCTCTAGAAGGGATGTCGAATTCTAAGTGAAGAATGTCACCTTTAGGCTCCATTACTAACATATCTCCTTTACGCTGAGTAACTAATTCAATAGCTTTTCCTGAAGTCCCTTCTGGCACCTCTACTATTAATGTCTCGAACGGCTCACATTTTTTACCGTCTATCGTTTTAAAGATAACTTGAGGCTTCCCTACTTGAAGCTCATAACCTTCTCTTCTCATAGTTTCTATAAGAACAGATAAATGAAGAATACCTCTTCCATATACATTGAAAGAATCTTCTCTAGCAGTGTCTTCTACTTTAAGCGCTAAGTTTTTCTCAGTCTCTTTATATAATCTATCTCTAAGGTGTCTAGATGTAACGAATTTCCCTTCTTTCCCGAAGAATGGAGAGTTGTTAATGGTGAAAAGCATACTCATCGTAGGCTCATCGATACTAATTCTTTCTATAGCTACTGGGTTCTCAATAGAAGATAATGTATCTCCAATCTCGAAATTGTCTATACCTACTATAGCACATAGGTCTCCACTTCTAGCAGAAGTAACTTTTTCTTTTCCTAATCCTTCGAATACATAAAGCTCCTTAACTCTTACTTTTTCACTTCCGTCTTTCTTGATTAACATCAAGTCTTGACCTTCTTTGATGTCTCCTTGTTTGATTCTGCCAATAGCTAACCTTCCTTGGAACGTATTGTAATCTAAAGAAGTGATCTGCATTTGAGGGTCACCTTTGATATACTCTGCTTCTGGAATTTCTGCTACGATGGCATCTAATAATGGAATAATATTATCAGTCTGATTTTTCCAGTCAGTACTCATCCAACCAAACTTAGAAGAACCATATAGCGCTTTGAAGTCGAGCTGGTCGTCTGTAGCTTCGAGATTGAACATGAGCTCATAAACAGATTCCTGAACTTCATCAGGTCTGCAGTTCTCTTTGTCAACTTTATTGACTACAACTATGGGTTTAAGATTAAGTTCGATAGCTTTTTTCATTACGAATCTTGTTTGAGGCATAGCGCCTTCAAAAGCATCCACTAATAAAATTACACCATCTGCCATTTTTAAGACACGCTCTACTTCACCTCCGAAATCGGAGTGACCTGGAGTATCTATAATGTTAATCTTAACATCTTTATATCTAGCAGATACGTTTTTAGAAAGAATAGTAATTCCTCGTTCTCTTTCTAAATCGTTACTATCTAGTATGAGTTCAGTTGTTACCTTTCTAGTATCCATCACTTTACATTCATGGATTATCTTATCCACTAGTGTAGTTTTACCGTGATCTACGTGAGCTATGATAGCTATATTTCTTATTGACTGCATGCAGCTGAGTATTTATGGCGTGAAACCGTGTAATGATTCCACTCTTTTTTCAGCGTGCAAAAGTAGTCTAACCCTTTGAAATCAGCCTATTTTATCCGTTTTATTTGTCCTTATTGCTTTGTTCATTATATAAATATTCGGGATAACATGAAGATTTATATCTCATTTAGACCTAAATTGTAGGGCTGTAATCATTAGTAACCTTAAAAATGAAATCAATTATCCTCTCTCTATCAGGCGTTATTCTCCTGTGCTCTAGCCTGATATGTCAAAACTCGTCAGAGTGTAGTGCTAATGTTAGGGCGTTAGAAAAACAAATATTACGATTAGCGGAAGAATTAGGAGATGAATCGATTCTTAACGAATTAGTTGCTATTCAAGAAGAAGAATTTTCAGATATTAGAATAACATTATCTGAAAATGACCCGAATCCGTATGAGGTTTCTAAAGAGATTAAATTATCTATTCCGGAATCTGCGGGTGAAGTAGAAGTGGTTTTTTCTAATTCATTAGGTCAAACGTTAAAAAAAATAGGCATTATGGACAGAGGTGAAACCCTGATTAAAGTTTATATGTCTGAGTATTTATTGGGTGAGTATCAGTACAAGCTGGTAGTAGATGGAAACCCGATAAAGTCATGATATTCTGATATAGAATTAGTCTATACAGAATCACCCTATAGAGAAGGCTACCAAAGTGTGGTCTTTTTTTATTCTCTTATTTTTTCTGCAAACATCTTTTTAAACTTGTCAAGCTTCGGTTTAATGATCATTTTACAGTAACCTTGATCTGGGTTATTTTTTAGATAGTCATGATGATAGTTTTCAGCTATATAAAACGTTTCAGTTGCAGAGATCTCAGTAACTATGGGATTCGGATATAGGCCGGCCTCTCCTGCTGCTTCTTTTGATTTTTGCGCTATATTTTTTTGTTCTTCTGAATGATAGTAAATGACAGATCTGTACTGCGTTCCTGAATCTGCTCCTTGTCGGTTTAAGGTAGTAGGGTCATGAGTAGCCCAAAAGACTTCTAGCAGTTCACCAAATGCAATGATCGATGAGTCATAAGTAATGCGAGCTACCTCTGCATGACCAGTGGTGCCCGAGCAAATTTCTTTATAAGATGGATCTTTTAGCTGTCCCCCTGTATAACCACTGTTTACTTGGCTAACTCCTTTTAGGGAGTCAAATACGGCTTCTACACACCAAAAACATCCTGCTCCTAGAGTAGCGATCTCTATACCCATTTCTGTGATTTTATTTGTTGGTTAAAAGTACTGCCCTATTCCGAAAACAAATCCGTTTTGTGTCATGTCCTGAGTATTCCTAATGATAGACTAGCGAAGTATAGACAACTTTAGACTGGCTTTGGGAACTCCTTAGTATCCTTATGAATTAAGGTCTATGGATTATTCGAAAGTATAATCTATTGTGCTCACTTTAGAAACACTAAATATCCCCACTGGATCTTGCTCACTCGGGCCAGAGATGAGAGTGATATTAGAAAGCACGTTATAAGTTGGTGCAGATATAATAGCCAATGGTCCCCCAATACCGGTTTGCTCTGCTACTTGCGCTAAGTAGTTAAATACGGTTTCATCTATACTCCATAGCTCTACGTGAATGAATTCCTCTGACTGGTATATTCTGCTAAAATCATTTATACCTTGTCTAATTGGTGGGATAAATATTAAACCGTCAGCTCCGTTTCCACTAAAAGAAGCATCCTGACTGATAATTAAATCGGAAGGATTGTTTTGTAGCGTGTCGTTTCTTGAATATCTAGCCCAATAGAAATCCTCTCTATCAGCGATGTCTCTAGCAAAGAATTCAGCGAAATACCCTGCTTCAAATCCAAAAACACCTTCTTGGAACTCAACTCCTATAGAGTCTATAGAAGGGACAGGATTTACAGAGCTCACGGCCTCATAAGTATTATCACCACTAATAATGGATAATTTATACTCCACTCCTTCTTCGAGGTTAATAATTGAAGGATATCTGTATGCTCCATCTTCGAATGTGAATTCGTAATCAGGGTTTATTCCATCAGAGATGAAAACCAGAGCATCTTCTAAGTAATCAGCTCCTGAATCATCGAAATAGTCCTGAGTTAGACTCAGTTTAATTTCTGGGTTTTTATTGTCCGTTATAAACGCATCTACAGCAAACTGTGGGGATCCGTCAGAGAGATCGACATCTACAACATCTTCACAGCTTGAGAGTACAACCATTCCTATTACTAGAATACTTACGGTGTTAAAAATAGAACTCTTCATTTTCTTAAAAGTTAAAATTATAGGTCAGTGAAGGGATAAATGACGCTACCACAGAGTATCGAATAGCCTCAGTGGTTTGTGGTGTAACTTCATTTTGCTGGAAATAGAACAAATAAGGATTCTTTCGGGCATAGAGATTGTAAACAGATAAAACTACTTGACTTTTCCATTTTTTATCTGGTCTGTCTTTTCCCTCTATGATAGCTCCTACGTCAGCTCTGTGATAAGCAGGAACTCTGAATGAGTTTCTTTCATTATTAGCATTCTGTGGGATAACCCATCCTTGAATATTAATTCTGTTTGTAGGGAATGTAGAGGGTGTCCCCGAAGCATACATGAAGCTTAAGCTAAGACTTGTTCTCTCTGATATCTTTCTATTGATATTGATATTGAAATTATGTGGTTTATCATACCTGTTTGGGAACCAGTCATTATTGCTAATCCCATTTACTAATCTCTCAGTTTTGCTAAGCGTATAAGAAATCCAGCCTGTGTAATTTCCCTTGGCTTTCTTTACATAAAATTCTATACCAAAAGCACGAGCGTCTCCTCTTAGAAGGTCAGCTTCTATAAATTCATTAATAAGAATATCGGCACCGTTTATATAGTCGACTACGTTTTGAGTTTCCTTGTAATACGCTTCTGCAGAGAACTGATACTCATTTGACTTAAAGTTTCTGAAGTAGCCTAGAGCTAATTGATCAGCCATAGATGGCTTAATGTTATTCGTGGCTGGAGTCCAAACATCTACTGGCGAAGAGCCTACTGTGTTTGATAACAAGTGAATATATTGAGCAGTTCTATTATAACTAGCTTTAAGGGAGCTTGTTTTAGATAACGATAAATTAGCGGAAAACCTTGGCTCAAAATTGGAGTATGTTTGCACAGCATCCCATCTGCCAGCGCTATTGTCTATTCCTGTGATTTCAGACTGGCCTCCTGCTGTTTCTCCTTCTTCAACTGTGTAGACACTTCTTCCTCCTAGATATTGATACAGAGAGAACCGAAGTCCGTATTGTAGTGTTAGTCTATCAGTTACTCTCTGCTCATTTTGGATATAAGCAGCAGACTCTATAGCGTACTTTTTATCTATAGAAATATCGTTAGATTCTCCTTCACTTGCGAATGTAGCTTCTGCCGGAATAAAGTCATAGAAATTAGACGAACCTCCCATTTTAATGGTGTTCAATTGATTGGCAAAGAAGGTCAGGTCTGCTTTTCCTTGTACACTCTGAATTCTAGAGTCTAGTCTAAATCCGTTTCCATCATCAACTTGTACATCAAAACCATATTGGTAATCCGTATAGATCCCCGTCACGTTCATGAATACTTTATTGTTAAAAATGTGGTTCCATCTCGCAGTGGTGGTGGTGTTTCCCCATTTGAAACTAAAGAAGTCAAAGCCGATAACGTCTCCACCCTTATAGGCTGAGATGAAGAAGTTATTATTGTCGTTGAGTCTCCAATTGACCTTTCCTGTAAGATCATAGAAGTTGAACTTAATATCCTGAAAATCATCTCCTAAAAAAGGCTTGGCTAGTATGTCGATGTATGATCTTCTCGCGGCTACGATAAAACTAGCTTTGTCTTTTTTAATGGGACCTTCTAGTGTTAATCTAGAGAAGATGCTTCCTATACCTCCTTGACCTTGAAATTCTTTTTTGTTACCATCTTTCATTCTTACATCTAGTATAGACGACAATCGACCTCCATACTCAGATGGGATACCCCCTTTAATGAGCTTTACATTCTTTACTACATCAGGATTAAATACTGAGAAGAAACCAAATAAGTGCGATGAATTATAAACTGGAGCTTCATCTATAAGAATGAGATTTTCATCTATTCCTCCGCCTCTTACATTAAATCCAGAAGCTCCTTCACCTACTGTGGTTACTCCTGGCATAGTTTGCACCGCTCGTATAACATCTGCTTCACCTAGTAAAGCTGGGATGGATGTAATGGTAGCTATATCCATCTCGCTTACAGACATATCTATGTCCTTCACGTTTTTGTTTTCTGATTCACCAGTGACCAGAGCCTCAGATATATTCACAGATGAACTGGTAAGCTCTATGTCCAGAGTGAAGTTTTCAGAAACGGTAATCGTTTTCTTAAGTTCATTATACCCTATGAATGAGTAGGCTATTTCATAGGTTCCGGCTGTTAATGAAATGGAATAAAAGCCATATACATTCGTAGATACGATCACCTCAAAATCGGCTGTAGAAACTGTAGCTCCAATAAGTTCTTCTCCGTTTGCTGAGTCTCTCACATAACCCGATAGATTATGTTTTTCTTGGGAAAGGAGAATTCCACTGGATAAAATCAGAGTGAAAAGACACATTGTCTTCATTAGGTAGTTCATTGTAATGATTTTCAATTTGATGTGCATTTCTTAGCGTTGCAATAATCGCGCACAAAACTCATCAATTTATTTGAAAGACATATAACAAAAAAGAATAATTAAGACTTAATAGGTGTTAAAAAATGCGATTATAGATTAGCCGTATTAAAATCTATATAAAACAAAAACCGCCTTGCTTAAGGGCGGTTTATGGAAGTGATTCATCGTGGATGAATCATTTCACCCTTGCTATGTTATAAAGACTTCGAATACTTTGAAATGGTTGCAGAAGCAAAATAAAAATCAAGACTTCGGTGGGTTTATCATTCTGAAATAAGATTCCTTAATCTTTCTGTGATCCACGCCTAGTCTAAATTTGACCCATGCTAAGAGATTAGCTAAATTTATTTTAAAATAAGTATTATTCTCGTATTTTCTAGCAGAGACTAGAACGTCTTTTGGAATGAGTTTATACTTGCTCCCGCTTTCTTTGGCTCTTTTTATGAGATCATACTCTTCCATTATAGACCAATCCTTGTATCCGTTTAATTCTTTAAATAAGGCACTGGATATAAAAACAGTCTGATCCCCTCCTCTAAAGGATAAAGTATTAAACCTTGTCACCCATGAGTTAAGCCTCAATAGCGGTCTATTAGAATCAAACTTAAATCGATATCCTCCAATATTGCTTTTCTCTTTTAAACTTTCTTGAATATCAGTAAACCATGTTTTGGGCGGAACTACATCTGCATGTACGAAATAGTAAACTTCACCCGTAGCGTATAGCTTAGCAGCTTCATTCATTTGGGTGGCCCTGCACTTTTTACTGCTATGGTGGATTTTAACTGAGGTGTATTTACGCACTAACTGTAAAGAGAAGTCCTCACTCCCGCCATCAGATACGATTATCTCATGGGGAGGGAATTCTGAATTTGTAAAGAAGGAAAGTATTCGGTCTATGAATATTTCTTCATTCAGAATAGGGATTATTATTGAAATCTTATACATAAAAGAGTACGAATGCTAATTTTAACAAATTGAGAGTTACAGGACAAATTTAAATGTATCATTGAGATATGAAATTTCTTATTCCAATTTTCTTAATTCTATTAATTTCAATACTTGAGATTTCGTGCAGAAGTAGAGATCCATTATTATATGGGACACATTATGACTCTTCTCCGATAAGCCATGACATTTTCAATAATCTCCTAGCTAAGCATGTTAGTGATTCCGGTAATGTTAATTATAAAGGTTTTATTGCTGACAGTGTTCGGTTCAATAAATACTTTGAACTTTTAGAAAACAACCATCCCAATAGAAAATGGAGTAAAAATGAGCGTTTGGCTTTTTGGATAAATACTTATAATGCATATACTATTCGTCTTGTCATCACTAATTACCCTGTAAAATCTATTAAAGATATAGGAGGTTCTATTTATAAAGTAAATACAGCATGGGACATTAAGCTGATTAAAATCGGTGATGAGATTTATGACCTTAATAACATTGAGCATCAAAAAATAAGAGGTCAATTCGATGAGCCGAGAATTCACTTTGCTATAAATTGTGCAAGCGTTTCTTGTCCTAAGCTACTTAATGAAGCTTTTTATCCAGAAAGATTAGAAGAACAGCTAGAACAGGTAACTAGCGAGTTCGTAAATGATAAGAAAAAGAATCTAATCACTTCTGAGAAAGCTACACTCTCTAAAATTTTCAGTTGGTATAGAGGAGATTTTAAGCTAGAAAATGAAGGTGTAACTGACTTTATAAATATGTATTCGGAAGTGAAACTCAACTCCAATATTGATTTGGACTATATGGATTACGACTGGAATTTAAATGATGTTCAAACAGAAATTAATAGCCCCATTTCCGAGTAAACGGCTCAAAAATAGTAAGCCCTACTTTACAGGTGAAGTTTGCACTTTCTTGGGTGTTTTCTGATGTTACAGCATAAATACCGCCACGTACTAACTGCTTCAAAAGATGAAATGACTTTTCTATTCCTCCGAAAGCTTCTGCATGGTAAAACTGACTATCGGGTATGTTAAGTGAGCCTGCTCCTATTGCTATTCCCATCTTAAGTCTTCTAATCAGAGGAATCTTATTTAATATAGTTCCTTCGAAATGATGAATTACATTTGCTCTAAGGTATGCATTGGGTGTGTTTAAAGTAGCTCCCAGAAGTTGAAAAGAGCGCAGTGGGTCACTAAAGAATACTTCATCAGAACCTCTGAAAAATTTATATTCAAGTACTCTTAAGTCT
>Ga0114995_10003876_pt1 | contig 10057 bp, 9 predicted proteins | sample ArcticOcean_MG_C_11_FD_87038 | JGI IMG/M metagenome (GOLD analysis project Ga0114995, IMG submission 87038) | Marine microbial communities from western Arctic Ocean - ArcticOcean_MG_CB2_154 | ecosystem: Environmental > Aquatic > Marine > Oceanic | place: Arctic Ocean: Canada Basin | collected... | reverse complement strand
CATGCTCAGCAATTTTACGCTTTAAAAAACTGGCTGTTAATTTTGTTTTTTCTTCAATACCTGTAGGTGTTAATAAATAGAGGTAGGCCATTTTATCGGAACTACGATTAAAATTACCGGCTTTTAGCAAGCCCTTAGTCATTAAAGCCTGCACGCAGTAGTTGATTTTTCCCACACTTACACCTAACTCTTGAGCCAATTGCCGCTGTGATATGCGCGGATTAGCCTCGATGCATTTGAGTATTTTGAGATGAGCTTCTGTGAACATGGTTTAGCTTAGTTTGGATGGTTGGCAGTTGGCAGATACGCTACCGCCCTACCCGGTCACTTATGGTATTTGCAAAGAGGCGTTCAATTGTTGAACGGAGTTAAGATATTAACACAACAATCTTCGATGAGTAACCTCAACAAAGAAATTACGTGAGTTTTCTAATTTGAGTATTGGCTAATGATGTGGGTGCTTGTTGATTTAACCAATTAATTAATACAATGCATCTTTGCTGGCCATGAGTATGGCTATATTCGGCCTGCAACCCTTTGAATGGGCCTTCAATAATATTGACCTTGTCACCTGTTTGAGGCAAACCCCCTACCTTGATACAGGTTAGACCCTCTATTTCACGCTGCTTTAATTGCTGTATGAGGGATTCAGGAATTTTTATAGGTTCTGCACCAAAACCAACAATTTTGCTTACGCCCCGACTCGAGCGAATACTGGTATAGCTTAGACCATTTATTTCTGGCTGTGCGTTAATAAATAGGTAACCTGGGAACAAAGCTTCTTCAGCTTGAATGCGCTTACCACGGCTAAGTTTTTCTACCTTTATCTGTGGGCAGTAGCATTCTCCTTTTTGACGCTCTAGGTTTTCTAAGGCACGCAATTCTTGTCTGGGCTTAACCTGCAGTAACAACCAGTTTGGTGTTAACACGAAACACCTTTTCCCGCTTTCTTTAAGGTGACAATGCCAAACTTGCCATTTATTTTAGAATTCATGGATAGGTTTATTAAGGCCAAGAAGCTAGGCTTGTTTGCGGTTAAATTGATTAAAGAATTGATCCTCAAACTCAGATAAAAGTGGTGAATCCAATTGATTAATACCAGCGGCAGCTTTACGTCCCCCGCCAGATTTAAACCTACGGCATAGGTCGTCAGCACCATATTTTCTATTATACGGAGCTCTTACACTGACTCGATAACCACCATCGCCTGTATCAACTAACAACGCATGCGCTTTATCAGGATAATTTTTAGCTAGTTCGTTTCCCATGACACCAACCACCCGTTTTGCCCAAGATTTATTTGGCAGTAGGTAGACAGAACCATCTGCATTTGATGCCTGAGGATTAAAACCTTTGGCCATTTCCATGTCAGTCATAAATTGTGCTAACAATTTTTCATACCCTGCCTCCAATGCTATGAAGTCCAAAGGATTAGAATAGGGATGTATCAATTGATACAGCGCTTCGGGATGAAACATTAAGTCATCCAGTTCAAATCCATAGCCATTATAGTTAATACATATTCCCAATTGTTGTAGTTGAGTTAATTGTGATTCGTTCAACCCAATTGAAGACCCTAGATCTTTTGCCACTTGATCAAAGTTGTCTCCAAAGGCGCCAACAACGGCCCATTTAGCATTAGCACCTTGCAAATGCTTATTTACTATTAAACTAGTGCAAGTGTCTGCTGTAACATCTATGTGCACGGCTAGTTTATGATGAACGGGTATTTCACCTGGAAAGTGATGGTCTGCGTAAAAAACAGTGGCTCCTGCGTTTAATACTCTATCTAACGCAGCTCTGTTTTTTTCGAGCGACACATCCAATACGGTTATTTCATCGCCTTGACATGCATCAACCCGACTCAACAGATCGATATCACGCTTCAATCCAGTCACTAAAAAAGCATCATCTTGTGGATCACACAGACGCAACTGATGAAGGGCACAAATGCCATCAGCATCGCCATTGAAAACGTCATAATGAGTCATGTTTGTTGCTGGCTTAAACAATCCTAGAACGGTATGTCATCAAAGCCATCATCCATTGGCGCGACAGCCGGTGCTGAAGGCGCACTTTGCTGCTGAGCGGGTGCTTGGCGTTGTTGCTGTGCTGGTGGGTTAAATGGGACCGCACTATCACCACCACCTTGTCTGCCACCCAGCATTTGCATTTCATTGGCCACTATTTCTGTACTATAGCGGTCATTGCCCGTTTGATCTTGCCATTTTCTGGTTTGAATCTTACCTTCAAAGTAAACTTGCGAGCCTTTTTTGAGATATTGAGCTGCAATCTCACCCAGCTTGCCAAAGATAACAATTCGGTGCCATTCGGTTTTTTCTACATTCTCACCCGTCGTTTTATCTTTCCAACTTTCGTTGGTAGCGACACTAATATTAACAACGGGGCTACCACTGGCAGTATATTTGACATCAGGGTCTTGCCCTAATGTGCCTACGATGATTGCTTTATTTACGCCTCTAGCCATGGTTTGCTCCCAATTTCAGTGTTATTACTGTCATAATTATTGATGGATATTCTACCGCTCCATGGTGAAATAAGCGAGTTTGAAAGGAGAAAATATGGCTATTCAATGAACGGTCAAGGCACCTTTTGTGAAATTTTAATTGTAGACTGCATCATCATGTTTCATATGATAAAAATAATGTGTATTTTATTAGCAACATTTTACAAAAGAAGTATTGCATCAGTGCTGCTAGTCAAACCCACTTTTTTTGATGAAAATTTACCGAAGAAACGACGCATGGTACTTTTCAATAAACGGATTAAATTAATTATTGACCATCACAAAATTTTGCCATAACTTATTCCTACCGCTTACTTAAGGATAGGATTAGTTATGGCAAAATATGATTTGTAGGTTCAGCATCCATGCCGAGAGATCATCCCTGATTCAACACTATTTAATAAGTATATCGGCCTTATTCTTTTCATATATCGCAGTGCCTATGCCACTAACATTGGTGATTTGGCTGGCTTGAGTAAAGTTTCCATTGGTTGTCCGATGTTCGACAATTGCTTGCGCTTTAGTGGATCCAACACCACTTAGGGCAGTGGCTAGTTGATCAGCACTGGCATTATTAATATTGACCGGGAGAGCAAAGCTGACGGATGAGAAGAAAATAACGGCGAGGGCGACTAATGCTTTATTAATTTTCATACTGACTCCTTGTTTCAAGTTCCATTGAATATCTAAATTTTGATCCTTCACAGACAATCTAGCCTGAGCATTAACCATACAATCATGAGCCAGAAACTCAAGCGATTTCTCGGCATTTCAGTTCTTCTGTGTTTAACACCTGATTTAATTTTAGAAATTAAGGCCAGTGGAAAAGACTTTCGCAGATTAAAAAGAGAAATGTATTTCATTATCAGACCTTTATAGCTCACTGACTGCGGCCCAAAACCTTTAAACATTCTGAACTATTACCACTAACTTAATAAAATCAGCCTGGTTAGTATGTTAAATAAAAATCAATGAATGAAATTCAACATACAAAATGTCGATCTGATAGAAAAAACCATAGAAACTAACGGAGAATAATAGGGCTGCTGGATTTACTTTAATTCAATTTAAGCTTCCTTATAAGCAGACCCTCTATTAATAATTGGGCTTAAGATTTATATTATTTTCATCTGCATTGATAGTTTTTCTGATACTACTGATCGATGCTAATCTTCTAATATTTTAACGTTTTATCGAGCAATACAAGCTGGCACTCGTTATAATTGACTGCTTTGGTTTAAGCTCTAATATACATGGATACTATCAGCATCCGAGGTGCGCGCACGCATAACCTCAAAAACATTGATATCGACTTGCCCCGAAATAAGTTGATCGTAATCACCGGTCTTTCTGGCTCTGGGAAGTCATCGCTTGCCTTTGACACTATCTTTGCCGAAGGCCAACGGCGATATGTTGAATCACTGTCGACTTATGCGCGACAGTTTCTATCCGTTATGGAAAAACCTGATATTGATCATATTGAAGGATTGTCGCCAGCGATTTCAATTGAGCAAAAAACGACGTCACATAATCCACGCTCGACGGTTGGTACAATCACTGAAATCTATGACTACCTTCGATTATTATTTGCTCGGGTTGGAACACCTCGCTGCCCTACCCATGACATTGGGTTAGAAGCCAGCACTATTAGCCAAATGGTCGACCAGGTGCTAGCACTGCCCGACGACTTGCGTTTAATGCTAATTGCACCCGTTGTGGTCAACCGCAAAGGTGAACATGTACAATTGTTTAATAATTTGCAAAAACAAGGTTTCATCCGCGCGCGTATAAATGGGGAGGTATACGAACTTGATGATCCACCAAAATTAGATCTTCATAAAAAGCATACTATTGAGGTGGTCGTCGATCGCTTTAAAGTCAGGCCTGATTTAAAACTTCGTTTATCTGAATCTTTTGAAACCACTTTACTGCTGACTGATGGTATTGCTCGAATCGCTGCTATTGATTCTGCATCAGATTTTAAAGAAATTAAATTCTCTGCTAACTTTGCTTGCCCCGAGTGCGGCTATTCCATTAGCGAACTTGAACCCCGTTTGTTCTCATTTAATAGTCCAGCCGGCGCTTGTCCTGAATGTGATGGTATCGGTACCATGCAATTCTTTGACCCGAATTTAGTAGTGAAGTCTCGAGACTTAAGCCTAGCGGGTGGCGCGATACGAGGTTGGGATCGCCGGAATGGATATTATTTTCAAATGCTACAATCACTGGCAAAACATTTTAAATTTGATATCGAGAAACCATTTCAGGATTTAACGTCCAAAATTCAAAACATCGTCCTAAATGGCTCCAGTGACATTGTTCAATTCACTTACTTGAATGACCGTGGTGACAAACGAGTTCAAAAACATGCCTTCGAAGGTATTTTACCTAATTTAAAAAGACGCTATCGTGATACTGACTCTAACGTAGTGCGAGAAGAGCTTTCCAAGTTTTTATCCAAACAACCCTGCCAGGTATGTTCTGGTGATCGACTCAACGAAGCCGCTAGACATGTGTTTATTACCGAGCAGACCCTCGCTAAAATAACTCAAATGCCCATTGATGAAACACTCGCTTTCTTTGAACAACTTCAGTTGCCGGGTCAGAAAGGTGAAATTGCTTCAAAAATCAATAAAGAGATTATTGAACGCTTAAGCTTCCTGGTGAATGTGGGACTCGAATACCTATCGCTCAGCCGAAGTGCAGACACACTTTCCGGGGGTGAAGCTCAGCGAATCAGGCTGGCTAGTCAGATCGGTGCCGGGCTGGTCGGTGTTATGTATATTCTTGACGAACCCTCTATCGGATTACATCAGCGTGACAATGATAGGCTACTTAAAACACTGACTTTCCTAAGGGACTTAGGTAATACCGTTATTGTCGTTGAACACGATGAGGACGCTATTGCCGCAGCTGATTTTATTGTCGATATTGGACCAGGAGCGGGTGTTCATGGCGGTAATATAATTGCGATGGGTACTGCTGCTGAAATATCGGCTAATCCTGCATCAGTAACTGGACAATATTTAAGTGGTCAGCGCAAAATCGAATTACCCACCAAGCGCACACCGATAGATAAGCAGAAAATAATTCGTATCAACCAAGCGGCTGGAAACAACCTAAAGCAGGTCAATATGGAGCTGCCTGTCGGCTTGTTGACCTGTGTCACTGGTGTATCAGGTTCAGGCAAATCAACGCTCATTAATGAGACGCTCTATAAATTGGCTGCCATTGAAATAAACCAAAGTAATTTACATGCGGGTCAATGCCAATCTTTTTCCGGTTTTGACTTTTTTGACAAGGTTATTGATATTAATCAAAGTCCCATTGGTCGAACACCTCGATCAAACCCCGCTACTTATACCGGATTATTCACACCTATTCGCGAAATTTTTGCTGCCACACAAGAGTCAAGGTCAAGAGGATACCTTCCTGGAAGGTTTAGCTTTAACGTTAAGGGTGGGCGCTGTGAAGCTTGCCAGGGTGATGGCTTAAAAAAGGTCGAGATGCATTTCTTACCCGATGTCTATGTCACTTGCGACATTTGCAAGGGCAAACGGTACAATCGTGAAACTCTCGACATTCATTACAAAGGTAAATCAATTCATCAAATACTAGGCATGACTGTTGAAGACGCCACTGCCTTTTTTAGTGCTATCCCAATGTTAAAGCGTAAGTTAGATACCCTAATGGATGTCGGTTTGAGCTATATAACCCTAGGACAAAATGCAACGACACTTTCGGGTGGTGAAGCACAACGAATTAAATTATCCCGTGAGTTATCCAAGCGAGATACGGGCCGCACTTTATACATTTTAGATGAACCCACTACGGGTTTACATTTTCATGATATTGAGCAACTGTTAAAGGTTCTGCATCGGTTGAGAGATCACGGCAATACAATAGTCGTTATTGAACACAATCTGCATGTTATTAAAACGGCTGACTGGATTATTGACTTAGGACCCGAAGGGGGTGATAAAGGTGGCAAAATAATTGCCTCTGGAACCCCTGAGGCAGTGGCTAAAGTTAAAGGCTCTTATACGGGTCACTACTTGGCACCCCTTTTAAATTCATAATCACTGCATTTTTAAATAACTAATAACTACCTAAAAGGGATTTATATGAGTAAAAAGATTACCTGTTTTAAGGCTTATGATGCACGTGGAAAAGTACCTAGTGAACTCAATACTGATATTGCCTATCGGGTCGGTCGAGCCTATGCGGCATTTATCAAACCTAAGCAAGTTGCGATAGGTCGGGATGCCAGGTTAACCAGTGATGATTTGTTTGAGGCTCTTTCAAATGGCTTAAGGGATAGCGGTGTTGATGTTTTAGACCTCGGTCTATGTGGTACTGAGGCCGTTTACTTTGCTGCTTTTCATTTGCAATTAGACGGTGGAATTATGATTACCGCCAGTCACAATCCAGTTGACTACAATGGTTTTAAATTTGTAAAGCATGCGGCACGGCCTATTAGTGCTGATAGTGGCTTAGTTGAAATATGCCAACTGGCCGAAAACGATTCTTTTCAAACCGTCAATGCTCGGGGTGGCATCTCCACCCTCAACTTAAGGGCGGAATACATTGAACACTTATTGGGATATCAATCAGATAAGCAGAAGCTTAAGCCACTTAAAATTGTTGCCAACTCTGGCAATGGTGTTTCGGGACCGATGATTGATTTATTAGAAAAACATCTCCCTTTTGAATTTATTAAAATTCAACATGAACCTGATGGCACATTTCCCAATGGGGTGCCGAATCCATTACTACCTGAAGGCAGGTCAGCGACAATAGAGGCTATAAAAGAACATAACGCGGACCTTGGCATCGCCTGGGATGGTGATTTTGATCGTTGCTTTTTGTTCGATGGTAATGGTCGTTTTATTGAGGGTTATTATATTGTCGGTCTCCTTGGAGCCGCACTCTTAAAAACGAACCCACAAGCCTTAATTGTTCATGACCCACGCTTAACTTGGAACACCATTGAATTAGTGGAAGAAGCGGGTGGTCAAACAATTCAAAGTAAATCAGGTCATGCATTCATAAAAGAGACTATGCGTGAGGTTAATGCAGCCTATGGTGGGGAAATGAGCGCCCATCACTATTTTCGTGATTTTGGTTACTGTGATAGCGGTATGATACCTTGGTTACTCTTGACCCAAATCATGTGCAGTCAAAATAAAACATTGGCTGAATTAGTTGATGAAAGAATTGAAAAATTTCCCGTCAGTGGCGAAATTAATATCAAAGTATCCGATACTGAAGTAGTAATTGCTCAAGTAAAAGCTCACTTTGAAAAAATAGAACACCGTCTTGATGAAATGGATGGAATCAGTATGGACTTTAACACTTGGCGATTTAACCTTCGCTCGTCAAATACTGAACCACTTTTGCGTTTAAATGTGGAATCGAGAGGGAATAAAACTTTAATGCTAAACAAACGTGACGAGTTACTGGCAATTATTAATGCTGAACGTTATTAATGTCTAACCAGTAGCAGATACAAAAAAGCCAGCAAGAAGCTGGCTTTTTTTATACAACAAGAGACTTTATTCGTCTTCAGCAACAACTGCTTGAGCACGATCAACTAACTCAACATAAGCCATAGGCGCTTTATCACCGGGGCGAAAGCCACATTTGAGAATACGCATATAGCCACCAGGACGCTCCTGATAACGAGGACCTAGATCAGTAAATAATTTACCAACCATGGCCTTGTCACGAATACGACTGAAAGCAACACGACGATTGGCCACGCTATCAGTTTTAGCAAGCGTAATTAAAGGCTCGGCTACACGTCGTAATTCTTTTGCTTTAGGTAAAGTTGTTTTAATCACTTCATGATCAAATAACGATATAGCCATATTGCTAAACATCGCTTTACGATGAGAGCTGTTGCGATTAAGTTGTCTGCCGCTATTACGATGACGCATTTTTAAAAACCCCTATTTGCTGGCAACACTTACGAAGCCAATATACTTAAACCAATTTAAATGAAAAAATTAGCTAGCTAATTTACTGTCATTTTCAATACTAGCAGGGGGCCAATTTTCGAGCCTCATGCCGAGCGACAAACTATAAGATGCTAAGACATCTTTGATTTCAGTCAGTGACTTCTTACCCAAATTAGGAGTCTTAAGCAACTCAACTTCAGTCCGTTGAATTAAATCACCAATGTAGTAGATATTTTCTGCTTTCAAACAATTGGCAGAACGAACTGTCAATTCTAAATCATCAACAGGTCTTAAAAGAATCGGATCAATATGTGATTCTGGTTCTGCTTCTTCAACCTCATCAGATCCTTCAAGATTAACAAATACAGACAATTGATCTTTAAGAATACTGCCAGCAATTCGAATAGCTTCTTCAGGATCAATGGTACCATTAGTCTCAATATCAATAATCAGCTTGTCTAGGTTAGTACGTTGCTCGACGCGAGCCGCTTCTACAGTATAGGCAATCTTACGAACAGGAGAAAATGAGGCGTCTAATTGGAGATGACCAAGCGCTGTTTCTTCTTCGGAAGAATTCCGCGTGTTAGCCGCTTGATATCCACGGCCTTTAAGGACATGAATAGACATATTGAAATCAACATCTTTAGTCAAAGTTGCAATCACATAATCAGGATCGACCACTTCAATGTCGTGATCAAGTTGAATATCACCCGCCGTAACAACGCCTGGACCTTTTTTGAAAACGTTAAGGGTAGCTTCGTCTTTAGAATGCATGATTAAACCAACACCCTTTAAATTAAGCATAATATCAATTACGTCTTCTTGAACACCGTCTATCGTTGAGTACTCATGAAGCACACCTTCTATTTTAAAATCAACAATGGCGCAACCTTGAACAGAAGAAAGTAAAATTCTTCTTAACGCATTGCCAAGGGTATGACCAAAACCACGCTCTAAGGGCTCAATAGAGACCTTAGCATGATAGGTACCTTGTTCTTCTACTTTGACTTGCTTAGGTTTCAGCAGGTCAGAAACTATTTTTGATGACATATCGACTCTTTAATATTTAAGGCAGACTTAGACTTACTTAGAGTAAAGCTCAACTACCAACTGTTCGTTAATATCAGAGGGTAATTCGCTACGTGTTGGAGATGCTTTGAAAGTACCTTGGAATAAACCATGGTTAACATCCATCCAATCAGGAAAACCAGTTTGTTCAGCTAGTGACATGGATTCCATGATACGAGCTTGTTTACGAGATTTTTCGCGAATACTTACAACATCCGACGGCTTCACAACATAAGATGCAATGTTTACAGATGAATCATTTACTAAAACACTTTTGTGACTAACAAGTTGACGCGCTTCCGCCCTAGTTGAACCGAAACCCATACGATAAACAACATTATCTAAACGAGACTCTAAAAGTTGGAGCAGATTCTCACCAGTTGAACCCTTCAGCCGTGAGGCTTCAAAATAGTAGTTCTTAAACTGCTTTTCTAAAACGCCGTATATTCTTTTAAGCTTCTGCTTTTCACGAAGCTGTAAACCATAATCAGAAACACGAGGT
>Ga0114995_10003863_pt1 | contig 10083 bp, 3 predicted proteins | sample ArcticOcean_MG_C_11_FD_87038 | JGI IMG/M metagenome (GOLD analysis project Ga0114995, IMG submission 87038) | Marine microbial communities from western Arctic Ocean - ArcticOcean_MG_CB2_154 | ecosystem: Environmental > Aquatic > Marine > Oceanic | place: Arctic Ocean: Canada Basin | collected... | reverse complement strand
GTAGTGGCTGGGGTCTTCGTGTCCGTCACGTTAGTTGACGTACCGGAGGTGGTTAAGCTAATGACTGGCAAGGTACCGCCGCCGTTCACAAAGGTTGCACCTGCCTCGGTTAAGGTCACGTCGGTGCCACTGATAGCGTAATACGCTGGCGAGTTAGTGTCCGTAGTGAAGCCCACCCCTACTGGGGTGCCACCTGAATCTTCGTCACTGCTCACAAACGTTGCGACCACTAAGCCTGCAACCGTAGCTGTGGCGTCTTCCTCCACCGTACTGCCTGATGTGATCGTTAACACCGTGGCGTCATCTGCAGTCGCTGTCACAGGCGGTGTCGCGGTCACAGTGGACGTTGAAATCGTATCTGTGCCTGTACTAGCACTGGTGGCGGTGACGATGTACTGCGGTAAATTATTACCCGCATTCACAAACGCTGCACCAGCTTCCGTTAAGGTCACTTCGCCACTGGTGGTGTCAATGGCATAGTTAGTGATGTCATCAATGCTGTAACTGATGGCACCGCCATCTTCATCTGTTGGCGCAGTGGCCACTGTGGCCACCGAATCACCTGATGACGTCGAGTCTTCCGTAAACGCCGTTGGCGTGCTCATCGCAAAACCAACCAAAGTATCATTAAAATCTACTGTGGGTGCAGGTGTCGCGGTCACAGTGTCTGTGGACGAGCCACTGTCACTGACAGCGGCACTGGTGGCGGTGACGATGTACTGCGGTAAATTATTACCCGCATTCACCACTGCGGCACCAGCGGCCGTTAAGGTCACTTCGCCACTGGTGGTGTCAATGGCATAGCTAGTGATGTCATCAATGCTGTAACTGATGGCACCGCCATCTTCATCTGTTGGCGCAGTGGTCACTGTGGCCACCGAATCACCTGATGACGTCGAGTCTTCCATGAAGGTCGCTGGCGTGCTCATCGCAAACGTCGTTAAGGCGTCATTCACAACCGTTGTCACTGCCTCTGTGGCTACACTGGTCACGGTTTCTGTGGTGCCTTGGGCATCAGTGTAAGTGGCCACCACCTGAATAAACTGACCCACTTGCGCTTGTGTTGGCACAAAGGTACCGCTGGTCGCATTACTAATAGCACTGTACATGCCATCAGCCGTAGTGGCCGATTGCCACTGGTAAGTTGCAGGGATTGAGCTGCCGTCTGTGGTGCCGTCTGCGTCGGTAATAACACCTGCGATGAGGAGCTCACCTTGCTCTGCAGAACCGCTAATTGTGGCAATATTGCCTGAATTATTGATATCTCCCACTGACGTTGCTGTGGCCACGCTGGTTACGGTTTCTGAAGTGCCTTTGGCGTCTGTGTAGGTGGCCACCACTTTTAAGAACGCGCCCACTTGCGTTTGGGTGGGTGTAAAGGTGTTGCTGGTGGCCCCTGCTATATTGTTGTAGGTACCATCAGCCGTAGCGGCCGATTGCCACTGGTAAGTGGCCGTCGTCGCGCCGTTTGCGTCGGTAATCGCGCCTGCTGTTAGTGTTAGTCCTTGGGTAACGGTACCGCTAATCGCAGTAATCGCGCCGGCATTATTGGTGTTGGTCACCGCGGCCGTTGTCGCTGCACTGGTCACCACTTCTGAGAAGCCTTGGCTATCCGTATAAGTCGCCACCACCTGAATAAACTGACCCACTTGCGCTTGTATTGGCACAAAGGTGCTGTTGGTGGCGCCTGTAATATTGTCGTAGGTACCATTGGCCGTGGCGGCCGATTGCCATTGATAGGTGGCCGTCACTGAACTGCCGCTCGTAGTGCCGTCTTCGTCGGTAATAGCCCCTGCTGTTAAGGTGGACCCTGTTGATACGGTGCCACTAATGGCGGTGATGCTACCTACGGTATTGAGGTTGGCCACGGCTGACGTGGCTGCGCTTTCTACAATTTCGTCGATGCCTTGGCCGTCGGTGTATTTTACTTCTACGGTAACGGTTTTACCCACTTCGCTTTGCGTGAGTGTGTAGGCTTTGCTTGTAGCATTGGTAATGTCTAAACCATTGGCTTGCCATTGGTAGCTATGGCTGCCAGCGACTATGTCGTCGTCATCTTGTATATTGGTGTGATTGGCAGTGACCGTTTGCCCTTCTTTAACGGCACCATCAATCGTTGCTGTGCCTGTAGGGATGCTGTCATTATTACTGTCTGTTGTGTCAAGCTGTTCTGAAGCTTCGCTACCACTTATGCCGGCTGTTGCGGCATTATTGATGAGCTCAGCTTTGAGTGTGTCGCCTAATGATAGATTGTTTATATCAAGACTAGTCGCTATTTCTTCTACAACATCTGCTGTTGATTGACCTGTTTCATATTCTTGTGCGGAGATTAAGGCCAACGCTTTACCGTAGGCATTGGCCGCATCGGTATCTGCACCGGTGCGGTCTACCGTTGTTTTTACTTCAAGGCGAGAAAGGTCTAAATCGTCGCCTAAGCCAAAGGCTTTGGCCGTGGCTTTGTTTGTGGCGATGACCTCGGTTTCATTGGTGGTTACCGGTTCGATTGTGCCGGTGCCGGTTTGATTCACATCAACGCCCACTTGCTTGGCAGCAACAGTAGAAAGAGGGGTAATAGAGATATTGATATTGACATCTGCAGCAGTCGTTACAGTAACCACATAAAGGTCGGTAGTGATGTCTTTTTCTTCACCGGTGGCTTCGTCTCGATAGTCTGCTGCAGGGTCTCTATCTTGCAACCGAGCAATCACGACACCCGAGTAGCCGCTGTCGTCTGAAAAGGTGTATTTATTATTGGCCGCATCATAAGTCATGCCGCCAAGTATAGTGCCGTCGGCTTTATAAAGGTTGACGAAGGTGCCGCTACCGGCGTCTGTTGTTGGCCCAAGGGCTACAGATAGGGTGTACACTTTAGCGACCACTGCAGCTGACACCCCGCCTCCAACCCCACTTCCAACCGTAGCTCCTAGGGCCAACAGCCCCCCCATCAACCCAAAAGCCGAGGAGGATTCTTGCTCTGGGAGTGCTATTTGAGCATCTAATTCACTGGCCTCATCTTTTATATTTTCAATGCTTTCGAGGGCTGCGATACTTTCTAACGCACTGTGGCCTTCCTGGGCATATACAATAGTCGCCGTATCATATGATTTGCCCTCTACATTGGCAGATTGCGGGCCTGTAAAGGTATGATCCTCGCCGTCTTTGCCTGCAACGGTAACTGAACAAGTGTCTTGTGTTGCCTTTTCAGCTCCATCATTAGAAGCACAAAATAAGTAATAATCAGTAAAGATGATCTTGCTGCCATCTGCGTGAAAAATGATCAGATCATCCCCTTTACGCACTGCAACAAGCTCTTTGAGTAGCTTATTTTCACCTGAAGAATCTTGTGCCAGTAGGTAGTGAGCACCTGTTAGCATATTAACTCTTGTTTCCACTCCTGGAGCCATTACTGCTTTTGACTGAGTTACTGCCAAATCTGCTTGCGTATCTGAGGTGGGTTTTTCGGTTAAAAACAAACTAATCATTAAAAAATCCTGAAATTATCACTATTACTGAATTAACGGACATAATAGTATATATTTTGCCATAATTACTGTATTATTGCTCGATTAATTTGCACAAATATTATATATGTTTCATTTTTTAGATATATATCATTAGGCGCAGCTCTAAAAGTAAGTACCTGCACAGTTTTTTAGAAAAAATCATTAAAGACCTTTTATCGCATCAAATTAAAATAAAGTTTACGGCTTTAGTTCGCCAATTTTCGGTATGCCAGCACAACGCACACGATGTAGTTAAAGACGCACAAGGCAGCGAATAGAATCATAAGGCGAGCGTACAAAAAAACTCCTGACGCGACGCAAGACAAGCCGTTTAACTAGCTGCACTGCGGCACGCACTGACTTTTGAGCGAGCCTTTGGCGTACTCAAGCTGCACTATGACATGGCAAAAGCAGGTGACTTGGGATTGAGCCCCAACCGCAGAAGGTTTGAATTGATGTGTGTGGCGCATAATATTAAAACAGGCCTGTTTTGCCTAAAAAGTGGGAATAGGTTCGTAAGTGGGTCTGTTAGCACATTAATAAGTTGAATAAGGTGCATTTTTTGTATTTTTTGACAAAAAAATACATGTAACAAACATCAAGGTTGATGCACCTAAATCGTGCAAAGATCTCAATAGATATGTTTTTTTATAAAAAAAATCTTTCAAAAAGGTTATATGTGTGGGGATTCCAGTGTTTAGTTTATGTAGATTTAGCCTTTTTATGTTGCTCTCATCTCATCTTATGGCGCAGGGCCTTGAACGAATGATTCATTCGGCTTTACTACATGATTCGGGGGTTCAGAGCCAGGTGTTTTTAGAGCGGTCATCTGCAGCAAAATTGCAATCTGCTAAATGGCAATTTTACCCGACGCCCTCCATTGATATGCAGTCTGCTATTAGTGGTTTTGAGAGCAGTGTTTCAGAGCGTGTGATCACATTGTCCGTTAAACAACCTCTTTGGAGCGGTGGGCGTCTACAAGCTAATGTTGATGCGGCAAATATAGACCTATCAATTCAATACTACACTACCCAGATGCACCGCGTAGAGCTAGCCCAACAAGTGGTGTCTGCCTACGGGCAGTGGTGGGTGGCACATCATAAGCGCTTGTCCTGGGGCAAAGGTCTTGAAATTCACCAAAGCCTTGCACATCAAGTAAGTCGCCGGGTAAATGTTGGAGTCTCTGCAAAGAGTGACTTAAATTTGGCGCAGGGGCGATTATCCGCCACATTGGCAGAGTATGATCTAGCCTTTGCGCAAGAACAGGCGGCATTAGACAACCTTAAGTTGTTGACCAATATTGAATCCTTGGATGTAATGTCAGAGGCTCAGTTTCCTAGCATGAATGTTTCATTATCATCTTATACAGTGCTTCTGGAGGCTGCTTTAGTTAACAACCTAAGCATTAAGCTGGCGCAAGCTAAGGCAGAGAAAGCGTTAGCAAACCAAGCGTTTCAAAAAGCAAGTTTATGGCCGCAATTTTTTATTCAAGTGGAGAGGCAAATCGGTGATTTTAATCAAAATAATTTCACTTCTAGTAATAAGGTATTTTTTGGGGCTTCTAGTGATTTAAAGGCAGGGCTGTCATTTGAAGCCGACAGGGTCTCTAGTGCCGCAGCAAGATCTGCTGCATTAGCTCAGGTTGACAATGAAAAAAAGGGAATGACGCGTGGGCTTAGGTCTAGCTTAACATTACTTATCGCCTCTAATGACAGGCAGCTTTCGCTGGATACTGCACGAATCAATGCACAAAGCGGGTACCAATCCTCTAGTAGGCAATTTGTAGCGGGTCGCAAAGACTGGCAAGAGTTGCTCAATTCTGCCCGTGAGTTGGCCCAAGCAGATGCGCAGTGGGTAGAGGCTTATGGCACATACCTAGTGGCGAGGTGGCAGATACTACTGGACACCCAAGGCCTAGAATTTATGAGTGGAATTAATTCAGATGAATGAGTCTTTTTTTAATTGTTTGGTCCGTTTAGCACGCTTACAAAATGAGGCGGTAGATCATCTTGCTTTAAAAGAAGCGGTAAGTGCTATGTCTAACAAACAGCTGCAATCGCCACAGCGACAAGTGTTGGCTGTGGTTGACATGCTGCATTTGTCTGCGCCAACTTTTTTGCGTAATCCAGACCCTTCCAATATGCCAGCACTAATAGCTAATGCTCAAGGCTACTGGAGCCTTGTAAAAGGCCAAAACGCACAAGGGTTATGGGTTCTTGATGTTTGGGATGAGCAAACAAGTGCCTGGCTTGAAGAGTTATCACCCGATTTACTTGGTCAGTGTTTAGTTAAAGTGGTGCTTAGAGCGCCATTTTCACGTCATAACAGCCCAGTTTATCAGCTAGTTAAAAGTGAAGTACTATTGCAAAAAAAATCACTGTTTGAAGCTTTACTTGGCGGCGTGTTAATTAATTGCATCGCTTTAATTACAGCATTCTACACCATGCAGGTTTATGACAGGGTAGTGCCCACAGGCGCCACACAAACATTATTAGTGTTAACCATGGGTATAGGTATAGCTATAATATTCGACTTTATAACCAGGCACTTACGTGCAAATGTTAATGAGCAGATTATCCATCGTGTAGATCAAAGACTAGCACGCACTGTGTATATGCGTTTTTTAGCTGTGCGTTTAGACCAGATGCCTCAAAGTGTAGGTGCCTTATCAGGACAGCTACGCGGTTATGAAACAGTGCGTTCGTTTTTAACCTTGGTGACGACTCATCTATTGGTAGATGCCCCGTTTGCGCTTATCTTTGTGGCTATAGTTTATGCTATAGGTGGAGGTATCGCTTTTATCCCATTGAGCTTTTTTGTGGTGAGTGTGTTGCTGGGGCTTTATTTTAAAGCTCAAGTCGACAGCTTAGCAGGCAAAGCCAATGTTGCAAGTAATATTAAAACAGGTTTGTTGGTAGAAACAGTTGAAGGTGCAGAAACTATTAAATCTGGGCAAGGTGGATGGCGCATGTTGTCTCGTTGGATGAACACTTCAGATGAAGCACGCTCTTATGAACTCTCCATGCGGCGTATTAGCGACAATGCCCAGCACATTGTGGGTAGTTTTCAGCAATTATCTTATGTTGGGTTAGTGGCCACTGGCGCATTATTAGTCACACAGTCAAATTTAACCATGGGCGGGCTCATCGCTTGCTCTATTTTGTCTGGGCGTATTCTAGCGCCTGTTGCTGCTATCCCTAATATATTGCAACAAAGCGCCCATTCAAAAGCTGCTCTTAAGGGCCTAGATGCCATTTGGAAACTAGAAGATGATCATTCTGGAGTGAGCCACCCTCTTGTGCCAGAGCACGTTTATGGTAGATATCAGTTTGAAAAAGTGGAAGTAAATCATAAAGACAAACGTGCATTATATATACCGGCCCTCTCAATTTCTGCTGGCGAAAAAATTGGTATATTAGGCCCTGTAGGCTCTGGTAAGACTACACTGCTGCGTCTATTATCTGGTATGTATAAGCCTAATGCTGGAAGAGTTTTATTAGACGATATGGAATTATCTCATATCAGTAAGCCAGTACTCGCTGAAAAAATGGGTTATCTACAGCAAGAGGGGCGTTTGTTTGCGGGCACCCTAAGAGATAATTTAATTTTAGGGATTATGGATCCGGGTGATCAAAGTATATTAGCAGCTGCGCGATTAACTGGATTATTAGACAGTGTGATTACAAGTCATCCGGAAGGGCTTCAGCAAACAATACATGAGGGCGGCACTGGGCTTTCCGGTGGGCAGCGGCAATTGGTGAACTTAACCCGGGCCTTTTTACGCAAGCCTAAAATATGGTTATTAGATGAGCCCACCGCATCAATGGACAGAAACATAGAAGCGCAAGTGATTGCGGCTTTTACACAAGTATTAGATCAATCACAAACCTTGGTGTTAGTCACCCATAAGCCGGAGTTATTGGCTTTGGTGGATCGTATTATTGTCATCGCAAATCATCAAGTGGTTATGGATGGCGATAAAAAGAATGTATTAGATAAGTTAAGCACGCCCGCTAAATCTACTGGTGTGGGGCAAACGGCATGAGCGATACGCCACAGTTAATGCCTGTAAAAAGCGGTAGTCATGCCACAGCTCAAAAAAGTGAAGAAACTACATTAGGGTTGCCTTTGGAGAAGATTGGAGGTTCATTGTTTGATTACCAACAAGGTTTAAATGAGCCTAAAAAGCCTTGGTTTTCCATGATCTATGTGCTTTTTTTCTTATTAGCAGTGGCTGCAGCATGGGCTTCATTTTTTGATATCAACGAAACAGTGAGATCCCAAGGGCAATTTATACCCAGCGCACGCACTCAAATAGTACAAGTGGTAGATGGTGGGGTTCTGGCTGAGCTTAAAGTGCATGAAGGTGATTTTGTTGAAGCCGGGCAAGTGTTGGCGGTGCTAGAAAGGCAACGTGCTAACGCAGGGTTTGAAGAATCTAGGGCTAAAGTGGCTAGCTTAAAGGCGCGATTAATTAGAGCGCAAGCACAAGTGAATGGAATAAGCCCGGATTTTTCATCCCTAATCAACAGTTACACCGATTTTGTCACAGTTGAACAAGGAGTATATAAGCAGCGGAAACTGAGCTTAGACGGCGAATTATCAACCTTGATGACGAGTAAGTTGCTGGCGGATGAAGAGTTAAAAATGAATGAGTCCCTGTACAGCACGGGTGACGTGAGTCGTTTAGAAGTGATGCGTAGTGAGAGCCAGGTCATCGACCTTGATGGCCAAATGTCACAATTAACCAACACTTACCGACAAACAGCACAACGAGAAGCAAGTGAGATTGAGAGTGAGTATGCCTCTGCACGATTTCAGCTGAAAGACCGCCAAAATGTTTTAGACCATACGCAGCTGTTTGCACCTGTAGCCGGCATCGTAAAATCTTTAAAAGTGAATACGCTAGGTGGTGTTTTAAGGCCAGGTGAAGAGCTGATGCACATCTCTCCATCGGGTGAAGTGTTAATTGAAGTAAAACTCAACCCTGTAGATATTGGCCAATTAGTGCTAGGAATGCCTGTTTCAATCAAAGTAGATGCCTATGATTTTTCAATATACGGCAGCATTAACGGCAGCCTTAATTACATTAGTTCCGATACTTTGGTAGAAAACGAAGGGGGTAGAACTAATATATTTTACTTAGCCCAAATTCAGGTATTTGATTCTACTTTGCAGCCAAAAAACAGATTGGCTGCGCAAACATTAATACCCGGTATGACCGTGTCAGTGGACATAAAAACGGGTACTCGTAGTGTAATGGAGTATCTGGCAAAACCTATCGTTAGAGCCTTTGCTGGCGCGCTAACTGAAAGGTAGTTTTTAACTGCGTAGCATAAATCTCGTGGGGCTTGCCCCCGAGCTGGATAGCGTGCGATGGCCTTTGGTGAATGTAGTCTATCCAACTTATGGAGCTACAAAGAAATACGCACCATGTTTTTCAGTTAATGGTCTTTAATACTCAATAAAATCTTAAAGCATCCTATTTAGGGCCATGTTTGGGTATTCTTTACCCTTATACGGCCTGTTACTCAACCCTGAGGCAAACTGTACTGTGACAGCTTGCATAATAGTTGAATGCTGATGCCTCACTTAAGATTGTACGCAAAAAACATCAACCCAACCCGCACAGCGTTTCGGGCTAAACCCAAGTAACGCGCTTGACCCATGCCATAGTGGCGCTTAAATACACCGAATACCCGTTCCACAGTACAGCGGACACCTGCGTTGTGTTGGTTTTTATATTTTTGAACCTTGGTTAACGGCTTATTTCGATAAGCTCGCCCCATCACGCGATTGACGATGCCATAATAAGCAAGCAAGTCATCATGCTTTTTACTTTTGAAGGCTCAACTTCTGATTGACTTCAGACAATAATCTGCCCATTAGGCTTGTTTCTCAAGCAGCTGGCTGAAGCGCCAAATGGTAATGTGATCGGGAACGCTACCAACCAAGCTCAACCCAACTGCGAAACAATAATTGTGTTGCTAAAGGTTTTTCCAAACCATGACATATGCCTAACCTGTTGTTTTATAATTTATAAATGTAGTTTAAGGGATTTATTTTAATATATAAACAGAGGATTTATTCAACAAGTACGGCTTTTGTGCAAAGGCATTAGTTTATAAATAGACTTTTGCACTAACACTCACATGCTTTATTTTTGTATGTGCATAATTCCAACCACTTCATGGATTTACTGAGTGGTAAAAAGTCAACAATATATGCTGATAGCGCCTATAAAAGCCAAAGCACAATGATTGGCTTAAAGATCAGCACGTTGGCAATAAAGTGATGGAACACTTATGTCAACACCCCTTTGACGCCTGAAGAAAAGAGGAAGAACCGGCGTAACTCAGGCAGTAGAGCACAGTCAAGCGAGTGTTCGGGGTTTGAAATTACACTATGGCATGGGTCAGGCCATTATTTTCTACTCGCTCGTAATCGTATGCGCTTCGGTGTGATGTGCTTGGGCTATCATTTTAGGCGTAAGCGCCCTTAAATCCGGGTCTATGCAATAGCCCAACAACTCTAGACACTATGCCACTGCAATAGACTTTAACCAGCAGGGGTATTTTAT
>Ga0114995_10003855_pt1 | contig 10093 bp, 12 predicted proteins | sample ArcticOcean_MG_C_11_FD_87038 | JGI IMG/M metagenome (GOLD analysis project Ga0114995, IMG submission 87038) | Marine microbial communities from western Arctic Ocean - ArcticOcean_MG_CB2_154 | ecosystem: Environmental > Aquatic > Marine > Oceanic | place: Arctic Ocean: Canada Basin | collected... | reverse complement strand
TTTGTTAAATATTTAATAATGTATAATAATTAAGCTGATGAACTATTTTTAATTAATTCCTGTGGGTATGGGATTGTTTCTAATCATTTCTATGGGAGGGCGAGGTAAACAACGTATCAGTCCTTGTCGTTCTGCTCGACTTCAAGATTATTGAATGCGATGGCTAGCTTGTTCTTCTTCAGGTTGTTGGTGCCGCCTATGCCAGTCACTCTCTTTGACTTCTTCTTGCCGCCGGGCCCAGCTGCGCCGCCCTTGTTCAAGTTCATAGACCCCATCACGACCATGGAGTCTCTCTCATCCTGAGAGTCCTGCGGCTTGTCGCCATATCCCTGCGCTACGCCAGCTCCGTCCTTCTTCGCCTACTGCACCTTTGTCTTATCAGCCTTGGTCGTCTTCTTCACTGGCGTCTGCTGCGAAGGCGAGTTGATCTCGATTTGGTCTTCTTGCTTTTGTATCGAGCCAATGCGCTAGTTGAATATCTTTTCCTTCTGGGTGTTCTCCAGTATCTAGTTGTCGTCCATGATGGCGTGTTGGAGGTTGTTGCTTGGATGGTTCAGCATGCGCTTGTCGTTCTTCTTCAGCGAGGGCTTTTTGCCGTTTTGCTCAATGAGTTGGACCAGCTGCTGGCCTTGCGAGCCGAGTCCTTTGATCTCGCTCACTTCAACCTCCGTCATGTCGATATTGAGGCCTCGTTTGTTCTTGCTGGCGCCGGCTGCTGTATGTTATGCAGCATCTGGTAGATTGTCGAGGTCGACTCCAACGTCCACGTCCAGGTCGTCGACGTTGCTGGAGAAGCGCGAGTGCGTGAACTTCGAGCCTGTTTGCGAGTCTGCCTTCTTCTCTTTCTTGCCGCCATTTCCATTCTTCTTTCTGGCACTCTCAGAGCCAGACTGGCCACCGCTGGAGGAGCTGTTCTCGCTCACCGTATCTTCGAATTCTACTTCGCGTTGTTGCGCATGCTTGTCCAGCTACTGGAGTCTCAGGAAGTTTTGCTTGTGCAGCTCAGCTGGAGCAGTCGTGGCGACGTAGTCTTCGTCGTCGCGCAGGCCTTTCCTTTCTTTTGGAAGGCGCTGGCTGATGGCACGCAAGTTTTCGATGAGCACCTCGTGATTCGCGATGTTCAAAGTCTCTGGATCTACTGGGAGGCGGAAGCAACTCGAGCATCTTCTTCGGTGTCGGCACAAATACTTCTGCTTGGTGATCTTGATTCCATTGTGCACCTTGGCAGCAAATGGCTGGTTCTCCTTCGTCAAATCTTTCAAGTTCTTCAGATTGAGGCTCTGGTCAACCAGCAGAGACGAGTCTTGGTTGCTGTCCGTGAACAAGCCGCGCTGCTTCTTCTGGCTCCTGCTTCTCTTCCCTCCTGCTGCCTCTTTCGACTGGGTCTGCTCTGACGCGCCTATGGGACTGCTATTACGCACGCCAGCACGCAGCTCCATGTCAGAGATGAGGGATACTTTTTCCGTATCACTGAGCTCGTCGATATCTGCCATCACTTGGTGGTCGAATAGCACTTGCTGGTTCTTGTCCTGGCGGAAGCATTGGTACTTGTGCAGGAACATTTTGCTGCCGATGTCCACCGGCATCTTGGGCAAGTCCGCCTTGTTCTCGTCAGCCGATGCCTCATTGTTCTCCTGTAAGTAGTTCTAGGGCTGGAAATCCTAGAATGTGCACAGCCTGTTCCACGGGGCCTCAGGCATGGGTGCATCGATTTGCTTGAGGTTGAATTCATTCTGGATTGCCTCTTCGTCAATATTGGGGATCATGTTGGGTGGCTTGATGAAAGGCATCGAGAAGGACGGCCGCATCCACAGAGTGAATGAGCCCTTGGTCTTCTACTTCGTAAAGTTCATCTTAATCGGCTCAAACTGCTCGCAAAGCCGTCCTTTCACGTCGAATGGCTCGATAATGACAGCACCATCGCTATTCTTCTGGATTTTTTGGAAGTTCTTCAGGTAAATCGTGAGGTCTTGGTTGAACTTCTCCATCTGGCCCATTTCCTGGTAAATCATGGCCCTCACCAAGTAGAACTGCTTGATGTTCTTGATTTGCTCCGTGTTCTGAAGGCTCTCTGTGAGCTCCTTGTTGATGATTCTGAGGGCGAGGTCCCAGCTTTTGTTCTGGATGTGGTTGATTACCATGTTGTAATTGAATTCTCTGATGTTGAGGGAGCACAGGCCGATGTCGGAGAGGTCGGTGCGCTGACTAGCGTGGCTGTGGACGGAGTTGATGGGAGAGACCAACTGGCTTGCAGGGAACCGCCCGTACATCTCCTCGTCCATGTCGGCCTCGATTCCTAGCCTCTTGCCAGTATTTTTTGAGCTCTTGTTGTCCTGGGCGACCTGCTTCTTCGCCATGAAGTGGTAGTTCCACGACTTGGTGATGTCAGCCAAGGACTCGTTGTTGTTGCCAAGATACATCTGGAAGACGCCCCGGTAAAGGTACATGTCCTCCAGCTGGAAGATGTTCTCTCTGTAGTAGCCAGTCCTCTCCGCCTGCTCGAGCGCCTTCTTCTCGCTCGCCATCAGCCCAGGCAGCTCCGTGTTCTTCCCAAGCTGGCGGATGACATACTGCTTCTCAACCTTGATCTTGTTGACGTTTGGAATGATCTGAATGCTCATTGGACTTTGTCCTTTCTTCAACTGCAAGTGCTCACCCTTCTCGTAGAGCCCAATTATTTGCGTGATCTGGGAGACGCAGTTCCTGAGGATCTCCCTGTGCTGCTCCTGTCCACTTTCGTCGATCTGGCCATCCTCGCCCTTCTGGAACTCAAACGAGCGCACGCATGAGAGCATCGCAAGGAGCACGCGGTAGTCGTACTGGGCGAACTGCTCATTCGGAGCCTGGTGCTTGCAGAGCTGCATCTGTTCAAACGCCTTCTCCAGGTCGGAGAGGGCGCAGTAGCACCTGATCCTCTGGAATGAGGCCAGGGCTGTTTGCTGCACTGTGTCTGCGTTGTCGAAGGCCTTGATGGCGTCTGTGTAGGCTCCAGTCGTCATCAGGAGGTTGCCGGCGTAGATGTGAACCAGAGGATTTTTCTGGTCGCTAATGATGAGCTTTTAGAAGTCGTGGAACGCCAGGTTGTTGTCCCCGAGGAGGTAGGCGCACTTGCCTCGGAATATATATGCTTCGAGGAGCGACTCGTCCAGTTCGAGAGCAACAGAGAGATCCTTCAGCGCCTCATCAAGGATGCTCAAGCAAGCATACGTCCTTCCTCTCGCCAAGTGGAACTGTCCAGTCGCTTCCTCCTCTTCTTGGATGGCCACATTGAAGTCGCTCAACGCCTCGTAGAACTCGTGCATCTGGAAGTTCAGAAGGCCGCGGAAGAAGTACAGGCTTGGCTGCTTCTGCTCCTTGCAGCAGCACTCGATGGCCACATTCAAGAACTCCCTGGTCTGCCTGACTTTTCCATACTTGATGGCGTCATCGATGAACTTGTCTTGTAGTGAGTAAGTGTAGCTGCGCACTATGCTTATCACGTTCAGGCAGAAGGCGTCTTTGTTGGCTGGGAACCTCAGAGAAGCCTTGGAGAAGTATTTGGATGCCATCAGGTACTCCTCGGTGTCCATCTTGAGGATGCCTCGACTGAGCCACTTGTTGTAGATCGTTGCCTTGTCCATCGCGTACGGAGATATCCTCTTTGCTTTCCTCAGGTCCTCAAGGGCGTGCTCGTACTTCTCAATGGCGACGTAGCCGTATGATCGGTAGACGTAAATGTTGAAGATCAGGTATTCGTACATCTCCTTGCAGAACTTGCCCGAGGCGATCTGGTTTGCCTTTGCGTTGATGGTGCTCTTGTTGTCCACGGAGAGGTCGTCCTGCGCCAGGACCAGGTCCAGGTTCTTGGCTTTGGCACCCGCCATAGAGTCAGAGTCATCCTGGTTGTACCTGCTCTTATTTGCTGTGGCAGTCTCAACTTGCTTCTTGTCTTTATCGTCCTTGGCTTTTTAATCGATGTTCTTTTGGATCTCCTTCTGGCCATTGATGAGTATCTCGAGCAAGTCCGTGAGTATCTGCACGCCCTTCTTGATCTTCCTCTTCATCAGGTACACCACGCCCTCTGTGAAGTCCCTGTATAGACTCATCCTCTTCGAGCTATAATTGTTATCGTTGGCCCTCTGAATGTAGTCGTACGCATTCAAGATATCGCGCTGCTTCAGGAACACTTTTGAGATCTCAAAGTAGGCATTGCCGCTGTAGAGCTCGTGGATTTCAGGATCGACTTCGTCCTTGCAGCAGAAGTGGAGGTGCTTCAGGGCTTCCCCGTAGTTCATGGACCCGCCAATAAGGTCCTATCCAATCTGTGAAAGAATGGCCTTGCCGAGATAGAAGTTGACTTTGATGAGCTTCTGCTGCACCTTGAGCGTCTCGAAGTCGAATCCTTTATAATATGCCATCACGTCCTGCATGCCGGCGGTCGCGCGGTGCATGTCTCCTTGGTAGTACGCGCACATGGCGATCTTGAGCTTGACTTTGTGCAGCAAATTGCCGACTTGATCCGAGAATGATTTGTTCTGGTTCTTGGTCACCTTGATCTTGCTGATTTCGCCCACGGACTCCTCGTAGCACTGGTTGGCCAGCTTGTACTTCTTCATCTTCTTGTATGCATCACCAAGCGACTCTTTGCCGATGGAAATCCGCAGCAGGCATTGTGCTTGCTCGATGTTGCTGGCGATCTTCTGGTGCTTGTTTCCGCCAGCCTGTCCGTTCGGTATGGGTAGGACGGCCTGAGTCATCTGCATCATTTCCTGGGCGGCGAGGCCGTTGAACTCCAGGAAGTCCTGCACCGCCTTCTGGCTCTTCTTCTGGAGCAGGTTGATCTGGCCACGCACCAAATAGGCATCTTTGAACTCTGGGAATTTGTTTATGCATTCGGTGGCCGTCTCCACGCACTCTTCATGCTCTCCAATTTTCCTTTGGATGATGGACTTCATGAGGAGGCAGAATTGGTGACGTCTTCCCTGATGGTGCGCTTTGTGCCCTTGGAGGTTCATGCGCATTTGCAGGAGTTGGTCTGATGTGTTCGAGTCGTGGTTTCCGTCCTTCTTGCTATTGCTGATGTTGCTGGTATTGTTGATGTTGTTGATGTTGCTCTGTGAGAGTTGACGTGCTGGCCCGCTCTGTTGGCCACTGCTTCTGTTCTCGTTGGCTGCCATTATCTTCTCAAGCTCCCGTACACACTCATGATTGCAGCCCTGGTCGGCCAAAGTCACTGCCTTGATGATCTTCAACTCAACCTCCTGGTCGAATGCCTTCTCCTCCACCTGCTTCATCTATGCAACAACTGGCTGGCAGTCCATGGACAGGCTGATGCTCTCCTCGACCGAGCTCAGGAACACGGCGTACTTCTCAATTATCTAGTCCAGCTACTTCTCCAGCAGTTTGAGCTCAGCTTCGCTCATCGTGCGCTCCTGAGCATCAGAGATGGTCTTCTTTATCTTGAGCACCGACTAGGTCAGATTCTTTGACCTCTCTTGCATGTCTGCGAGGGCCTTCTGTGCGAGTTTGTCTTGCTTTTGCCGCGCAGGTGTCATCTACTTGACCATGTTCTCAGTGGTGCTTGCATCCTGAGTCTTGACTCGGTTCAGGATGCCGCCTCTGTTCTGGAATAATGCGTCGTTCTTGATGCTCATCGAGTTGATGATATTGCCGTTGTTATTTGGGTTGCTCAGGAACAAATTGCTCTCGTTGTTCGGAGTGACGCCATCGTTGTCACTTGAGAATTGCTGGAGCTGGTTCCTGAACTTGTAGTTCTGCCCATTCTGGCCGCCCATCATTCGGATATTTTGGCTCTTGAGGTCTTACAAACTCTGCTTGCGGACCTCATACGAATTGAGATTGATGACTTGATTGTTTCGTTTCTGATGACTTGGAGGAGCAAACTGGCCGGTGGAGCTATTCTTGCTGTACTGGATGATTTGACTCTTGGAGTGCATCTGCGCCTCGTTGAGGTCGCCGCCAGTCATGTAGCTCAGATTGCTTTGGTTGTGCTCGTCTATGTTCATGTCGTTCAGCCTCGATCCCATCTTCTGCGTCTGGTTGGTGTAGGACTGGGCGCGGGAGCCGTTCTGGTAGGCTGTTTGCTGATTGTAGAAGGTGTTTCGGGAAGCCATCTCCTGCTGTCGGATCAGGTTGCCCTTGGGAAGCTTGATCATACTCTCTCCCAGCGATTAGTTCAGCTGCTGGTCCAGGATTTCGTTGCTCGCTCCGCCGATGGGCACGCCATTCCGAGAGTCAGTCCTCGACTGAATCCTCGAAGTGCTCGAAGACTTGTCGCCCTTGCTCCCTTTCTTCACTGTTGACCCTTGCTTCATCGTCTTTGGATTCTGATAGTAGCCCGACGAATACCCGATCTGCTGGTTCAAGTTATTCAACTTCTATTTATGGCTTTGACTTGTGTTTGAGTTCTGATTGTTCAGGCCAGCCGCAAAGTTTGCATTCTTGTTCAAGATCTGGCCTTGATGTGCGAAGTATTTGTTGATTTGCTATGGGTTGCCAATGACTCTCTTCTGGTTTGGATTCTGAGCCAGATTCTTGAGGTTCTATTGTTGCTGCTGTGAGATGATGTGATTCATGGCATTTCGCGTGTTCTTGCCTTGGCTTGAAAGCTGGGATTGGGCGTCGTAGGAGCCCTGTCCAGGCAGACTCTGCTTGCTGTTGTAAGCGTCGTAGGCTTTGGAAGTCTTCACGTTTTGCAGGCCTGTTGAAAGTCCACCTGCGAGACCGGTCGCCGTATTCCTGTGGAGGTCCACCTCTGAGTGTGTTCCATTCTGGTTCAGGTTTGTTTTGGTCTTGTGTGTTTCGCTGACTAGCTGGTTGAGCGCCTGGGATGTGCTCTGCCCGTTGGCTGCCAATGCAGCTCTTCCTTGCGACGCAGACCTGCTCTGATTGAAGCCGCTGCTCACGCCGCTGAGCTCCTTCCTCAGTTTGAGGACCCTCTTGTTATTGATGGCCCGATTCGTCGTTTGCAAAGCACCCTATTCCTGAGTGTTGAAGTTGCTCGCTGAAGCGGCGCGGCTGGCAGAGCTATTGCTGGCTACCTGCATCTGAGACGAGAGCTGCTGCTAGAACTGGTTGGACGAATCAGTCAGCAAGGCTTGCTGCATCTGCATTTGTTGCAATTGAGCTTGACTTTGTAGATTCTACAGATTAGGATTGTTTGTGTTCACGATGAAGCTGTTGTTGTAGATGTTGATGTCTTGCACGGTCTTGATGTTGAGGATGGGGTTGTTTGCCTGCGAGGTCTTGTTGTTGGGGCCCTCGCTGTTCGAGCGGACTCCGTTGAGCTTGGTGCCCGTATTGCTATTGTCGATGTAGTGATTGTTTTATTGTTGTCCGTTGATCATTTCGGGGATCTGAGCCAGACTGCCGTTGTTCCTCAAGTTGGAGCCACCTGCGGAGTTGATGTTGGCCAGATACTGCCTCAGCTCCAGGCCTTGTCCCGCGTCCTATTGCGAAGATCCGCGCCCTTGCGCCTGGCCCATCATCATGTTGTGCTGCACCAAATCAGAATTGTTTGCGTAGAGCCTCTGATTGCTCAGCATGCTGCCCATCTGGCCGTGCGTCATGTTCTATTGCTGGTCGACGTTGTGGCTCAAGTTCGACATGTTGAGGTCCATGGGCGTCTAGGTATTCATCTAGGACATATTGCCGTTGCCAGTCACGCCGTTCATGTTCCCAGCCAGAGCGGAGGCAGCACCACCAGTACGATTCAACTGCTTCTAACTGTTCACCATATTGGCGTTTTGGAGATTGATGACGCCGCCGTGCTTGCCCGACGTGATCTGGATCTTCTTTCCCCTCTTATTGTTGTTATTGCTTTGCTTTCTCTGCTGGAGGACCCTGGCATCAGCGGCATTTGCGCTGTTGTCTCTCCTGCCGGCTGCATCTGGACTGTGCGATATCTCTCGCAAGGAGATGTTGGTGTACAAAGTCTGATTTTAAGTATGATTCTGAGTAGGATTGGTGTTGCTGGCGTTGTGGTTGTTTCTGCTGCCAAAGATCGGCATCACGTGAGAGAGGATCTGATTCTTCTGGTCCTGCTGCGCCCTCGTCTCAGAGCCATACTTGTGCGGAACGGATCCGCTGTTCGTCTTCTTCGAGTAGTTCTTCCCATTGTTCGAGTGCAGTCCGAGGGCACTGCTGTTCGTATCGTTATAGCAAGTCAAATCATAGTCGTACTGCGTCTTCTGCGTCGCTCTCTTGTTCAGTGCCGCCCCGTTGTTGCCCAACCCACTGATCTGTCCATCCAACTGCTGATTCTGCTTTATTTTGCTCTTGGACTTCAGGGATGGATTCATGTTCGATTGCATGTGTTGCTGGCTGTTACTCCTCGATTGGAAGATCTGAGTTTTGTTCTGTTGGGCCTGACTGGCATTGAAGGCATTGAGCTGGCCCAAATTTTGGGTATTTGTCCCAGGCACGCCGAAGATTTGGTATTGGCTGAGTTTCTGGCTTGATTGTGCATTGAACGACTGCTTTTGAGGAGAGAATGGGTCCTTTGGGTGCTGGCCGGCCGCGTTGTTGCCCTGGCTCTTGGTGGCCGCCCTATTACCTGTGGTATTGGTCATGTTTTCGGTGGAATTTGACTGCATTATTTGATTGATTTTGCTGCCTGGAGCTTGATCTTTTCTATTGGGTGATTTCTGCTATTAAATAAAGGAATTAGCTCTGGGACTCCGAGATGAAACCAAGGACGATGAAGGCCCTTGAGTCAAAAGCAAACGAGATTGGATACTTACATTCAGATTCATCATCTACAAATACTGTGTTTGGGATGCGCCTTGGTGCAGCACTTGGCTCGCTTTGTTGGATCCCTGGTTGATGGACGACTTCTTCTTGGCGACTGCGTTGCTCTTGCTTCCATCTGTAGAGAAAAGATTGGGTCAAGTTCCGTCAACGAATTCATCGTCAAGATTCTCAAGTTACTTACCAGTCCTATGCTGAGAGCCTGAAGTATTTGTATTTTGGCTGTTCTTGGTGCTCGCTTTGCCCATTTGGTTCAGGAACTTCTTCTGGTTTTGGAAGTTGATCTTTTGGTTTTGAAGGACCTGAGATTGGTATGCGCCGCTTCCGCCAGTTACGGCCGTCATCGTCTGTGGGTTTTGCGAATACTTCGGCCCTTGGCTGCCCGAGCTGCCGCCACCAAGGTTGGCCTTCCCGCCTCCAGCCTTCAGGTTCCCAATCTGCGCCGCACTGCCCGAGCCGCCACCAGGTCCTTGATAACCCGGCCGGCTCTGATACGTCGCATTCATCGCCTGGACGTTGCCAGTCCCAAAGAGCCCATCGTTGTTCGACCTGGCCTGCTGGGAGTTCTGCTGGTAGCGCGCGTTCGAGCCTCTGCCTCCTGGATTACCGCTCGCGCCCTGATTATAAGGCCTGCCTTGAGGGTCGTATTGGCCGCCTGGGGCTGCTGCGTTGGAGCCGGTGGCAAGCTGGTTTCCACCAGCGTTCATGTTCAGCAGGACGCCGTTGGCGATGGGCAGGGCATTGCTGGAATAGTTCTGCTGCATCTTCGTGGTGCTGTTGCCGAGGTGAAGCTGGCTGCTGTTGCTCTGCCCGATGTTGTCCACGGTGCCGCCGAGCTTGACGACGTTGGTGTTGCGACTGGGCAGGTCCGCGTTGGCCGAGAACTTCTTGGCTGGGATGTGTGGTGACGATTGCACTTGCTGCTTCTGCGTGGCCATCTACTTCATTTGTTTTATCTGAGCCGATGATCTTTGACCTTCAAATCCTTGTGATTGTGATCCAGGCTCGAAGAGATTCTACTGATTGCTCGAACTGCTCTGGTGGCTTCCCTTGGCACCTTCCAGCCTCTGGCTGCCGGTTGCACTCGGATACTGGCTCTTTGCCGATGGATATGTTCCAGCACCTTCTCTCTAGTTTCTTGACATTAGACCTTCTGCTAATAGGTTATGATGTTCAAATTATATGTGCTGTTTGAAATTATTGGAAAAGTCAAAATTATATATTTATAATTTTTGCAATTAAAGGCAATCATAATATTAATATCGAAAATTTGAATTTTGAAAAAATATATATCTTTAAATTTTGGTTTGGTTTGTCATGTATACGGGGTTTTGGGGTTTTGGGG
>Ga0114995_10003852_pt1 | contig 10103 bp, 12 predicted proteins | sample ArcticOcean_MG_C_11_FD_87038 | JGI IMG/M metagenome (GOLD analysis project Ga0114995, IMG submission 87038) | Marine microbial communities from western Arctic Ocean - ArcticOcean_MG_CB2_154 | ecosystem: Environmental > Aquatic > Marine > Oceanic | place: Arctic Ocean: Canada Basin | collected... | reverse complement strand
TAATTTTTTCTATTCTTTTTTCTTCTTTCTCTCTAGCTGTCATACGTTTAACATAGACACTGTAGTCTGGTCTTTCATGCTCATACTTAGACCACAAAGCCATAGCTTCCTTACCAATTTTTCCATCAATAGGACAGACAGTACCTGCTTGTATCATTGCTTCAAAGACTCTTTCATCTTGGCAAAGTATTGCAACAGCTGCTACACGCATTCCAAAATCATTGAGTATTCTAGATAGTTTTAGTCTCTCACAATTTTTATCTATAAAATGTTTTCCACCTGTAACTCCAATTCCAAATGTTTGTATACCTAAAGATGCACCTGTGCTACATACATCTTGTGTCATAGAATTATATGAGGGTGCTGATGCTGTTGGGGGAGCCGATTTTATATTTGATGTAGAACTATTTGTACTTGTAGTTGTAGATGTACTTCCTGATTCGTAAGTAGTTGCACCTCCAGTGTACCCGCCTTCAATAGCGGTATTACTTCCAGTTGTATTAGTCTGTGTTGATCCACTGTATGCAGGTCTAGCAAATAATGCAAGTCCTAACATTAGTATAATTAATGTACCTGTAAAATAATAATTCATTTTAAACACCTCTATCATTTTAAACTTCTTGTTTAACCTCTTGTGTAGTGCATGTAAACTTTGTATGTGCACCGTATTTGTTAACAAACTCTTTATCTAAATCTTCCATAATAAGTACTGAAGATTTATAACCGTATATTGAACATTCGTAATGGTCTTTAAATTCTTTTATTCCTGTCTGTATCTGTGTACAACTATTTCCAGGAACAGTACTGCATAGCCACATGGCTAATAAATATTCCATGTATTATTTTTTATAACCTAAACCTGTCTTTCTATTACTATATAATTTTTGCCATGACCAAGAACTTAATTTAGTTGAGTAATGGTATATACATAATACTAATGTTTTCACTTTTTACCACCTCTAAATATCTGTGTACCTTTTATACCAAATATACTAGCACATACAAGTACCCACAAATTAGTAAACCATTTAGGTAAAGCTTGAAAATGCTCAAAGAATACTTTTATTTTTTCCATAGCTTGGGGATCATCTGACCACACCCCATATGCTAGGACTAAAATTGGTAATGTTAATATTGCAAGTACAACTTCATCTTTGTAGTCATTCTGCCTAGCCTCAAGTAGTTTACCACTAAATTCTAATTCACCTGTAGCCATCTTAGATGCATGCTGTGCTTGTGCATCAGCCATTAACATTTTAGTCTCTTGTTTTTTTTTATATATATGAGTACCAGCATTTATTGCTAATTTAAGTGCACCAAACCACATTAAGCACCTGCCTTTTTTTGTGCTTTGTTATGTGCTTTAGTAAATGACATACCTTTTTTCATTTTGTTTTTCATAATGTTCATGTGTTTTACAGTATGATGTTTTTTATGTTTGCTTAAAGTTTTTTTTTCGTTTTTAGTAATTGACATATTATAATACTATTGCTCCTAAAACAAAACCTACAGCTGCACTGATAATACAGTGGCTATGGTCTGCCCATATTTTTTCTATTTCTGTTTTTAATTTTTCTATCATGCTATCTCCTATAATTTAATTATTAAAAAAATTGTATGCTCCACCTAATGCACTTGCAATAAGTATAAGTACCCATATCGCACCTTTACCTTTGTTAATGTCAGCTCTTAGACATTTAGTCTCAGCTCTAAGTTCTTTAATCTCTCTTACTAGGAAATCTATCTTAACTTCTGTGGCTGATTTTCTAGGCATTAATTTCCTCTTTTGTTTTGGGTTTTTAATTCTATAAAACTACCAAATGCACCACCCAAAGTATCACTTAAAAGAAAATCTAAATCCATACCTGCTACAGCTTCAAAGTATTGTTGTAACATTAAATTTTCTCCAGCTAATATTTGATTCATTGCAATTCTTTTTTCTTCGCTACCCATGCCAGGAGCTACCTCTATAAGTTTTCTTTTTGCTCTAAGATCATTTACGTTATTTAAAATTTGTTTATATGTATCACCCATAGAAGTATACTCTTCAACTTCTTTAGATTCTAAAGGTTCGTTGTTATCTATATTAGTAACTAAATTATCAAAAACTTTTATTAAAGATTCATTTATTTTTTTTGCATTATTTAAATTATTTATATCTAATATACCTAATTCTTTAGCTCTTTTTTGTATTCTAAACCATTCTTTATGATAAAAAGAATTTTTAATAGTTACGTTAGATTCAAATCTATTTGTTACAATAGTCCAAGGTTCTAATATATTAAATTTTCTACTTGATTTATCTGCTTTTGCTTTAATTATATCTAATCCTTTTTTTTTAAATTTAAAAGGGTCTATGTTTTTAAACTTGCTACCTTTATCACCTGCTTCAAAAAATACATCATTTATAATATCAAATGGATATTGCATTATACCTGTTGCATAAGCACCTATTAAATAATCTAAATGAATCGGACTTAATAAATAATCTTTTTCAGCACCAGGTTTTTGATTAATTTTAAATACACCTTTCATATTAGATAAAAAATTAGCAAGTTTTTTAGCTATCTCTCTAGTCTGAGGTCTATATTGTAATGAATCAATTGTTTGTTTTTCATATATACCTAATACTGTAGAGCCTGTATAAAAATTTCTATTAAATAATAATTCTAAAGCGGGATTAACTGCAGTAGGAATAGGTACACTAGGTATAACATTTCCCATAGATTGTAACATATATCTCATTCCTAATTCAGGTGTATTTTCTTCAACACCTTTTATAAGTGCAACTCCTAAATTTGCAAACACTCCTAAGTCATATGGTTTAGGTATATATATAAAACCATCAAATACATCATTACCACCTACATTTTCATAAGTTGGTATTACATAATTTAATTGTTTAATTCTTTCATCTAATTGTTTGTACTCTGGTATATCTCTATTTTTAAAATACAGATATATTTCAGGTGCTACAATAGTTGCACCAATTGTAGCTGCTACTCTAGCTCTATCTTTAATTGTTCCCTCAAATGCCAGTCTACCTGTTCTATACAAACCTTGAAGACCTGCATTTAAAAACATTGTGTTATTACTTAACCCTCTTAAAAATTTACTAGATCCTCTCATTCCAAAATCTGTTGAAACCTCTCTTCCAAAAAATCCTGCTGCAACATCACTAAAGCCAGCTCTTTTTGCTAATTCATATTCACCCATTCTAGTGGAATATTCAACACGAGATACAAATTCTTTCCATCCTCTCCATCCACCGCCTAACATTTTATTTAATTTTTTTAATGATCCTTTATATAAATTTTGTTCAGCTTTTGAACCAAACTTTGCAAGTTCTTTTGAAGATAAATTAAGAATAGCCTCTGAATCACTTCTAGAAGAATACCCCATACCAGAAATCATTGCTTTTCTGTACTTATCATTTAATCTAAATGAATTTATAAAACCTTTAACTGAAGTAAATCCAGGAATAAAACCTAACCCATTTTTATTTACTAATCCAAATACAGAATTAACTGTACCTGCAAGAGTATCTCTAATAGCGTTAAATGCTACAAATGGTGGTGAGTATGTTATTGCTTTTGATGCTGCTCTAGCATACCAAGATATGCCAAGTTTTTCCAATGATTTAGAAAGTGCATTTACTGTATCATCACCAAAACTAACAAATGCTTCGTGCAATTCTGGACTTAAAATTTCATATGCAATTTGTTTTCCATCAACATATACAATATCTATAAAATTATCTGCCCCAATTTTTTTAAATGTGCTACCAAATACTGCTACATCTAAATTAGGTAATTTACCTTCAGAGTCTCCAATAACTTTAAAACCTGCGTCTTCATATTTTTTTTTAATTGATGCACCTATAACTCTTTCATTCTTAATTACATAATCAGTTTTTTTAACAACTGCATCCCTATCTAATTTTTTTAATTTTTTTGCTTTATTAATCATTTCATATAAAGCAATTTTAGCACGGTTTCTGTCAGCACCATTAATAGCTTTATAAACATATGTTACTAAGTTATCATATAGATTAACATTACCTTCTAGTTTTTCTTTAGCTAATTTTTTAGCACCAGGTCTACTAGGTCTAATTAAATTTTCTGTCTGTTGTGATAAATTTCCCCTTGTAGCTATGAGTGATTTAACTTTTGCACCAGCTTTATTTAACAATCCTTTATCTACTGATCTGTATAAAGGTATAAAAAATTCATTTGCTTTTAATATTTTACTAGCATCTTCGGCAGATAATAATCCTGACTTTACTTGGTACTCTAATAACTCATCAGTAAATACTTTTAATTTAGTAGCACCATCCTGATAATCCATTTTTCTTTTTAATACTTCTTTATATTTATTTTGATATTGTGCGGATGTCATTTCACCGTAGTCAATCATTTTTTCAATTTCTTTAGGAGTACTAGGTAATTCATTTTTTAATAATGGATTATTATTAACAAGGGATTTTTGTCTTTTTGCAGCAATATATGCTAAAAAAGTAGGAACTTCACCCATATCATCTAAAGGTTCTAATATTTTTTGTAGACCTAAACTTCTTCCTTTTTCAAATGAAGCTTTACCCATAACTGCACTAGGTGGCATATGTACTCCATGTGCAATAAATTCGTGTGCTCTGGTAGATGCAGCAGCAGCCATACGTAGTTGAAAATATGGCAGTAATACTGGATCAACAGCATACTTACCACTTTCAACAGCTGATTTTAAACCAGCAGCTGAACCTTCTACACCTAATAAATTTTTTTGTAATACTTTTACAAAATCATATTGGTCTGCTAAATTAGCACGTAATGTACTACCAGCAGTATTAAATTTTTTTAAACCTTCATCAGTTAATTGTGCATTGTCTTCAACAATTTTACCTACACCTGAAGGTCCATCTTGTATAGCTTTGTCTGCTCTTACATTTCTAAATTTTTGTACACCATACCCAATACCACCTGTAGCAACAAAACTTGTACCTGCTGCTCCTAATGATACTAACATAGTTCTATAAGGATCTAGTTTTTCTCTTAAACCTAATTCTTTTTCAGTTGTTTGTGATGCAATATCAGCTAAACCAAAACCAACCCCATCAATAACGGATATTGTACCAGCAGTTGCTAACAGTTTATTTCTAGCTATCTTAGAAGATACTTCAGCTAAATTTTGTGGATCTATTAATATATCTTTAGCTGCTTCTTGTAATACTTTTTTACTTGCGGCACTTTTAGTTGCAGTCTTTAAAGCTTGCTTTGCAGCAGTACCTACTACAGCTTTACCTACAATACCACCAACACCACCACTAATTAAATTTAAAGGATCAGTTAAAGCTATTCCTAAATTTTTATAAAACCCTTCAAATCCTCTACCACCTTCTTCATAAAAATTAGGAAGCTCACCCCACGTTTTTGTAAGATAAGCTAGTCTTGCTTTTTGATCTTGTGATACATCATCACCTGTTATATAAAAAAGTTCTTTTCCTATAGAGGCTGTATTAGCTTGTTTCCAAGTTCTATCAGATATAAATTTATCTATAGCTTCTTTATTACTATATACTTTACCTTCTCTTTCACCATAATATTTTTTGGTTACTTCTGCTAAAACTTCATCTTGATATATAGTATCAAAGGTATATTTATAATCATCTTTTCCTGTAACTCCACTTCTATCAGCAACAATTATTTTTTTAATATTAGATGCTATTTGTTTTTGTTCTTCTTCTGTTTTACCTGTTCTAAATAATAAATCTTCGTTTGCTTGAATTTGTTCTTTGCTAAGTTTAGCTGTTTGCATAGTATTACTACTATTGCTATACATAGCAGCTTCATTAACTGCTAAATCTCCTTTAGATAATACCATATTAAAATGATCCTAGACTAAATATTTCGTTATAGTATGTTTTAATTGGAATTATTTTACCATTAACGTTTATTTGCATATTGTCTGGTAAAAAATCTATATAAACAGCTTGTAATTGTCTTGAATTTTGTGTGCTTATTTCATTTTTAAATACATCAGCTGCTTTTTTATTAATAGTAAAACCATCAACTGCATCTCCAGTAGTTTCTTTACTAATACCTGGTCTAACTATTTTTGATTTAATAAAATCTTCTTTTGTTAAATTATTATCTTTGTAAAAAGGATTATCAAAATTTATATCGGTAGCTTTCATTACTCTAAAGCTCATACGTTCAGCAAATGTTGAAGTATCTATGCCATATCCTGTAAATCTGCTAGATATAGGACTTATAATTTGTTCTACAATATCGTCATTTGATCTAGCCATTAAATTACTTACATCTACTTTACCATCTTTTGTAAAATCTAATGAATATTGTCTAGCATTATCTTTAATAGCTAATATTTGATTTCTAAATCTATCAGGAAATATAAGACCGCCTCCAGCTGGATCAAGTTTAACATCTTTTGAATTTATAATACCTTCAATAGCTCTATCTTGATCTACTATACTTCCAATATAAGCAGCTGGTATATATCCTACTCTCTCAGCAAGAGATCCTGAAGCTTTAATTGCTTTAGGTTGTACATCTATATTACCACCTATAGCTTCTTCTGCAGCTAAATTAAATGTTGCCCCTGTTTCATTTGTAATTCTATCACCGAATAAGAATTTTTGTGCTTTTTCTATTCCTGTAGGTGCTGGTAATTCTTCACCACCTGATAAATATAAATCAGATACATTTTTAATAGCACCTTTGTTTAAATTTTTAGATGCCCAATCTTTTTGATTTCCTAATTTAGTTGTTGCTCTATTATAATCATCTTTAAATACACTATCAAATAAATTTTTTTCTGCTAATTTTTCAGGATTATCAACATCTGTATATAAAATATTTTTTTTATTATCTGTTAATTTTAAATTTTGTAATCTTTTTATTAAACCAGGATCCATACTTGTTGTTACATAATTTACAACTTTATTTGTATCTACATCATTTAAAAATCCATTTTTAGCAGCAGCCTCAGCAACTGTAGTTCCTAATGAGTTTTCAACAGCAGCATAGTTTGCATTTTGTAATTCAATAGCTTTATTATTTAAAGATAACTTTTCATTATACTTAGCAGAAGCAGCATCAATAATTTCACCTGCTGTATCATCATACTCATCTGCAATCTCTTGTCTTTTAATTAACGCACCTGATGCAAAGGGTACTAAAAATCCTGATAATGCCATACTACATTGCTCCTTCTAATTGTGGGTTTACCATTTCTTGAGACTGTTCCATTTCTTCTATAGGCTTCTTAGCCATAAGTCCTGGACCTTGTTCTTCTTGTGCTGGTAAATCCTGTTGTATATCTCTACTAATTGAACTTAATTCTTTATTAGCAGCTTTTAATTCTGCCATGTCTTTTAAAAATTTATTGTTAGATAAATCTTCTAAAGATAATTTTAATTCTTTTACACCTGCTCTAATACCTATTGCTGATACTAATTTCATTAAAGGTTCTACAAGCATAAAGCCTACATCAGGAGTAAATTTACCTTGCATAAATCCACTAAATGTCATAACTCTTACAATAGCTTCTACTGGAACTCCAGCATCTAGCATTGCAATTACTTGTTCTGCCATTTCTCCACCTGTTAACTTATCATATAAATTATCTAAAATTTCTTCTGGATCTGAATGTTGTGGTGGATGCTCCCAAGGATAGTTACCTGGCTCATCAGTTAATGATTGACCTGGTATTGGTGCATCAAAAGGATTGTATTCTGACTCTGTAAAATTATCTTTATTTTTCATATTATCCTGTTTGTTTTGCGTAGTATTTAGCTTGTGCTAATCTCAAAGCTTTAGCGTGGTATTTATCTAATACAGTTGACATTTGAGTTGTAGAAGCTGATCTTACTTTACCTGCTTGAAAATTTAAATCTGTTCCTGGGTTTGCTACTCTGCCTCTTCTTGATACAAATTTTTTACTTTCAAGACTATCTATCATATTAAGATAGTTAGAAAATTGCTTACCCCTGTTTTCTTTTTGTAAGTTTAAATTATGTTTAAATCTTTTTAACCATGTATCTCTAGTAGATCTTCCATCTTTACCAACATCTGCTGTAGCCATTATACCCTCTTATATTTGTTATTATTATTTACAGTATTAGTATTAACTGTTTTCATATTATAATTTTCTTTAGGTCCTATACCTCTAATAGCTTCTCTAACAAATTTTTCATTTGTTTTAGCAGCTTTATTAAATATTTCTTTTAATTTTGGTGTTATCATTTATCCTCCTATTATAAACTTGCAAATGCTTCCATACCAAACTGTCCCAGTAAAGCATATAGTGAAGCTTTCTGTGCACTGTTTTGTAAATCAAAAGATGTAGTTCTTTCTAGTGCAGCAATTGCTAAGTTGTGATCTCTGTTAGCTGTGTTTTGTGATGTTGTTTGTACCCATGATGCTTCATCTCTCCACTGCTGCCATAAACCAGACATTGCAAAGTTAGATAAGTTTAATAGGTTTAATGCATTAGTTTCATTAGCTGCATTAACAGCTGATGTATTTGCAGTATTGATTGATCTTCTCCATACAGCATTTGATTGGTCTATAACTCTTTGATTCTCAACATTAAATCTACCTCTTGCATCTTCAAGAGTTGTATTAAATTGATTAATAGCTGTCTCTCTTTGTGCATTAGAATCAGCTAAAGCTGTTGTATTTTTAGCATTTAATGCAGCAACTTTATTTGCTTCTGCATTTGTATACTGTGCCATAACATCTAAACGTTGTGCATTCTGTGTTTGAATATTAGAATTTAGTGAATCATAAAATTGATTAACTTGGTTTTGACTTGTAGCATTAAATTGTAATGAGGCATTTCTAGCTGCTTGATCACTTAGTAATACCTGTTGTTTAGCATGCATGTTTTGCATACTTGCTTGTTGGGTATTAGATAAGTTAGCCATATCCATTTGTAGATATGATTGTGCATTTACTACTGCAGCTTGTTGGTTGTTAGATAAATTTTGGAATATAACTTCTTTATAAGTTTGTGCATCTGCCGCTGCTATTGGTACAGCAGACTTTAATATACCTTCTGCTAATGCTTCTGCTAACATAGTAGAAGAACCTAATCCTCTGGCTTGCATAGTTGCCTTAGCAGCTTCTGCAGCCCCTCTAGCAAATGCAGGTAAAGGTGAACCTGATGCCAATGAAGCTTCTATATCTGTAGATATATTTGCTAGTTGACCTTGTACTGTTGCTTTAGGATCTAAATTTGCTATTGATTGTTGAGCAGCTGTCATAGGAGCTGTTACACTTCCTGTTGCACCTGCCATACTTGCAGCTGTACCAGCCGCATCTCCAGCATAAGATCCAGCAGTTTGTAAACTTACTCCACCAACACCAGTTGATGTAGGTGCTGTTGCTGCTGTAACTGTAGGTGCTAGTGCAGTACCAGCTTGTGCTGCTATTGTACCAGTAACTCCAGGTGTAGCTAATAATTCATTGCTCTGTATATTTTGAGCTTGTGGTGTAATTGATGTACCCGTAGCTAATGTAGGAGTACTTAGTAAAGAGTCAATTAAGCTAACAGCTTTTTTAGTCCCTGTTTGCTCTGACTGAGATGGTGCTACAGCACCTGTAGGTAAAGTTGTTGCCATGTTTATCTTCCTTGTCCTTTATATCTTGTTAGTTTTATTTGACGTTTCTCATCTTTATTCATTGATTTTTTATGAACCCCTGGTCTCTTTGGTGGTCTATCTCTTTTTATATAGTGTGAGAAATTTTGTTTAGCCATAATTATCTCGCAGTTGCTGGTACACCAGTTGATGTTACGAAAGGCGATTCTGCGAAAGCCATGTAGATGTATGTTGAACCTGATGCGTTTCCATTGTCATCAGTATTTCTTAATTTAAATCCATTACTAAGAATGTCTATTGCATAATTTGTTCCTTGTTGTTCCGCTTCATCTGATCCAGTTCTTAATATATAATGGTTTTTATTAAAACCACCAGAAGTAGACCTTTTATTATCCCATATTAACCAAGAACCAGCATAAGTACTTGATTTGACTAAAACCCAAGCTGGTTTAAAACCAGTGTAAAGAAATGACCCATCTGCGCT
>Ga0114995_10003848_pt1 | contig 10108 bp, 10 predicted proteins | sample ArcticOcean_MG_C_11_FD_87038 | JGI IMG/M metagenome (GOLD analysis project Ga0114995, IMG submission 87038) | Marine microbial communities from western Arctic Ocean - ArcticOcean_MG_CB2_154 | ecosystem: Environmental > Aquatic > Marine > Oceanic | place: Arctic Ocean: Canada Basin | collected... | reverse complement strand
AACGCTGGATAAAAGACTCCTTCATACTTTAGTTCCCTAAATAAAATATATTCTAAAACACGATGTTAGTATGAAGTGCGTTAAATATTTAATACCTGACATGATAAGGTTTATAGAAAATATGTTTAATAAAGACATCAAAAACTAGTCCATTGCTTGCAAAAGTCTCATAAGGTTTTACACACCCATGCCTTGACAAGAGTGATAAAGCTTAACTCATTGCATTTCCAAGCTGGATGGTCGCTTCAGCCTCAACTTGCTCATTGAATAGAGCTACATCTTTACCAACTAGCATCACCACTGTAGAACCCATATTAAAACGGCCCATCTCCTGACCCTTTTCTATCGTAATAGCTTGTTCACCATCATAAGTCCACTGCTGTATCACTTTCCCATAATTAGGAGTGATTTGGCCCGCCCATATAGTTTCCATACTTCCGACAAAAATAGCACCTACCAATACCATGACTATCGGGCCAAAATCTGTATCAAATGTTACTGCGACGCGTTCATTTCGTGCGAATAAATCTGGAACAGCTCTTGCTGTTCGTGGACTCACCGAGAATAACTTGCCTGGAATATAGCGCATTTTTCTTAGTATTCCTGTGGCAGGCATATGAATACGATGATAATCTTTTGGTGATAAATAAATTGTGGCAAATTGACCACCAACAAACTCTGACGTTAACGCATCATCACCACCCAACAATGCTAATACGCTATATTCTTGACCTTTGGCTTGCACAATTTGCCCAGATGTCACTGGCCCCACCTGACTTACTACGCCGTCAACAGGTGACACTATGTCACTCTCTGAGATGGGTCGTACATCATTTCGTAATAATCGCGTGAAGAAAGTATTGAAAGAGGAATAATAATCCAAATTCATCTCGGCTGCTTCAGCCATATTAACCCTGTATTGCTTGATAATAGTGCTAATTATTAGGTTTTTAAACCACACAACTTCACAGCGGGTAGCGCGGTACATCACTAATGAAAACACATGTTGTGGAATAATATATTGCGGCAATGTAACAAGTTTGTCCCATAAAGAAACCGGTTTACCTTTAAAAGAAGGTTCATTATTCTTGTTCAATTTCTTTTCACCTCTGTCGTAATTCAGCTATAGTTGCCTTGGATTCCCGTTTACTAGAATACCTCTAAATTTTAAAATAAATACACCAGCGGCATCGATATTAGTGACCATAAGATAATATCAATGAAAAGAGAAATACCAGAAAAAAACTCTCAAACTAATGTAATGTTTTCGGAACAGCCAATGTAAACGGTGGAATTAAAACTTCGAATCGGTCGCCGTGATCATCAACCATCATATAGTGGCCCTGCATCATCCCAACTGGTGTATCTAACATCGCAGCACTCGTATAAGTAAACTCATCTTCAGGTGATAAATAAGGGTGCTGACCTATTACACCGTCGCCTTCTACTTCCTGCTCGCGTCCATCACCACCTGTTATCTTCCAGTAACGAGATAATAGTCTGGCAGCAGCACTTCCGACATTTTTTATTGTGATGGTATAAGCAAATAGATAGCGAGCTTTTAATGGTTCTGACTCATGCTCAAGATAGGATGATTTAACGCCCACGGATATATTCTTATTTTTTTCATTGATCATAAGTATTATTATAACCCAGCTGGGCCGGCTGCAGCAGCATCCATGTACCAATAATACTCACCTTGTGGAACTAGACGTTGTATCGGTAAGCCCTCGATAACCCCCGTCATAACATCACTGACAATTGCTGATTTTGCCTCACCAGCAATAAATACAATCACTTGCCTCGCCGCATTAATGACAGGGTAAGTCATAGTTACACGCCAAGAAGCAAATTTTTCAACATATAATTCTGTAGTCAATGAGTCAGTGACTTCCAAAGCTGGCGTATCAGGGAATAATGAAGCAATATGGCCATCAGGCCCTAACCCCAGTAGGACTAAATCAAAAGGCTCAGCTTTCATTACTTTAGTCATCGTTTCTGCATAGCGCTTAGCCACCTCACTTGCATCGCTCAACTCAGTCGGCATACGATGCACATTCGTTTCTGGGATTGGCAACATGTCGATCATTGCTTCAGATACCATTTTATAATTACTATCATTATGACTTGGCAATACACAGCGCTCATCACCAAAAAACAAATGAACACGAGACCAATCTATTTTCGATGAGTAAGGCATTGCTGCCAACATCTGATACAAACCTTTAGGTGTTGAGCCTCCTGCTAGAGCAACGTAAAAAACACCCCTTTTAGCAATCGCGGATCTGGCCGCCGTAATGAATTGTTCTGTTGCCGCTATGATTAAACTTGCGGCATCTACCATGACTCTTTTTTCAGCTTTCATTTTTTTCCTCTGTCATCTTGCTTAATCACACCCAATGTAAACGAACTTCATTAAATTTATATTTTAAATTTTTAACTCAAAAACAGCCTATAAGCTGGGTTATCTGTTTCATCACAAAAAACATATCCTAGCGCTTTTAAGAAACCATGAAACTCATCGATTTCATCTTCTTTCACTTGTGCTCCCAATAAGACACGCCCATAAGCAGCACCATGATTACGATAATGAAATAAACTAATATTCCAGCGCTCTCCCATTCGTGTTAAAAAACGTAGAAGCGCTCCAGGGCGTTCGGGAAACTCAAAACGATATAAACGTTCATCTCGCACATGCTGTGCATGCCCACCGACCATATAACGAACGTGTGATTTTGCTGCTTCATTATCCGTAAAGTCAACTAGTGCATACCCAGCTTGTTCCAGGGAATTAAATAAAACTCCCCTCTCAGATGAACCACCTTGTGTTTGGATACCAACAAACACCTGTGCACTTCCACTATCTGCATAACGATAATTAAACTCTGTTACACTTCGGTCCGCTAAGACCTGACAAAACCGCTGAAAGCTGCCTGCTTCCTCCTCAATCGTTGCAGCAAATAACACCTCTCGTTTTTCACCCAACTCTGCACGCTCAGCGATATGGCGTAAACGATCAAAATTTACATTAGCACCACTATTAATAACTGCAAACTCTTGCCCTGTAATACTATTCATCTCGATATACTTTTTAACACCGGCTACTGCTAATGCACCCGAGGGTTCAGCAATACATCGCGTATCGTCAAAGATATCCATCACTGCGGCACAGATTTCATCTGTATCAACTAAAATCACTTCATCAACAGTTTCCCGCGCGATACGAAAATTTTCTTTACCGACTTGCCTTACCGCCGTACCATCAGCAAATAATCCTACCTGGTCTAAAATAACACGATCATCAGCCTTAAGGGCATCATGCAAACTAGCTGCATCTGCAGGCTCTACGCCGATCACTTTGATGTCAGGCCGTATTGTTTTTATATAAGCAGACATCCCAGCAATAAGTCCACCACCTCCAACAGGAATAAAAACAGCAGCAAGTGGCTCGGGATGTTGACGAATGATTTCCATCGCAACCGTTCCTTGGCCTGCAATAACATCTGGATCGTCATAAGGATGAATAAACGTGCGTCCTTGCTCAGAAGCGATCGTTGCTGCGTGGCCAAAAGCATCATCATAACCATCACCAAATAAGATGATCTCAGCGCCAAAACTTCTCACCGCTTCCACTTTGATCGGAGGGGTCGTTGTTGGCATCACAATTAAAGCTGAAACACCCAGTTTTTGAGCTGATAAAGCTACACCTTGAGCATGATTACCAGCGGAGGCTGCAACAACACCATTTACCCTTTCCTCGTCGTTCAAACGACACATACGATTGTATGCCCCACGTAATTTGAATGAAAAGATAGGCTGTAAGTCTTCACGTTTTAGCCAAATGGTATTCGCCATTCTGTCAGATAGTCGCGACATATTCTCTAATGGTGACTCAATTGCCACATCATAAACTCGTGAGTTGATGATTTTTTCTACATATTCAGTCAACATGACAACACTATTTCTTTAACCTAATAAAATGAATCTTTAACTACTTTAATGATACGTTACCATTACACAGTATTTATCTCTATAATTACCACGATAATATTAAAACTTATCATTAAATGAAGGAAATAAGCTATGACAGCTGATGAATTAAAAAAGCAAGCCGCCTATGCAGCATTAGACCATATCACAACAGGTGGAATCATCGGCGTAGGAACGGGTTCTACTGTCAATCACTTTATTGATGCCTTGGCTACTATAAAAGGCAAAATCGATGGAGCCGTCTCAAGCTCAATCATATCAACCAAACGTCTCGAGGCTAATGGCATTGAAGTTTTTGAACTAAATGCGGTCGGTACAATCCAGAGTTACGTTGATGGTGCAGATGAAGCCAACCAGCACTTACAGTTAATCAAAGGTGGTGGTGGTGCATTAACTCGTGAGAAAATTATTGCTGCAGCGAGCGAAAAGTTTGTTTGTATTGCCGATGAAAGTAAATTAATTCATGTCCTTGGTAAGTTTCCTCTACCTGTTGAAGTCGTGCCTATGTCGCGCAGCTACGTCGCACGTGAAATTGTTAAACTAGGCGGCCAACCTGTATATCGTGAAGGCTTTGTTACTGATAATAGTAACGTCATTTTAGACGTCCATGGCTGGGATATAATGGAACCAATCTCCCTAGAAAAAACATTGAATAACATCGTAGGTGTTGTCACAAATGGTCTATTTGCTATGAGGCCTGCCGACGTCCTACTTTTGGGAAGCGAAGACGGCACAAAAGTTATTAACGCCAAATAACAGTTAATATAGATTCTTCTCCACACAAGGAAGTCGAGTACACTATCTAAATTATGTTTAATCCATTAAGCGTATACATCGGCCTGCGCTATACGCGCGCGAAACGACGCAATCATTTTATTTCCTTTATCTCGCTAACTTCAATGTTTGGTGTTGCCTTGGGTGTTGCCGCATTGATCACCGTTTTGTCCGTAATGAATGGTTTTGAAAAAGAGTTACGGGAACGTATACTCGGTATGACTTCACATGCTTTTATAACTGGCAATGGCAGTCCACTCACAGATTGGAAAAACTTACAAAGCCAAATTCAGCACCAACCCCATTTATTAGATTCAGCACCTTTTGTTGAAGGGCAAGCAATGCTTAGCCAAGGTAACCGAGTTAGAGGTACCCTGATCCGTGGCATAGATCCAAAATTAGAACCTCGCGTTTCGACCATTCATGAAAATATAATTCAAGGTCACTTTAACAACCTAAAGCCGGGTGGCTTTGGCATAATCCTTGGTCATGATTTAGCACGCGCCATGGGTGTCCGTACGGGTGACAAAATCACCTTGATAACTCCCCATGTGAGTCCAACCCCAGCTGGTGTAATTCCTCGCTTGAAACGTCTAAATGTAGTCGGTATTTTTGAAATTGGTATGTATGAGTACGATAGCGCTTTAGCTATCATGAATATTGAGGATGCCGCTAAACTATTTCGTATTCCGAACCAAGTGACAGGACTTAGACTTAAGCTCGATGATGTATTCCAGGCTCCTCGAATTACTCACAATATAATGAAAACTTTGGGCACTGAATACCGTGCAGTCGACTGGACTTACCAACATGCCAATTTTTTTCGCGCTCTAAAAACAGAAAAAACAGTCATGTTTGTAATCTTACTTCTCATCGTTGCTGTTGCCGCTTTTAATATTGTCTCAACTCTCATCATGATGGTGACTGATAAACAATCCGATATCGCCATTTTGAAAACCCTTGGTATGACCCCTCGCGATATAATGGCTATTTTTATGGTGCAAGGTGTCTTGATCGGTATACTTGGTACCATCTTAGGCATTATCGGCGGCGTTAGCTTGGCCTTAAATATTGCAAATATTATTGCCTCGTTAGAGGCTTTTTTAGGCTATCAGTTCCTTCCTGCTGATGTCTACTATATTAGCAACCTACCCTCCGACTTACATTGGAATGATGTCACTACTATTGGTCTAACTGCTTTTGCTCTTTCCTTAATTTCCACCATCTATCCATCATGGAAGGCAGCACAAACTCAGCCAGCTGAGGCGTTGCGCTATGACTAAACCTATCGTCATCGAATGTAGAAACATCAGTAAACAATTTGCCGATGGTGAATTGAAAACAAATGTTCTCAGTGATGTAAACCTCTCGGTCCAAAAAGGTGACCGCATTGCTATTATTGGTAGTTCAGGTTCGGGGAAAAGTACCTTATTACATCTCCTCGGTGGTCTTGATAAACCAACAAGTGGAAGCATTAAAGTCCACGGTCAGGATATTAATAGACTCTCTGTTAAAACCCTAAGCCAATTACGTAACCAGAGCCTAGGATTCGTATATCAATTTCATCACTTACTACCTGAGTTTAGTGCCGTAGAAAATGTTGCCATCCCACTTATTATTGGTGGTGAAAAACCAAAACAAGCTGAACAACAAGCCGAAGACTTATTAATAAAAGTCGGTATAAGTCATCGTTTAGCTCACAAACCCAGTGAGCTCTCAGGTGGGGAACGTCAACGTGCTGCACTCGCGCGGGCGCTGATTACTCAACCAGACTGTCTTCTTGCAGATGAGCCTACTGGAAATTTAGATCACCGCACAGCTCAAGGTATTTTTGATCTTATCCTTGAGCTCAATGAATCCTTAGGGACAGCATTAGTTATTGTCACTCATGATGTCGATTTGGCTAGCCAAATGGGTGCAATGCTAACACTCAAGGATGGCTACCTTGCTGCCTCATAGGTCTGACGCCTATCAATCCACATTCTTATTTTTATACCTTTTTAACCAATTTCGAATCACAATTAGCCGCCAACAAATACGTACAAATAAAACACCTAATATCGCAGCCGCAGTACCTAGTATAAAGCTACCTAAAATTAATGGCTGCCAAATAGACATGAACTCGTGCGTAAACCACTCCCATGACATAGTGAATGTATGCTCATCAACTGGCATTGCTAATACTGCAGCACCAGTTTGGTAGGCAATGAAGTAAATAGGACCCATCGTAATCGGATTCGTTATCCATACAGCCATAACTGCAATAGGCAGATTAACTCGAATTACAATTGCTAATGCCGCCGCTACGAACATTTGGCCTAAAATAGGCATAAAACCAACGAACAATCCTAACGCTAAACCAAATGCTATGGAACGCCTATTAAGGTGCCATAATTTTGGCTCTGCCAAGCGCTGACCAAAACGCTGTAAGTGAGGATGCTCACGCATCGTCTTATGGTCTGGCATTATATGTTTTAAATACCTACGAGGCATAAAATCTCATTTCTATCCTTAGTTCGTTATTATTGCTCGCACACAAAATAGAACTACTGTGCCGATCGCCACATTTAACCTATTGTTCTAAAGAAGGCAACATTAGCATCAATACAGCTCGTTTGGGGGTCCATTTTCAACTTTTGGTACTCTTTTTAAAAGAAAAACACTTAAAAGATAAGTTATTTTATTCCCAAACTAGATATTCAAGCTACTACCCATATACAAAGTTAGTGTTAAATTTAACCCTATATGTTGATATAAGGCATATCACCCTCAGGTTAGTACAATTTTGATAGGTTCAATGCACTCAAATCTACACCAACTTGTGGCTTTTCCGCATGCCATGAAAAAACTTCAAGTAAGAGCCGCTATTGACTAAAGCATTTTTCACGTATCATGTCATCTAGTTTACTCATTATGATAAGAGCACAACAATATGCTAGAGCTTGTAACAGCTGATGGCTGGTTAATGATACCTTTACTCGTTTGCTCAGTTATTACTGTCGGCATTATTGCTGAACGTTTTTGGAGCATACAAACCACTTACATTTTACCGCCAAAAGTCAGCTGATACAATGAATCAAAGCACACCTGAAATGACTCCAAGTGATCTCTATCGCCGCTTATTAAAGTACGTCAAACCTTATTGGCTAGTCTTTTCTGCCGCTATCTTTGCAATGGCCGTGTTTGCTGCAACGGAAACTGGCTTAGCAGCCATGATGAAACCTCTGCTAGACGGAAGTTTTATCGAACGTGACCCTCAAACTATCAAACTACTGCCTCTTGGGTTAATCGTTTTATTTTTAATAAGAGGAACCGCTAACTTTTTTACTGCGTATGGACTGGGGTGGATCGCTCGAAATATCATAAAAAATCTACGCGAGGAGATGTTCGAAAGTCTAATCACACTTCCTTCAAGCTTTTATGACCAAAGTACTTCGGGGCAGCTGATGTCAAAATTACTCTATGACGTTGAGCAAGTCGCTACTGCAACAACAGATGCGATTCTCACGATCATAAGAGATACTCTCACAATTATTGGTTTATTAGCCTGGATGATTTATCTAAATGGTATGTTGTCATTAATCATTCTCACCACTGTCCCAATTATTGGCTACTTTGTTTACAAAATCAGTACTCGTTTTCGTAATATTAGCAAAAACATCCAAGACTCAATGGGAGATGTTGGCCATATATGCAATGAGGTGATTGATGGTCATCGTGAAGTTAAAACCTTTGGTAGTCAACCATACGAAATAAAACGTTTTGACAAAGTTAATCAAAAAAACCGCCAGCAACGAATGAAAAAGATTGCTACAGAAGCCATCAGCCAACCTTTGATTCAATTAATTGCAGTCCTTGGTTTATCGGTTGTTATTTACCTCGCAACTCTACCTGAGATGTTGGAAGCAATCACTGTCGGTAGCTTCATATCATTCATAACTGCCATGTTCATGATTTTAACACCATTAAAACGGCTCACTAAAGTGAACTCAAAACTGCAAGCAGGCATAGCAGCAGCACATAGTATTTTTAGTCTACTCGATCAAACGCCTGAATTAGATACTGGTATAAAACCTCTCGATCATGCTCAAGGTGATATTAAATACCAGCGAGTTAATTTCCAATACAATAATAACAATGGGCCAGTCCTCAAGGACATTTCATTCCATGCTAAGACAGGACAAACTATTGCCTTTGTTGGCCAATCAGGAAGTGGTAAGACAACCTTAGTAGGTCTACTCGCGCGTTTTTATCAGATCACTAGCGGCAACATACTACTAGATGGTATTGATATTAATGAGTTCAAACTAAATGACCTTCGACACCAAATGTCTTTTGTGAATCAACAAGTCGTTCTATTCAAGGGTACAGTGGCCGATAATATCGTCTATGGCCATCAGGAGCATGTAAGCAATGAACGAATTATTGAAGCCGCAAAGTCAGCACATGCTTGGGAGTTTATTGAGAAATTACCACAAGGGTTGGCAACTCATATTGGACAAAATGGTGTCCTACTTTCAGGAGGACAACGTCAGAGAATAGCCATCGCTCGTGCCTTATTGAGTAATGCACCCATCCTTGTACTTGATGAAGCTACTGCTTCACTTGATACCGAAGCTGAACGGCATATTCAAGCAGCTCTTGAAACACTGATGAAGCAGCGAACTACACTCGTCATTGCACATCGTTTATCCACAATTGAAAAAGCAGATAAAATTATAGTTATGCACCAGGGGCAAATCGTAGAAACTGGCACTCATGCTTCACTAATTACAAATGGCCAGCATTATGCAGAATTACACCGATTACAATTCCATGAAAAGTAACTAATATGAAATGGCTCACTGACTCCTGGTATCGACCCCGCGCAATACGAATAGTATTACTACCAATAAGTGTCTTATACCAATTTGTTATTGCTCTCAGACGCCTAGCTTACCAAGCGAGGTTACTCAAGCAACATAAAGTTGATGTACCTGTCATTATCGTAGGTAACATTACTGTTGGAGGTACAGGAAAAACACCCACTGTAATTTGGTTAGCTACGAAATTAAAACAGGCTGGTTACAACCCAGGTATTATCAGTCGAGGTTATGGTGGCTATGCTGATAATTATCCGCAAGATGTTCGACACAACAGTGATCCCCGTATCGTAGGAGACGAGCCTGTTATTATCAGTCAGCAAACAAACTGCCCAATGGCAGTTTCACCAAAACGGGTCGATGCAGCAAAGTTTCTCATCAAAGAGCATCAATGTGATGTAATTATTAGTGACGATGGTTTGCAGCATTATGCTTTAGCCCGTGATATCGAAATTGTGGTTGTTGATGGGCTTAGAGGTTTT
>Ga0114995_10003847_pt1 | contig 10109 bp, 7 predicted proteins | sample ArcticOcean_MG_C_11_FD_87038 | JGI IMG/M metagenome (GOLD analysis project Ga0114995, IMG submission 87038) | Marine microbial communities from western Arctic Ocean - ArcticOcean_MG_CB2_154 | ecosystem: Environmental > Aquatic > Marine > Oceanic | place: Arctic Ocean: Canada Basin | collected... | reverse complement strand
GAAGATTAAAAACGGGAGAATCCCATATGTCAAAGATTTTGAAATATGGCTTCGTTTCTGCAGTATTTGCAGTAACATTAGGTATGATCTCAAGTGCATTTGCGCAAGGTGTTGACGTCCTTAGAGGGGGCGGCGGTGCTCAGCCAAATTATGTAACTGATGACATGCTATTACACGCAGACGTGGATCCAATGAATTGGATGCATTATGGTAAAGATTATCAATCAACTCGTTATCATCAAGCAGCACAGATCAACCAAAGTAATGCGCGTGATCTTGTGGCTAAATGGTATATGTCTTTTGGAACTTTAGAAGGACAAGATAGTCAAGTTAACGTTGTTGGTGGTCAAGGTTATGTAACTACATCATTTAATAGAGTTATTTCTATGGACGTTAAAACAGGCGACATTATATGGAAATATGAGCGTGAGCTTCCAGCTGACGTTTATCCAGAACTTTGCTGTGATGTTGTTAATCGTGGCGTACAGCCTTACAGAGACAGTGTATATCTAGCAACTCTAGATTCACATCTTGTACGTTTAGCTAATCACACTGGTGAAGTATTATTCGACGTAGCTGTAGGTGACTACACTTATGCTGAAACTTCAACAATTATGCCTATGGCTCTTAAAGGTTCTTTAATACAAGGAACTGCTGGTGCTGAATACGGTGTACGTGGTTGGGTTAGAGCATTATCAGCTGATGATGGAAGTGTTGTATGGAATACATACACAATTCCAGCTGAAGGTGAGCCAAATGTAGATACTTGGGCTGGTGAGTCATGGAAATATGGCGGTGGTTCAGGTTGGATTACTGGTTCATATGATAAAGATTTAGATCTTCTTTATTGGCCAATTGGTAACCCTGGTCCTGATTTCGATCGTCATGTACGTTTAGGTGATAACCTATACAGTAACTCGACTTTAGTTTTAGATCCAAACAATGGTGCTATTAAAGGTTGGTTCCAATACACTCCAAATGATCCATATGATTATGACGGTGTAAACGAAGTTATCTTAGCTGATATTGACGGTAAAAAAGTATGGTTGCACGGCGATAGAAATGGTCATCTATATTCTATAGATAGAACAAATCAACGTTGTAACTGGGTTGTTCCAATGGGTAAAATCAACTGGACAACTGGCTTCCGCGACAATTGTCGTCCGATTATGGCTTGGGAAGAAGGCGGAGATCCAACAATGGATGTTGTATATGATCGTGTAACAACAAACATTGCACCTTCACTTGACGGTGGTAAAGAATGGCATCCAATGTGTTATTCACCACGTGTTAATAAAGTAATGGTGCCATTATACAATTTCTCTATGGACCTTCAAGCTAAGAAAATGGAGTGGCGTCGTGGCGAATGGTTCCTAGGAGCGAAAGTTATTACTTTCAATTCTGGTAACGGTTCAATAAAAGCTTTTGATGCATCAACTGGTGACGTATCTTGGATGCGTCCTTCAAGTGCACCTGCAACTGGCGGAATGTTATGTACTGCTGGTGGTCTAGTGTTCTACGGTGATGCAGAAGGTTATTTCCATGCAGTGCGCGATGATACAGGCGAAGAATTGTTTCAATTCAACGTAGGTACTGGCGTTCACGGAAACCCAACAACATATACAGTTGATGGAGAGCAAATGGTCTCTGTTGTTGTAGGTGCTGGTGGTGGTGGTATCTGGCCTTTAAGTTACGGTGAGTGGCTTAAAAAGCATACTAAAGGCGGCGGCGTATTTACTTTTGGTTTAAACTAGTAATAGCTTAAGTTTTTAGACTACTGATTAGATTGGGAAGATGAAGTAATTCATCTTCCCTTTTATTTATAAAAGATTCTATTGAAAAATTTACGTAAAATTATTTAGATAAAATATCTGGAAAAATTGATAAACTAATATATATTAATTATTGTTTATATTAACGTTTTTTAATATATTGGAAATACATTTTGATCACTTTAAGGTGTATAATTTATAGGTAAAACATTAATTTTATTTATTGGAGTTATTTGATGAGAAAATTTAGATTATATTTAATTACTATTATTTACACTTTTATTTCTTTAATTGTTTTCAACAGCATAGGTAATGCTGGCGAAGTTTTAGATAATATTCGTAAAACGCAAAAAATTACATTATGTGCTGGACCATATGCTTGGCCTTATACATCAAGCGTTGATTATCCAAGAGGGTTTGATGTGGATATTCTTGAACGTATAGCAATGAAAGAAGAAGTAAACTTTGATATTTATTGGGCAGAACAAAAAATGAGAGGCGGCCTAGGAAAAGCGCTTCGTCATTCAATTCAAAAAGGGCGTTGTGATATATATATGGGTATAGCTAATAGTGATAGCTCTGCTGATGAAATAAATGAAAAAAAATTAATATTAACAAAACCATACTTAGGAGTAGCATATGTTCCTATAGCTAATCCTGGAGTAAAAGATTTTGTCAATATTGAAGAAATTAAGGGAAAATCTAAGCCTGGAGTTGCAATGTCTACAGCAATGGATGGCTATTTATTCTATAATGGTTTTGATAGAGATTTGTTTGCAAGGAAACCAACAGAAATAGATGCGGTTGCAAAGCAAGAAATTGAAATGGCTTTCGTAATGTCTACACAGTTGGCAAAAGCAAGAAAAAAATATAAGGATGCTCCTTTCAGAGTAATTAAAACTTTTGTTCCTCCATTAGAATTAAGATGGAACGTTGCAGCTACTATTAAAAATGATCCGGAATTTTTAGATTTAATTAATAAGCATTTAACGGAGATGATGGCAGACGGGACTATTAAAGAAATAGTAGAAAAGTATAAAGTTCCATATTATGCTCCATTTAAAGAAATTGCTTCTACCTATACAGCTACCGAACCTGTAGAATAAGGTGAATGCAAATTAATTATACACGAAAAATAAATAAGAAATAAGAAAGGCTACATATGCAAAATATTCTAAATATATCATTACGTTTACTATTTTTAACGGTTTTCACCCTGTTAATTACCAATACTAATTTTGTATCTGATGCATCCGCTGGTGGAAAAATGGATAAATATGGAGAAATGCTTGAAGACGATATGATAAACCCATATGAGGGAGACCCTGAAGCAATTGCAGCAGGCTATGAAAGGTTTAACTCTCGATGTTCATATTGTCATGGTATGAGAGGTATTGGAGCAAAAGGGCCTCCTCTATCTAGAGGGTATTTCAAAAAAAGTGGGGGCACTAATGTACAACTGTATTCTACTATTGCATCGGGACTAGTTGTTAATGGTCAGCCAACACAAATGGGTGCTTTCTCAAGAACAATTGATGATGATGATATTTGGAGAATTATTGCCTATATGAGACAAGAATATAAAGATAGAATAGCCGCAGGTAGTGAATTTAAATATGGCGTATACCCATAACACTATATATTTAAAAGGGTGATTATTATCACCCTTTTAAATTAACTTACTGGCATACCAATTTCTCTTAAAAGCTTTTGTAAAATCATTGCCGCATAATCTTTATAATCTTCCGCAATCATCATAAAGCCTCCTCTTCCTCCAATAACTCCTCTTTCATAATAGCCGTCCAGAAATGGCTCATCATTAATTATTACCAATCCATTTATTGTAATATTTTGATCTAAAGCAATATCTCTTATTTGCATTGGATGAACTCCATTATTTGCACGACCATCTCCAGAGACATCAATTACTTTTCGTGAACTATCAATATTATTATTATTAATCTGATCAATAGAGAATATTAACGCGCCCGCTATTGAGGTTTGTCCACCAGCTATAACTCTTGGTGCTCTTCGTATAATTCTTGCATACTCTGCTGCATCAGCAGCATCTTTAATTATATGCCACCCTCCCACTAAAGCTTGCTCTTCATTATCAGACCATTGAACCATCCCAACAGCTATGCCATTTCCTCCTGTGCTTTCAATAGCTGCTATTATATCTGGATGCCTAAATGCCGCCCCTACTCCTCTTATTTGTAGCTGATACTCTTCTTCATCTACGCTTGAAGAAACATCTACTGCCAGAACCAACTCTAGATCTACATATGAGTTTTCTGCCAAAATATTTTTGTAAACAAAACTTATAAAAAATATAAATAAAGCAAAATATGAGATTACTTTTTTCAAGTATTTTTCTCCTTTTCAGATAAAATTCTATTTAACTCTTTAAGAGACCACTCGGCAGACTTAACAACATTTTTATCACTGTCTTTTTTCAAAGTATTTAAGGAGTTTATAACAGACAATGAAGGCACACCTATTTCACCTAAGGCTTCTGCTGCTAATGATCTATATGCTGAGTTTTCATGTTGTAACATAACTAACAAAATTTTTATAGCGTCTTTAGCTTCATTTCCAATTTCTGCAAAAGTTTTAAGTATATTAGCTGTTAATGCATCATCATCATATTCTAACATATATATTAATTCTGGGACTGCTTTTTTCCCTTTAATTCTTAATGCTTGTATTGCCGCCCATTGAACATTTACGTCAAAGTCTGATAGTGCAGTTACAAAATCAGGAATGACATCATCAGCTTCGTCTCCAATACTCGATAAAACATCTATAGCTACTCTTCTTAAGACAGGGGCACCTCTATTCATATAACTTATTAATTGCTCTTTTGCAGGAAGAGCTTTATTTCCAAAACTTGCTAATCCTTTAATTGCAGAATAGCTAACTTTTTCATCTGGATCTGAAATAGAAGAAAGTAATGTTTTTACTATAGTGTAGATTACCATCTGCTTTGCTTCAGCAAACATTAGAAAGTTACCTTCACTTCTAGATCCTTTTGGCCAAATCATTTCATCAGGTTCTGCAAGCCAACCTATTTCTCCTGGCATTGCGTCATCACCTCCAATTTTTCTTAAAGCTATGACTGACTCTAGCCTGACAAGTGCATTATCATTTTGCGAGTTTTGCACTAATATAGGGACAGCTATCATAGATTTTGCTCCTAATGCTCCCAATGCTCTTGTGCATATAATATGCATATATAATTGACCCTCTACAGAATCCACAGGTTTATATAATTCATCCATCATGGCAGCGACAGAAATTGGTCCCATTTTTCCTAAGGTTGAAATAGCTGCATTTTTAACATACTCATTCTTATCTCTTAGCAAGCTTATTAGTTCAGGAACAGCCATAGCAGATTTTTTACCAAATGATGTCAATGCTCCTGCAGCGGCCCATCTTATTTGCCAATCATTATCTCCTAAAGCGTCTATTAAAGCAGGAACAGTTGCATTAGCTTGCCCCCCTATTCTTTCTAATGCTCTAATAATCTCCATTCTAACATCATGAGATTCATCATTTTTTAAGCTATCTATTAATTCTGGAATAACAAAATTGGCGTTGGAAGATAGTCTTCCCAACTCTTGAATAGCGGAGATTTTTTCTTCATAAGTACCTGTTTTTAATATTGCTGCTTTTTTTTTTACATAAGGATAATCTGCCGAGAAAACAGTAGTAAAAACCATACATATTATACTAACTATTAATAATAATTTCAAAATTTGTATTTTCATATTAGAACCCATAGTTAGTTTTACTTTAAATTTTATGCTAAAGCATTATATATTAAAAATATTTAATATAAATGAAAAATCATGAATACAAATATAATAAAACAAAAACATTTTAAACCTATTAATTTTAATCTTCAACATGTGGATTTATGTTTTTATTTGAATCCAATAAAAACACACGTCATAAATACAATGCTTTTCACAAATGTAATAGGAGATATTCTTTTAAACGGAATAGGTATAGAGTTAATATCAATTTCATTAAATGGTAAAACTTTAAAACCTATAGAGTATATACACGATAACTATAAAATTATTATCCCTAAAGCTCCTAAAAAAAGCACAATAAAAATTATTTCAAATATTAACCCAAGTGTGAACTCTAGATTAGAAGGTTTATATATTTCTGATAAAATATTTGTTACTCAATGTGAAGCTCAAGGTTTTAGAAGAATAACATACTTCCCAGATAGACCCGATGTACTATCTACTTACACTGTTAAAATAACTGGCAACAAAAATCAGTACCCTGTAATACTATCTAATGGAAATCTAGTCTCTACAAAATGTATTAAAAATGATTTAGAGGTAGTATGGAATGACCCTTTTAAAAAACCCTCCTATCTTTTTGCCTTAGTGGCAGGCAAGCTCTCTCAAACTAATCGAAAGTTTGTTACTAAATCAAAAAATAAAGTAGATTTAAATATTTGGATAAGAAAAGAAGATAAAAATAAAATAAATTTTGCCTTAGATTGTTTAGAGCAAGCTATGAAATGGGATGAAAAAAAATATAATTTAGAATATGATCTAAATATTTTTAATATAGCTGCCATAAATAATTTTAATATGGGCGCAATGGAAAATAAAAGTCTTAATATATTTAATTCTAAATATCTAATTTCTGATAAAAATACTTCTACTGATAATGAATATGACTTTATAGAAACAATAGTTGCTCATGAATACTTCCATAATTGGACCGGTAATAGAATTACATGTCGTGATTGGTTTCAATTAAGCCTAAAAGAAGGCTTAACTGTCTATAGAGATCAAGAATTTTCTTCTGATATGGGGTCTAGAGCTGTCAAGAGAATAAAAGATGTAAGAATGCTTCGTGCCATTCAATTTGCAGAAGATGCTGGGCCTTTAGCACACTCTGTAAGACCTGAATCTTATGCAGAAATTAATAATTTTTACACTGCTACCGTGTATAACAAGGGAGCAGAGTTAATCAGAATGTTAGAAAATATTTTAACTCCTAAAGGCTTCTTAAAAGGCTTTAAGTATTACATAAAAAAATATGATGGTAAGGCTGCAATATGTGAGAATTTTATTCATTCTATGGAGACAACTAATAACATAGATTTAAGACAATTTTATTTATGGTATTCTCAAGCAGGAACGCCAGAAATAAATATTATACCAGACTATAATATAAAAAATAAAAAATTAAGCATAAAAGTTACCCAAAATGTTCCTGATACTCCTAAACAAAAAAACAAGAAAGCCATGCTCATTCCATTAAAAATATCATTATTTAATGCGGAGGGTAAAAAATACTTTTTAGATAAGAATAAATCTAAAAAAGAGTTAACTATATTATTAAAGAATAAATCCCATACATTCTACTATGAAAATATAGAAGCAAACCCTGCTATTTCTATCAATAGAGGCTTTACTTCACCTGTTAAAATTAATCTAGAACAGGACAAGAATAAACTTCAAATATTAATGATACATGATAATGACTCTTTCAAAAAGTGGGATCAAATTTACAAATATTTATTAGATCTATGTATTAAGCAATCTAAAACAGCGAAAAATGTTAAAATTGATTTATTTTTTATAAAAGTAATTAAAGAAATTCTCCTGAATGCAGAAAAAGATCCCGCTTTTGCTTCAGAATTATTATCTCTTCCATCAGAGAGTGAAATATCTGAAAATATCAAAAAATATAACCCAGAAAAAGTTTTTAGCGCACGAAAAGAAATTATAAAAACTATTAAAAATAATCTTTCTAATGAATTCCATTTAATTTATAAAAAATGCCTTAATAAAACTAATCTCGCTGCAAGAGGGTGGAGGGCCCTTCATAATACCTGTCTTCAGTATTTAACAATAGAAGATAATTTAGATGCACAAAAATTAGTGTTAGAAGCTTACAAAAATTCTAATAATATGACTATTAAACTATATAGCCTAAGTTGTATTTCTAATATGAAAAGTAAAGATAGAAACACTATATTATTAGACTTCTATGAAAAATATAAAAAGCAACCTATAATGATTGAAAAATGGTTTCAAGTACAAGCTTCAGCAAAATTAAAGAATAACTTACGTAATATTAAACGATTAGTTAAATCATCAGAATTTACTTATAAAAACCCTAATCAAGTAAGATCACTCTTAAATGTTTTTGCAAAAAATAATCCTATAAACTTTCATGATAATTCTGGAAAAGGTTATAAATTTATAGCAGACCAAATTATAATTTTAGATTCAATTAACCCTAGTTCTGCAGCTAGCTTATCCTCAGCATTTAGTAATTGGAAAAGTTTAGATCAAAATAGAAAAAAAATAATTAAGATTAATATGAAAAGAATTTTACAAAAGAAAAATTTATCCCCAAATACATTTGAAATCATTAATAATATTAATAAATCTTAAATTGTATTATTAAAAACAATGTTCTAAAATAATTGATGAACTTCAAGGAAGAAATAATATGCATAAAAAAAGAAAAATATTTGATGAATCGCATGATATGTTTCGTGAAAGTGTTAAACGCTTCCTAAAAAAACATGTAGAACCTTATCATAGTGAATGGGAAAAGAAAGGTGTTGTATCAAGAGATTTTTGGCTAGAAGCTGGTGCCTCAGGAATACTTTGTCCCAATGTTCCTGAGGAATTTGGAGGCTCTGGAGGGGATTTTAGATATAATATTATAGTTGTAGAAGAGTTCATGAAAGTTGGTGCAACAGGACCAGGCGTTGCAGTACACTCTGATATTGTTACTCCTTATATTGTCAACTATGGAACTGAATCTCAAAAAAATGCATGGTTACCTGGCATGTGTGAAGGAAGATTAGTTGGAGCTATAGCCATGACCGAGCCTAGTACAGGTAGTGATTTACAATCAGTTAAAACCACCGCGATAATTAATAAAGAAGATATAATTCTAAATGGGCAAAAAACTTTTATTACTAATGGACAAAATGCAGACCTTATAATTGTTGTTGCTAAGACTGATCCTCGAGCAGGGGCAAAAGGCACTTCACTAGTCATGTGTGAAGGTGATCGAGAAGGATTTAAAAGAGGGCGCAATTTAGATAAGGTGGGTCTTAAGGCTCAAGATACTTCAGAATTATTTTTTGATAATGTGCGACTTCCTATATCAAACCTCTTAGGGACTGAAGGAAAAGGTTTTTATCACTTAATGGAAGAACTTCCTCAAGAACGTTTATCATTAGCTGTATCTGCAGTTGCCGCATCTGAAGCCGCATTAGATTGGACTATAGCTTATGTTAATGAAAGAAGTGCTTTTGGAAAAAAAATATCAGAGTTTCAAAATACAAAATTTAAATTAGCAGAACTTAAAACACAATTAACTGTTGCTCAAATATATATAGATGAATGTATTAACAAACATTTAAATAATGATTTTGATGCCGTAGAAGGAGCAATGGCTAAGTTATGGACGACAGAAATGCAATGTAAGCTTGTAGATGAATGCGTGCAACTTCATGGTGGGTATGGCTACATGCGAGAATACCCTATAGCTAGAGCTTTTGAAGATGCCAGAGTACAGAAAATTTATGGCGGAACAAATGAAATAATGAAAGAAATTATTAGTCGATCTTTGTCTAAATAGTAAAAATTTATTAGGAGAAAAAAAATGATTGATGCTCTTATATTCGATACTGTAAGAACTCCAAGAGGAAAAGGCAAAAAAAATGGAGCGCTTAATGAAGTTCCTCCAATTCAATTGGCATCAAAAGTTTTACAAGCCATTGAGAAAAGAAATAATATTAATACAGAAGATGTTGATGATGTTGTTTTAGGATGTGTTCATCCTATAGGAGAGCAAGGTGCAGATATTGCTAGAACTGCTGTTTTAGAAGCTAATTGGCATCAAACTGTTAGTGGTGTCCAAGTTGACAGATTCTGTGCATCAGGTTTAGAAGCTGTAAATATTGCAGCAGCTCAAATCATGTCTGGTCAATCAGACCTTTCTGTAGGAGGTGGTGTTGAATCAATGTCTAGAGTTCCTTTAGGAAGTTCCGGAGGAGCATGGATGGCAGACCCAACAGTAGCATATAACTCATATTTTGTTCCTCAAGGTATATCAGCAGATTTATTGGCAACAAAATACAATTATAGCAGGACTGATGTAGATAATTATGCGGTATCATCACAAAAAAGAGCTGCGGAAGCCTGGAAAGATCAAAGGTTTAAAAACTCAATTATTCCAATAAATGATCAAAATAACTTATCTATTTTAGAAGTAGATGAATATATGAGGCCTGATACAACTATGCAATCCCTAGGGGCTTTAGAGCCTTCTTTC
>Ga0114995_10003845_pt1 | contig 10114 bp, 14 predicted proteins | sample ArcticOcean_MG_C_11_FD_87038 | JGI IMG/M metagenome (GOLD analysis project Ga0114995, IMG submission 87038) | Marine microbial communities from western Arctic Ocean - ArcticOcean_MG_CB2_154 | ecosystem: Environmental > Aquatic > Marine > Oceanic | place: Arctic Ocean: Canada Basin | collected... | reverse complement strand
GTCTTTTTCCAGTACAATATTTACAGCGAATACAACATAATGCGTGCCGTGGTCTTCATTTGCAAAATTGTTGTGATATACGTGGTGATATACTCCCAGGTCGCTCGTTTTGGTTAACTCTTTTCCAAGCTCTTGTTTCGTGATTCGTTTAACCGCGTCGTCTATCTTTTCATATATACGGACTCGGCCTCCGGGGACAAACCAAGTGTCTTTGGCAGGCTCGTTGTTACGTTTCCCCAGAAGAACACGCCCTTCTGTATTAAATACAAGCAAATCAGTTGAGATAATCTGCGTTTTTTTAATTACCTCAACATACTCCTCTTTCGGAATAAATGTACCTTTTGTATAAAAGGTCTTACTCATTAATATGAATATATTAAAATTATGTATTTATATTAAAATTAAAATTGATATTCCTTAATTTAACTTACATACTATAAATATGTCTATCTCTAAGGTCTACGCGTTTTATTTTACATTCTGCATTCTTTTGAATGGTGTCGATGCGAGCACTCGGCGGCGGCGGCGCAATCTTTATAATGACCGACCTTGCTCTTCGGGAGAGCACGCAATTCTATCCGCTTCAAAAAAACTAGTTGTTTCGTGTGAGCCGTGCAAGGCTAACACATATAGAGTTGATGTCAAACACTCTTTGGAAGAGTGTCTTGTGTGCGAAGCCGGGCGATACTCCAGTAGCGATTTCACACGTTGTCTCGGGGATATTTGTGCGAAGGGCACGTATGGCAGTCTGGGGAGCGACAAGTGCTTGGTGTGTCCCGCGGGAAAGTATTCTATAACAGGACAGTTTACGTGCAACGAATGCGAGAGTGGACGTCATAATAATCACCCCGGTTCAAGCGGCTGTCTCGGTGATAAGTGTCCAAGTGGAAAATACGGTTTACTAGGACAAACGTCCTCTTCTAGTTGCCTGGCGTGTGATTGCTTGTCGTGTGATGCAGGGAAGTGGTCGACTAATGGAGCCGGGTCGTGCAGTAATTGTATAGACGGAAAATACTCTTCTGGTGACTCGGATGAGTGTTCTTCTCACGAATCTTGTCCGTCCGGTTCGTATTATGTGAATACTCCATCGCCTACTTCATCGGATATATCATGCTCTAAATGTATTTATGCATCTGATGTCTATACGGCGGCGTATTTGTTTTCGCTCATTGTATCAATAACGTATATTATCGTATTCTTATTTAATCCTAAAACATACTGCTGCGTTATCGTATTTGCAATTGTTTCTGGTATATTTGCTCTTTCTCTATTCCGATGTAATTCTAAACCCGGTGACCAAATTGCCATCATTGCAATTGTTATTGATACTATATTCCTTATCTATTTGAAAGAGATTATTTCCGTGAAGGCGTTTACTAAAAAACCGGTGGAAAGTAATGTTTGCACAAGGAGAGCTGAAGAGGTGGGAGTTGTTTAGAATATTGTATTTTATTGTATTTTATTGTATTGTATTTTTCAATATAGCTTTAAAATTGAAAGCTTTTTAATGTTATTTAAATAGAGTATACTATGATGTCCACTCTTGCAAAGACCCCCTACAATTATGAGGAATATATTGTTTCGGACGGAATGACTTTTGTAGATGGACATTCCCAACTGTCGGCTACTATGTTTAAGGATTCTGGCGCGAGGTGTCCTTGTCATTCGACAAGAATCCACTATAATAAGTATAGCTTCGCGAGCCAGCACTGCAAGAGCAAGAAGCATATTGAGTGGCTGGCTAAAATGACGAGTAATCACGAAGGAATTGTGCGGACTGGGAAGGACCGTGCTGCGGAAATCAAGGATCTGCGCGTGAGACTTGAAAAGGAGGAGCGAAAGAATAAGCGGCTTGAGCGACAGCTTGGAGAGTTTGATAAAACTATTCGGGAGAAGGATGCTTCGCACGCACTTGAACTAGAGGAGATTAAGGCTGACTCGGTGGCTGTCACCGAGGCATACGAAATTCTTTCACAAAAGCTTAATGATAAGACGGAAAAACTTGATGCGTTTCAAGTGTGGGTGAAGGTTGGTGTCTCCGAGATTATGGGACGGGAGTGGGAGGAGTCTGACGAGGAATCAGACGACGGATTGTAAGAGGGTTTATCGTTTATATAAGTAAAATATTTTTTATAGACGTTTTCAATATTAAAAATCTATTATTATGTGTATAATGCGTATATTACGAAATGTATCATTAATTATATTTATACTATTAATTATATTTATACTATTAATTATATTTATGCTGCCGGAATGGATTAGACCTAAACATATGGAGCGGGGGCACGAGGGTTCGACAATTCCACACGTAAATCCCTGCACAGACACGTTGACCGATGAAGATTATTTAAACCATATGATACCACACCACGAAGTCGCAGTATATATGAGCGAACAACATTTAAACAATACGAACAATCCGCAACTTTTAGAGATATTGAGAAATGTTATATGGACACAGAATTACGAGATTGCATTGATGAAAGATTTTTTGGTGACTACGAAGACGAACGATAATATAGATGATGGGATGAGCGATATAAAACTTGATACAACATATACACTTACGACAGGTGATTCGGTAAAGCCAAATATTCTTGAAATATCTGATACGTTTTGCGACCCAACGTTCTTTAAAATAGGACACAGTCTACACAAAATGACGGACAAGACATATATGGTCCATATGATACCACACCACCAGGTCGCCATCGATATGAGTAAACGAATACTTACTACAACAAAAAACCGTTTTATTATCTTCTTGGCGTATAGAATAATAAGAGCACAGCAGGCGGAAATTGTTACTCTTAATAGCTTATTGCATTCTAAATATAACTACGAAAGTTCGATATTGTAGTTTATTGTTTGTTTTCTTATATTGTAGAATATTATTCCCATAATCACCCCTATCGATGCGCCTATTATTATTTGAAGTGTCGTGTGTTTTTTATAGTTGTATCTCTGATACATTGTTAGAGTCGTCTGAGCTATTGCACATACCGCCAATATTGGGTTTTTTGTATATAAAATAATATATACTGCTGCTGCTGCTGCTTGCTGTGCGTGCCCCGATGGCATCCCGCACGAATCTGGGGGGTGACTATCCCACGTATTTATATATTCACATCCTTCCGGTCTTGGCTGGTTAATTATATATTTTAATAACCTGTTTAACAATTCATTAATTACAACAAATAATAATATTATTTTGTATTCACACGATTTGCTTATTATTATTATTACGATAATCATTATCAGAGGGCCAAAATATCCTAGCTCTGTCAATAAAAAATTCATATTATTTATTATTATTTATTATTATTTATTTATTATTTATTTATTATTTATTATGAATACATATTAACCCTTAGTAGCCATATAGCCATTACAAATATATCTGCTAATACTACGATTGCGAGGTTCTTGTAATCAGTCGTTGGTTCATCGTCGTCTCTATCGTCGTCTCTATGTGCTCCAAGAGGCGGCGCATCCCGCAATCTCTGTTCGCGGTTTGTTCTTATTTGTCTCCGTTGATGGGCTATGGCGTCCCTTTCGAAGTTGTCCCTCTGTGCCTGCCACTCTTCGGCTTCTCGACGCAAGCTTCGCGGTGTAAGGGTATGTAGGTCTCGGATTTGCGGGGCAAGGAGTCGTGGGGCAAGGAGTCGTGGGGGGTGTCTTACGGGCTGTCGGTGGTGGTCTAAGCGCGGCAATTGGTCATTATTTTCTCGATAGACGACTCTACAGATTGGACAATTATTACTTTTTTTATTATGCATCATAAAACATCCTGTACACATTAGATGGCGACAGTCGAATATGATCCGACCCTTTTTGGGAACCTCCAGGCAACACGGACATTCGGGATTATATTCTTTTACACAATCTGTTTTAATATTTATTTCGACATCTTTGAGACTTTCCATTTTGAATTACTTATAGTTAAATATAATATAATATAAATAATCAATTTTATCTATTAGTATATAAATGAAAACGAAGATAGATTGTGACGATAAAACGTGCTTCTATAAATTTAAATTATTTTTTTGTGGACGTCTCGCATTATGTTGCGGGTGGCGGGCTTGTAAAAATAATCGAGCAAATAAGCTAGTTGAGACCGATAATATTATACATATTCCTCCTCCGGTTTGCCGTGCTCCATCGTGCTGTAGCCCGCGTGCTTCTCGCGATTGCGGGGGTGCTTCTCGCGATTGCGGGGGTGCTTCTCGCGATTGCGGGGGTGCTTCTCGCGATTGCTCGATTGACGATGTTGACAGCATGGAAGGGAGCAAAGGAAAGTGCGCCATTTGTAAAAAAAAGAGCGATGATATTGTTATTCTTCCGTGTGGGCACGGGGACCACTGCACCGAGTGTTTAGAGAATTGGTATGATACTAATGATGCGTGTCCTATATGCGGAGATACAACAATAGATGTTGTTCAGTGTTTATAATCTATTTATTATATTTTATCTATTTTATTATATTAACTTATTTTATATAATGAGTGTTGTTGAAGATATGTTTTTCGCGCCTTTAGGCAAAGAGTATTGTTTATATTTCTATTACAGTTCTATTATTTCTTTTATATTCTTCGCCGCCGGTCTAGTCGGAGGAGTTTATCACGTAATGCAAAAAAAGATGAATGTGTTTTCGCTTGTAATGGGTCTTATGTCCCCTGCCCTACTTTACCTGAACAATCGTCTTCTTTATTCTATGTGTGTCGGTATGAGACACCAATAAAGCCATAACATTTATTTAAACAAATAATTGATTCCTATTAATAAACATTATTAATATAAATCTTTTTAACATTAGCAATATGGAAATTATGATTAGGCACCGAGAAAATAACGGAAACGACTCAGTTGTTTGTTTAGCAGAGAACGCGATCAGTTCTAATATATATGGTGACTGGATGGAATATCTAGCAACTACTGAATTATACGGGGGACAAACATCATTTGGTGAAATCCCTAGACTACAGAGGTATTCTTGTGATGGCGGCGAGTTCTTTGGGAAGCGGGCTGGGTGGAAGGACGACGGGAACGATAGGTGGATTGCTCGTAAATATGACGATGGGCTTCTCGAGATTCAATCTTTTGCGCAAGCTTATTTTGACACGCATATTTCCCCGATGAATATTCCCGGTGTTAGAGCAGGTATTACATTTGATTCGTGTCTTACTAATTATTATAGGTCGGTAAAAGATTCTATCAAACCGCATCGCGACAGTGAGGTTATTTTCGGGAATAATCCAACTGTTATGATATTGTCTTTTGGTCTTCCTAGAGAGATTATATTTGAAAGAATTTTATACGACAAAGATAATCTTAATTCTATTAAAAGGGACAAAGCCTTCTGCGGGGGTCAAAAAACAACTAGAATTATGATGCCGCCACGAAGTATTCTGTTTATGGGCGGCGAAGTTCAGAAATATTATAGTCACGAAATTAAAAAGGTATTCTGCGATGTTCTTCCCGAAGACGAAGGGACTCGATATAGCCTTACGTTTAGACAATATCACACATAAGAATTGTTTCACATAAGAATTGTTGAATAAGCTTCTTTTATAATTTTTTCTGTTTCTTCTATGCTAATGCAGCCGTCGGTAATACTTATGCCGGGTAAAAGAGAATTATAATTAAGTTTTGTCAGGGTTTGTTTTCCTTCTTTTATATTAGACTCTAACATAACACCTATTATGCTGGTTGGGTTGCTGGTGCTGTTGCTGGTTCTGTTTTTTATTTGGTGCATTACATTTTGTAATACACCTTTTTGGTTTCTGTGATTTTTTTGAGAGTTGCCGTGCGAACAATCCACCATAATTTTCGGGGTTAATCCATTTTCCCTCATTATAGCTTCGGTTTCTTTTATATATTTCTCCTCGTAATTTGGACCATCTGCCCCGCCGCGCAATATAATATGACAGTCGGGGTTTCCTACTGTTTCGTATATTGCCGGATGACCGTCGTCTGTTATCCCCATAAAACAGTGCGTATATGCTGCGGATACAATCGCCTCCGCCGCCATTTTTATCGTTCCACCAGTTCCGTTTTTAAAGCCCGTAGGCATCGATAATCCGGAGACCAATTGGCGATGAACCTGGCTCTCTGTTGTTCTCGCACCTATTGCTGACCAAGAAACAAGGTCACATATGTATTGGGGCGTGATCGTATCTAATACCTCGCTTCCGCACGCCAGACCAATACGGTTTATATATAATAATAATTCGCGCGCGTGGTGGATGCCTTTGTTTACATCATATGTCTCATTTAGGTCGGGGTCATTTATAAGTCCCTTCCACCCTATGGTTGTTCTTGGTTTTTCAAAATACACTCTCATTACAATTAGTATTTTGTCGCTTACCTCGTCTGATAATACCTTTAATTTTGCGGCATATTCTTTTGCTTCTTCTAGATTGTGTATGGAACAAGGACCTACAATAAATAACAATCTATTGTCTTTTCCGCTCAATATATTTGCTATCTCTTGCCTGGTTTCCATTACAAAAACATCGGTTTTTCGTGGAGACGGCATCTTGCGTTTTAGCTCTTGTGGTGTTATTATTTTTTTAAAACGGCGGATTCTATTATTGTTTATCTTATCTGGTATAGTAATATTCTCATACATCATATTTATTTATCTTTATTTATCTTTATTTAATAAAATTGATGTATTTGTTTATATATTATAAAACTTAATTATGTCTTCAAGTGTTCTTGTTCCCGACGATATATGGTTTATGATAAAGGATTTCTTATTTTCAAGAAAGTTTGAAGCGATAGCCCTTATCAAAAAACACGCGTCCCTTCCATATGCGCTGTCCCTCCATAATTTCAAGGGACTGGACAATAATATAAATTACTTGATGAGGTCAGAGAGCTGGGTATTCCGCGTATTACATATGAGACAGGTTGAGAAAACGATTAGAGACACGGAGGCGTATATGCTGGATTAAAATATAATGTCTTGATAATATATAAATATGGGTTGTCAATGCAAGTCAAACTCGTTGAAGCGTTTTTTTGGCAAAATATTCGGTAGGGGTAGAACAAGAAAGAAGAAACAAAAACGGCGGGGAAGAAAGAGACAGAAAGGCGGTGAGACCCGGAACCAAGTGCACAAGGGCCAAGTGCACAAGGGCCAAGTGCACAATCAGGGAAAAAATCACACGCAAACTAAAAAGGTGCTTCTTCCATCGGAAAATAAAACGAGGAGTTCTACCAAAAGGAGGGACCCGGCTTTTCATCGCATTAAAAAGGGCGTGGAAGAAGGATTTGATAAAGCGATGAGCTTTATCACGGATAAACAACGAATTATGAATACTAATCTTAATGGTAAGTTCGAAGATATGAAAGATGCTACGTCGGATGCTGCACAGATTGTATTACAGAAGGGTAAAGATGTAGTTAATAATGCTACAAACAAGATAAATAATACCACTGCTGACGTTAATAGTAAGTTTGCAAATATGAAAAAGCGGACTTTAAAAAATAAGAGGAATGCTTTATGCAATATGGCTATTAGTCTTATGAACGCAAGCCAGCGAGCACAGTTCAAAAATATTGACTGTGGTGGTCGCAAAACAAAAAAACGGTCTATAGGTAGCCTCCCTGGAAACAGGGTTCTCAATAGAGAACATAGACATTCTTCTACTAAAAGATGAATTGGAAGTTAACCCTAGAGAGAAAAGATGTATTAATCCTATACAAATGTAATATAGGATTAATAAAATAGTAAATTGATTAAATGGGGATTCCCGGAATAAACCAATATTAGATACAAGCGATAACATATACCCGCGAATCTATCCGTTGAAGCCTCCGCCCCTGCCCCTTAAGTCCATTATAACATACTTTACACCGTAATCTACATTTACGCCTAACCCGGAAATGAGTGGGATAATCAGATATGAGTCACAATCCATATACCCCCTTTAAACCTTATTCTACACCTTATTCTACACCTTATTCTACACCTTATTCTACAATCTCTCTACACCGTAATCTACTCTTTAATATACACCATAATCTACTCTTTAATCTATAATCTCTCTACACCGTCAACTACACTTCTATATACACCATAATCTACTCTTCTATATACCCTAACTCGGAAATGAGTGGGATAACTAGATATGAGTCACTATCCATATACAATAAAAAAAACCTTGGCTATAAGGATAAAGTTATCGAATAACTTTCATTTCACTACTACTTTTTTATTTTGTTTTACTTTTTTACTTTTTATTTTGTTTTACTTTTTAAATTAGCAATCCGTGATAATCGACAGCACGGGATCCCACACACCAACCTGCTCGTGCGTCTCTGGATCATAGAGGTCATTCGTCTCCCGCTCGAGAAGGTAATCCTTACCATCGTGGGAGAACTTCTCCACCTCCGCCTCGGCTTCTTGGTCGGAACCCGAGCTTTCATCAAAGACGCTGTCTGTCGACAGCTCAGGGGCTGACTCAGCTTCGATGAGTTGGAGCGCAGTGTCCTTCTTGGCCTTCGCAACTGTCTCCTTCGCGACAAGCTTCTCATCCTTGGCGGCAAGCTTCTCAGCCTTGGCGGCGGCCTTTGCGGCCTTCTCCTCGACCTTGGCTGCATCCGCGAGCTCCTTGGCGGCGGCCTTTGCGGCCTTCTCCTCGGCCTTTGCCGCATCCGCGAGCTCCTTGGCAGCGAGCTTTGCGGCCTTCTCCTCGGCCTTTGCCGCATCCGCGAGCTCCTTGGCGGCGAGCTTTGCGGCCTTCTCCTCGGCCTTTGCCGCATCCGCGAGCTCCTTGGCGGCGAGCTTCTCGGCCTTCTCCGCCGCCTTGGCTGCATCCGCGAGCTCCTTGGCGGCGAGCTTCTCAGCCTTCTCCTCATCCGAAAGCTTCTTTGGCGAACGCTTCGCAAGCTTCTCGGCGATAGCAGAGCTATCGCTGTCAGACTGCGACGACTCAGAAGTGCTCTGGGCCGCCGTGACAAGCCGTGAGATGAGGTCGTCTCCAGCGGAAGAACTGACAACCTTCTTCGACTTCTTCGGGCGGCCACGCGCGCGCTTCGGCTTTTCCTCGTCGTCGGAAGACGAGGAGTCCTTCTTCGGGCGGCCACGGCGACCCTTCACCACATCGAACTCGGACTCGGGAATCGTGACACCTTGTGCCTCCGCCTCTGCTTCCGCCTGCTCCTTGGAAATGCCCAGCTTCGCCATCACATTCCCGTAGGACACAAGCTTGCCCACCGGTTCCCAGTCGCCACCGAGAGCGCGAACCCGAATGTCGCCGGCGTTCGGCTTCGAGCTCTCGTTCGTCGATGCCTGCTTCGAGCACGTCTTGCAGTAGTCGCCATCACCCGACCGGATCTGGCCACACTGCGTGTGAAGTCCGTGGTTGACGCGAATCCCGAAGCACTGGTCTTCGAACACGTGTCCGCAGAAAGGGATCGGGTGAGACGGCTTCTTCTTCTTCGGAGCCACGGACTTCGTCGCCGCCTTAGACACCGTCCGCGTCAGGTTCAGCTCCGCCATCAGCTCCGCACTGTCAAGCCCGTGCTTCTCCGAAATGAAGCGAATCGCCTGCTCCACCGCTCCCGTAATCGCCGCTGCGATACCGCGGTCAGCCGCCGCGCTCACGTTGAAGTTAATGTTCATAGACATAGTTGGTATTGGTTGTTGTTGTTGATTTGTTTGATAGTTTTATCGTATCATACTCTCTGTTCAAAAAAAGAATTTCAATTTTTTTTCAAACACTTTTTTGTCTCATTTTCTCTCCACATTCTTCTTTTTATAACTCCATACTATAACACACTCATTATAGTATAGACTATCTAACCTTCTCTACCTTTTCTCTACCTTTTTCTTTCTCTAGAGAGATTTTATTCATTCATTTCCTACTCCGTCTTGATTTTCCCCTTCCACTTCTTCTTGTGCGCGAACTACGCGTTCTACGACAAAATGTACGCTTCTTTCCTAAAGCCATCTTACAACCACTGCGATTTCGGCATTTCGCTGTCATTAATCCTCTACACGGCGAATACTTCCTACGCAACGCATATGAACGTCGTGCTGATGAACCCACCTTTCTCATTATATATATTACTCTTATTTTTTTCTCTTTCTATTTCT
>Ga0114995_10003842_pt1 | contig 10117 bp, 6 predicted proteins | sample ArcticOcean_MG_C_11_FD_87038 | JGI IMG/M metagenome (GOLD analysis project Ga0114995, IMG submission 87038) | Marine microbial communities from western Arctic Ocean - ArcticOcean_MG_CB2_154 | ecosystem: Environmental > Aquatic > Marine > Oceanic | place: Arctic Ocean: Canada Basin | collected... | reverse complement strand
CTACGCATTAACAAAAAGCCCCAGCTCACGCTGGGGCTTTTTGTTTTATCGGAAGTATATCGGGCTCGCTTCGCTCGCCAATTCATCCTTTATATATCGAATCCTATGTCTTTGCGGTAATTCATGCCCTCATAACACACCTCATTTAATGCCGCATAACTTTTCTCTAAGGCCTCCTCTTTGGTTCCGCCAAAACTGGTAAATGCCATAACACGGCCTCCCGCTGTGGTGATTTCTTCCCCAGATGCAGTACCCGCATGAAATACCGTGGTATTTTCAAAATCGCGAAGTCCCGTGATGACCTTTCCTTTTTCGTAAGACCCAGGGTATCCGCCACTCACTGCCATTACAGTAACGGCAGTTTTTGGATTGACCTTCACCTCTATTTCATCAAGAGTGCCATTGCCCATGGCTATAAAAAGATCCATGAGATCTGTTTCCAAACGTGGAATCACGACTTCTGTTTCAGGATCACCCAAGCGCACATTATACTCAATCACCTTAGGGCCCTTTATCGTATTGATTAATCCAAAAAAGACAAAGCCTTGATAGGGTAAATTATCCTTTACCAGTCCCTGAATGGTGGGCTCTATTATTTCTTTGATTGTTTTTTCACGCAAGGAGTCTCCAAAAAATGGTACGGGGCTTATCGCTCCCATTCCACCGGTATTCAGTCCTGTATCTCCTTCTCCAATCCTCTTATAATCCTTTGCTTCAGGAAGTAAAACGTATCCACCCTCACCATCAGTGAGTGCAAAAATACTGAATTCTATACCTGCTAAAAACTCTTCGACCACCACTCTAGATGATGCATCACCAAATTTAGCGTCCACGAGCATGTTTTTCAATTCTTGCTTAGCCTCCGTTAAATCTTCAATGATTAAGACTCCCTTTCCGGCAGCAAGACCGTCAGCCTTGAGAACATATGGAGCGTCTAAAGTCTCGAGGAATGCTTGACCACTTTCTAAAGTATCTTTAGTAAACGTCTTGTAGAGCGCTGTTGGAATGTTGTGTCGCACCATAAACTTCTTAGCAAAGTCTTTTGATCCTTCAAGCTCTGCAGCTGCTTGTCGAGGCCCCACAACAATAAGATCTGCTAATTCATTATCGGATTTCAATCCATCGTGAATACCCGCTACTAACGGACCTTCTGGCCCAACTACAACCATATGGATATGGTTCGCCTTTACAAAAGCACCTACCGCTTTTGGATCCTCGATAGCTAGGTTCGGTACATTTGTACCTAAACCGTCGGTACCAGCGTTGCCCGGAGCTATATAAAGATGGTCACACTTGGAGCTCTTTGTGATTTTATAAGACAGTGCATGCTCACGGCCACCGGAGCCTAAAACCAATACATTCATTGTTGTGGGATTTGTGTTGTGAAAATAATCACAAATGGGGGGTTATAATAATTTAAGATTCACGGGTGTACAGCCATGCCGCAAATTCGCGTAAAGGCTCTAGTTGATCGCTTGGAAGATCTACCTTACTCAAAGCCAATAAAGACAACTCATAGTAATGCGCCATTTGTTCTTTGGCATATTGGTCCACTCCTAACGTGCTATATAATTCCTGAAATGCCTTCACTTTCTGAACTTCCGTGGTCATCCTAGCGAAAGATGCAAAATCCACACCTTCCATCTCAGAACGCTTTTCTGCTTCAATCCACAATAAGGTCTTTTTATTGCTGATGATGTCACCACCTACTTGCTTTCCAAATTTTTCCGGATCACCATAAACATCCAAATAGTCATCCTTAATCTGAAATGATGTTCCTAATAACATGGCAAATTCATACAATAAATTAGCGTCATTTACCGTCGCACCACCCACCAAGGCTCCAACTTTCATGGCGCAACCCAGAAGAACAGAAGTTTTGAATTGGATCATTTTTATGTAAGCGTCTGCAGCAACCACATCCATAGATTCGAAATCCATATCCATCTGCTGGCCTTCGCACACCTCTAATGCCGTTTGGGAAAAAGTAGTCAATACCTCTGGCAGCACAGAAGCATCGCATTGAGCGACGTACTGGTAAGCTTTTACGAGCATGCCGTCGCCAGAAAGGATGCCTACATTATCATTCCATTTTTTATGCACGGTAGTCTTGCCTCTTCGAATAGGGGCTTCGTCCATAATATCGTCATGAATCAACGAAAAATTATGAAATAACTCTATGGCTAAAGCTTGCGGCATGGCTTTCGAAGGAGATCCATAAATTCCAGCGCCCATAAGACTTAGAATGGGGCGCAAACGCTTTCCTCCAAGTCCCATAATGTAATGCATGGGATCATATAACTTTGCAGGGGTTTTGCCAAGGTTTAATTGGTCCAGTTCAGCCTGAAAAAGCTGTTGTAAAGCTGCCAGTTTTAGCATATTACTTCAGAAGTTTAAGTAGGTACTGTCCATACCCACTTTTAACGAGGGGTTGGGCTATTTTTCTGAGTTGTGCGGTATCTATGAAGCCTTGCTCGTAAGCAACCTCTTCAATACAGCCCACCTTCAAACCTTGACGCTCTTCAATCACCTCAACGAACTGTCCAGCCTGTTGAAGACTTGCGAAGGTACCTGTATCAAGCCATGCGGTTCCACGGTCTAGTACACCTACCTCTAAAGCACCCATCTCTAGATAGATCTTATTGATGTCTGTAATTTCTAATTCTCCCCTTGGGCTAGGTTTCAAATCTTTAGCGATACCGACAACGCGGTTGTCATAGAAATACAAACCTGGAACTGCATAATCACTCTTAGGGTCTTCCGGCTTCTCTTCAATAGACAATGCCTTCATATTCTGGTCAAATTCTACCACACCATAGCGTTCTGGATCACTCACTCTGTAAGCGAAAACCACACCACCACTTGGGTCTTTACTATCCTTAAGGACCTTTGCCATGGAGGAACCATAGAAAATGTTATCACCTAAAATCAGTGCAACGCTATCGTCCCCTATGAACTCCGCCCCAAGAATAAAAGCCTGGGCTAACCCCTCAGGATTTTCTTGAATCGAATACCGAAAATCACAACCCAACTCACTACCATCGCCTAAAAGCTTCTCAAACAATGGTGCGTCATGCGGCGTAGTGATGATCAATATCTCGCGAATGCCTGCCTGCATCAACGTGCTCAGTGGATAATAGATCATGGGCTTGTCATAGACCGGAAGCAGTTGCTTACTAACTGCTAAAGTCAATGGGTGTAAACGGGTACCGGATCCTCCGGCTAGAATTATTCCTTTCATAACATATTGTTTTCATCGTCCTCCGAAGGGTCCACTTCCGGATCGTAAATATCAAGGATGTTGTCGCTCAAGTCTTTTTTCGTAATCCACTTTTCCATGGTGAGTAAGAACGATGGCAGCAACAATAGATTGCTCAACATAGCGATTAACAACGTTATTGACGTCAAGAGCCCTAGCGCCTGAGTGCCACCAAAATTCGAAGTAGTAAACACTGAAAAACCACAGAAAAGAACAATCGACGTATAAAACATACTTAATCCTGTTTCCATAATGGAGCTTTTTACTGCCCAGGAAATATTCCAGTTATTCGCCTTGAGTTCCTGTCTATACTTTGCTAAAAAATGTAGACTATCATCCACCGAAATACCAAAAGCAATGCTAAAGACAAGTATCGTTGATGGTTTTAAGGGGATTCCTGCAAAACCCATGATACCCGCTGTGATTAACATTGGAATAAGGTTTGGTATTAATGAGATCAGCACCATTCTCCAACTCATGAATAAAAGTGCCATGATTAGGGATATCGCCAGAACGGCTAATGTTAATGAAAATATCAGGTTATTCACCAAATAGGTGGTCGACCTAATGAATTTAATCGACGCACCGGTTATGGTCACGTCAAACCCTTTATTAGGGAAAATATTAGAGACCATTTTCTCAACACGGTTCGTCAGTTCACGCATCTCTGGTGTACTCAGATCTGCCATTTGTACAGTGATTCGAGCCTTACGACCATCTGCGGTCACCATGCTACTGGCTAATCCTGTTTCATCCTTAGTACCACGAGGAAGATAGGTCAACAACCACTGCTGCTCACTTCGCGTAGGCAGAGCATACATGTCAGGGTTACCAAACATGACTCCTTGTTTAGCGAACTTCACGAAATCTACTACGGAAATTGACCGACTGAGCTCTGGAAGTAATGATAATGAATCTTGTAATTGTTCTATACGGCGGAGGGTGGAGAGCTTTTCAACGCCACCTTCGCGCTTTGTGTCTATGATAATATCCAAAGGAATTACGCCGCCAAAAGAGCGTTCGAAGTACTTGACATCCTTATAAATATGTTCCGTCTTATTAAAGTCTGATGTGATATTTCCTGCGGTTTCGATTCTAAATAAACCAAACACAGCAAGCACAGAAAGAATCGCAGTAATCGAGTAGATTAACGTTCTTTTGTTCCCTACTGCGAAATCTAAGAAGTCTAAAAACTTGACCAGCCAAGCAATGTCAAAGTGATTCATATGACGCTCCTTTGGAGGAGACAAATAGCTATAAATGACAGGAATTAAGATCATAGAAAGCACAAAAACCATCATGATGCTTATCGAACTTATTACCCCAAATTCCACAAGATTTCCAGAATCTGTAAGTATGAATGCCGCAAAGCCCAAAGCCGTGGTGGTATTTGTGATCAACGCGATATATCCAACCTTTTTCACAACACGCTGAATGGCCAATACCTGATTCCCGTGTTTTTTATATTCTTGGTGGTATTTATTGATGAGGTAAATACAGTTAGGTACCCCAATCACGATAATCAATGGAGGTACCAGGGAGGTTAGTAAACTCACTCCGTAGCCGAGTAAACCCATGGCTCCTAGGGAAAAAACAACGCCGAGAACCACAATAGAAAAGGAAATAACCGTTGCTCTTATACTCTTGAGGAATAAAAAGAAAATAATCACGGTGACTAAAAGTGTTAGGCCTACCGTTCTGAATATTTCTGCCTCAAGATTTTTCGTATTCGCAATTCGCAACCACGGAAGTCCACTCATATGAAGATCTCTTCCCGTGGATTCTTCCCAGCTTAAGATGTGCCCTTTTGCTCCTTCTACAATGGGCAAAATATTAGCATTGTATAAAGAGGCCTCATCAATTCTCAGGATGATCATGTACGTATCTCCAAAATACAAGCCACCTTTATAAAAGGGCCAAGACTTGACTCTCGCTTCTAATGATATTTCTTCTTCTCCAGTCTCTGGAAGTGAATCAAATAACACATATGGAGCCAATTTATCTGTTGCACTGTCTATCTCCAACCCATATGCTTCAGTCAAACTCTGAACACTGGTAATACCCACTACACTCTTTAAAGAATCAACTAAACGTAACCAATCAACTAAGTGCTCTTTTTTGAAAAAATCCTGATCTTCTAGAGCTATAACGATCGTGTTGGACGCCTGTCCGAACTCTTCGACCAACATATTATAATCTATAGATACTGAATCTGTTTCTGGCATGAGCTTACCAAACTCATAGCTTATTTTAACAGTCGAGCCCTGATAAATCATAAAAACAGTTGACAGCGCCAATAAAGCGAGCCATGCAGGTCTGTTTCTTAAGAGGATTCTAGCGATAAAGTTCCAAAACATAACGCGTTAATTAGTCTACGATTACCCAGCCTTGTGACGCTAACACCAGGGCCTTCTTATATTTCACATTTTGCTCTTCACCAGTGGAGGTGTTCCGTATAGTGACAGCATCATTTCGTCCATAATCCTTGCCTGTATTCACTACCGGTGTCGTACGTCTTGGTGGAGACTGAGGCGCGTTCCGGTTGGACTGCTGCGGAGCATCTCCTGCGCGTCCTTCTTGAAGTTTAGGCTGCTTAGGTCCATTGGCTGGAGCTCTGCGAACTTGCGAGGGGTTATTTTCGGGAAGGTTTCCTCGAAACAGAAAACTTACAATCTCTTGATTAACCCTTGAAATCAATCCTTTGAATAACTCAAAAGACTCAAACTTATAAATCAACAACGGATCCTTTTGCTCATACACCGCCCCCTGCACACTTTGGCGTAAATCGTCCATAGAACGAAGGTGCTCTTTCCATTGGTCATCAATAATGGCAATGGAGATTCCTTTTTCAATATCCGAAATCAAACTAGTTCCTTGAGTGTCTAAAACTTCTTGTAGTACACTGGTAACTTGAAGCGCTTTTTTACCGTCTGTGATTGGCACTAATATTTTGTCAAAAGTGCTCGATGGGTCATCATATACTTGCTGGAACACGGGTAGTGCCGCAACACTAATACGAGCCGCTTTTTCCAGATAGAAGGCAGAGGCTTGATTGAAGAACTCATTAGATACCTCATCTAAAGTGGCCGTGCTGAAAACAGTTGTTTCCATCACTGGTTCGAAAGCGAACGTGAGGAGAAAGTCCAGCTTAAAAGCTTCGTAATCCTTGGTAGATTGATGGGCCTCAACAAGATCTGCTATGGTATCATAAATCATGTTAGCCACATCCACCTTAATGCGCTCACCTTTCATTGCATTCGCGCGACGCTTGTAAATCACCGTTCGCTGACTGTTCATCACATCGTCATACTCCAATAGACGCTTACGGGTACCAAAGTTGTTTTCTTCTACTTTTTTCTGGGCACGCTCAATGGATTTACTGACCATACTGTGCTGAATGACTTCGCCTTCTTCAAGGCCTAGTCTGTCCATCAATCCTGAAATCCGCTCGGAATTAAACAGGCGCATGAGCTTATCTTCCAAAGAGACAAAGAATTGGGAAGAACCCACATCACCTTGACGACCTGCGCGACCACGTAGCTGACGATCCACACGACGGCTGTCATGACGTTCTGTACCTATTATGGCCAAACCACCTGAGGATTTCGCTTCTGTCGAGAGTTTAATATCTGTCCCTCTACCTGCCATGTTCGTTGCGATAGTTACCATGCCGGGCTGACCCGCTTGGGCAATTACCTCTGCCTCTTTTTGGTGCATTTTAGCATTGAGGACCTGGTGAGGAACTTTGCTTATTTTTAGGGTACGGCCTAATAATTCTGAAATTTCAACAGAGGTCGTTCCTACTAGAATTGGTCTTCCCGCATCCCTTAGTTTGCCTATCTCCTCAATGACAGCCGTGTACTTTTCACGATTTGTCTTGAAAACGTAATCCTCACGATCATCTCTTGTAACCGGTCTGTTTGTAGGAATAACAACAACTTCCAACTTATAAATCTCCCAAAACTCACCTGCTTCTGTTTCTGCAGTACCCGTCATGCCCGCAAGCTTGTGGTACATTCTAAAGTAATTCTGTAGGGTGATCGTTGCGTAAGTTTGGGTGGCTGCCTCAATTTTGACATGCTCCTTAGCTTCAATGGCTTGATGAAGACCATCAGAATAGCGGCGTCCTTCCATGATACGACCGGTTTGCTCATCAACAATTTTCACTTTGTTGTCCATAATGACATACTCCGTGTCCTTCTCAAACAAGGCATAGGCTTTGAGCAATTGATTCACCGTGTGAATGCGCTCAGATTTTATCCCATAATCCAACAAGATCTTATCTTTCTGTTGCGCCTTATCATCAATACTGATTTCCGCATCTTCAAGAAGACTCAACTCTAATGTAATATCCGGCATCACAAAGAAGTCTTTTGCCGTACTTTTTGAAATGAGCTCCGTTCCGTTTCCGGTCAAATCAATTTGATTGTTCTTCTCTTCAATGGTAAAAAACAATTCCTCATCAATGAGTTTCATTTTTTTGCCTTGCTCCTGCAAAAACACCCCTTCGGATTTATGTAGAATAGACTTCATGCCGTCTTGGGACAAGAACTTAATAAGTGGCTTTGACTTCGGTAGGCCGCGGTAAGCTCTAAGTAATTTCTCTCCACCTTCATCCACCTTGCCCTCAGCAATGAGTTTCTTGGCTTCACTTAATTCCTTTTGAACTAAGTTTTTTTGAGCCGTCATTAAATCCTCGACAAAAGGCTTGAGATCGTTAAATTGGTGCTGATCTCCTTTAGGAGTTGGACCAGAAATGATCAACGGCGTTCTTGCGTCATCGATTAAAACGCTATCGACCTCATCTACAATGGCAAAATGATGTCCCCTGGTCTGAACCCGATCTTCATCGCGACGAGCCATGTTATCACGTAGATAATCAAAACCAAACTCATTATTAGTACCATACGTAATGTCACTGTAGTACGCCAAACGACGTTCTTCTGAGTTTGATTGGTGTTTGTCAATACAATCGATTGTCAAGCCATGGAAGTTAAATACCGGTGCCATCCATTCGCTATCACGCTTAGCGAGATAGTCATTCACGGTAACGACGTGAACGCCTCTGCCTGCTAGAGCATTTAAATATACAGGGAGTGTTGCTACTAAGGTTTTCCCTTCACCCGTTTGCATTTCTGCTATTTTTCCTTCGTGAAGTACCGTACCACCTATGAGTTGTACGTCATAATGAACCATGTTCCATGTTATATCAGCGCCTGCCGCTTTCCATGTGTTGGAGTAAATGACCTCGTCACCATTTATGGTAATGTGTGGTTGACTCTTGGCCAATTCCCTATCAAGATCTGTAGCCTTCGCTTTCACATCTCCTTCCGTAAAACGCTTTGACGTTTCACGCATAATACCAAAAGCTTCGGGATGGAGTTGTAGAAGAACTATTTCAATCTGCTCAAGAACCTGTACATCTATGGCTTCAATCTGCTCATAAAACGGCTCGCGTGCATCGTAATTCTCTGTTTCAGCGATCTGGCCGTACAAGGCGGCCTTCTCCTTCTCCAATTCCGCTGTCGCCTGTGAAATGGCATCTTTAAAAGAAATGGTTTTCGCCCTGAGCTCATCATTGCTCATCGCTGCGATATGCTGCGAATAGGTATTGATTTCTGTAACGAAGGGTTGTAATTTCTTTAAATCACGATCGCTCTTCGATCCAACAAGTTTAGATATGAATTTCAGCATGAGGCTGTCGTCTTCTTAAATATAGTCCACAAAAATAATCGGTGTGCAATAAGCACAGGCTTTAAAAGCACTAAAAAAGCACCAAAATAAAGGGTAAGTGGAAAAATAGACACAATGTCAGAGATAGCAGCGATTCTGAACGAATAATGTTTGCTTTTGGCAGAGAAATATTCGTTTCCCACATTTTAGGGCATAAAAAAAGGGGTATTTGAAAGTATTCTCGGATGTTAAAAATCGGCTCAGTAACATCTTAAAAATTCTATCAAATAGCCCCTAGAACCTATCACAGAAGCATGAAAAGAAAGAACCACCAATCTTAACATACAGGTGCAAATATATAGTAATTATTAGTTAGTGTCCAAACAACACTAAGTTTTATTTCTGACTCGCGACAAAATCTAGAGGCCTTCCAAAGAGCATTCCTTATTTTTGCAGGATTAAAACAGAGCTAATATGTCCAATTCAACGAAAATTTCAACTGATAACGCACCAAAACCAGTTGGCCTTTACCCGCATGCTCGTAAGGTAGGCAACCTCTTGTTTTTATCCGGCGTAGGACCTCGAACAGCAGGCAGCGATGCTAATGACAGTGGGGTTCCCGGCTTAGATCTAGACCACAATGGAAACTTTAAATCATTTGATTTTGAAGCCCAGGTGCACAGCGTTTTCGCCAATGTCAAAGCCGTTCTTGAAGCAAGTGGCTCTAGTTGGAACGAATTAGTAGATATTACGGTGTTCTTGGTCGACATGAAGCGTGACTTTCACACTTTCAACCGTATTTATGCTGAATATTTCAAGGAAAACCAGCCTTGTAGAACCACATTGGCAATCAATAGCTTGCCAACTCCCATAGCCATCGAACTAAAGTGCATCGCCACGGTAGACTAATCTCATGAATACATTTCCAGAATATTCACACCTCGATTTAGCCAGCGTCCATAAGGCAGTTTTACAACGTTGGAAAGAAACGCATGTGTTTGAACAAACCCTGACTGCTCGCAAGGATGCGGAGCCATGGATTTTCTTCGAAGGACCACCTAGTGCAAATGGCCTTCCTGGTATTCACCATGTGATGGGACGTTCTCTAAAGGATGTTTTCTGTAGGTACAAAACCCAGAAAGGATTTCTTGTTGACCGCAAAGCAGGATGGGACACCCATGGCCT
>Ga0114995_10003832_pt1 | contig 10137 bp, 9 predicted proteins | sample ArcticOcean_MG_C_11_FD_87038 | JGI IMG/M metagenome (GOLD analysis project Ga0114995, IMG submission 87038) | Marine microbial communities from western Arctic Ocean - ArcticOcean_MG_CB2_154 | ecosystem: Environmental > Aquatic > Marine > Oceanic | place: Arctic Ocean: Canada Basin | collected... | reverse complement strand
GCCACCGCGTGCATACCGGCCATGCTGAAGCACGCCATCGTGCAACGTCCGAGGCGCACGCGAGTTGTGATTCCAAAAACGTCGTTGTCACGAAACAATTTTCCCACTAACAACGACTTTTACCATTCTCGCATCCCTCCTCTCGACCCGCCCTTGACTCACTCTGTTCCGGCGCGGGGCGTTGTTCGGAGTCCACGCCGTTTGCACGGCGGTTACCGTCCCCATGGTGGATTTGGACGAGCGCTTGGAAAACCTGGCGCGGCAGTCAGAGGAAGCCGAGGCGCTTTCTTCCATCTACGGCGACGATTTTCGGAACGAGGGTGGGGTGTGGAGCTTCCGATTACCTCTGCGAACCACGTCTTCCCCTGATGCGGATGGTGACTTCGTGATGCCTCCCTGGATACTCTCCCACGATGGCACACCGAGGCCTTGCGAATGTCTCACCGCGCGGTGCGTACCCCTGGAAACGTATCCCAGCAGAACCGGCTTCGTTGCGGAGGTGGGACCTGTTGATGTTTTACCAGCATCGTTTCACGCCGACGCAGTCGCGGAACTAGCTCAGGAAGCGTATTTCGAATCCCCGGGAGAGGTGTGTGTGTTTGCGTTCGTTGAGAAAATACGGCAAATGATTGATGCGGCGCAAGTCGCGACGGTCGTCGCGGAGAATGACGACTTGGAGCAAGTGGATGAAGCCGCTGAGGTGTTTGACCCGGACGCGCTCGCCGCGGAGCTCGCCGCTATCAAAAGTGCAACTGAAGAGTGCGATGTCTACACCTCTGACTCCACCTCAACTCTCGAAGCTGTCCAATCGTTCGCGAACCGAATCCACCACGGCGAACCAATCGTGGAGCGCAAATCCACGTTCCAAGCGCATTTGTTGCTCAACCTGCAAAGCCTGGAAGAGGCCGGTGAGTTTCTTAGTTACCTGAAGACCTACGATTCGAAAATAAACCGCGCGAGCCACAACATGCTCGCCTACCGCGTTTGCGTTGGGGAAATAAACCACAGCGACCACGACGACGACGGCGAGCACGGCGCCGGAAAGGTGCGTGTTTCCCATTGAACACATTCCGCCTCCCTGATTGCCCATACAAGACTGACACTTTCTGTTCACAACTAGGGGTTGTCTCATTTGCTGAAAATGACGCGGTGCGAAAACGTGTGCGTCGTGGTGAGCCGGTGGTTCGGGGGGATTCATCTCGGGAGCGACCGGTTCAAGTGCATCAACAACGCGGCGCGCGTGTTGTTGATTGCGACGGGGGTCGGTAAGTGTTCGGAAAACGGCCAGAGCGGCAAGGGTAGCGGCGCCAAGGCGAAGAAGTGAGTGCATCCGTTAGCGAGTGATAGAGTGACCGCAATGATTTGGCAAGAAAAAAACAACGAGTGATAGAACTCATCCAATGAGTGGTATGTACATGCAGCAACACTGTCGGTCTAACACGCTAGCTAGTAGGCCAAACGCGGTCGGTCGGTCAACGTCTTTCCCTGGAAAACGACCGTGATCGGTCTCGGCGACCGCGATCGCGGCCGCCGTTTCGGTCGCGCGACCGGTCCCGGCCGCCGCCTCCGCCAGAGGTACCGGACTCGTGTTTGAACTTGCACCGGTCCCTCGCGCACTTTCCTTTTTGAAAGTCGAAACAAACGTCGTTCCCTCCGCCGCCGCCGCCGCGTCGTCTGTCGCGGTCACCACCCGCGGGGGACCGGCTTCGGCGTCGGTCGTCCCTTTCGTCCCGCCGGCGCGGGCTCCGGCTTCGGCGGTCGTCCCGTCCGCGTCGGTCGTCCCTGCGGTCGCGTCGCGGCGGCGACCGCGAGCGGTCGTCCCTTCTGCGGTCGTCTCTCCTGTCGTCCCGTCCGCCTCGGTCGTCTCGTCCTCGTCCTCGGTTGTCTCGTCCTCCTCGGTCGTCGCGTCGTCCTCCGTCTCGTCCTCGGTCGTCTCGGCCAGAACCGTTGCGAGCGCCTCCGCCGCCGCCCAGGTCCCCGCCGCCTCGCCCCGCGTCGCTTCGCTTCGCTTGTTCGATCCTCTCCTCCACAATTTTCACGGCGCGCTTGCGGTCGGCAGGCAAGTCGCCGAAAATCAAAATCGTCTCGTCCCCGTCCTTGGTGTTCGCCTCGTCGCCGCCGTCCTTCTTGCCAGGGTCGTCGTCGTCCATGGCGTCGCCGGCGCCGGGCGCGCCGCCGGGAGCGCCGCCGTTTGAAAAAATAAACGTCCGCGTTTCTTGTTCGATGCCTCGCAGGCCCTCCCCTCGGTACCCGGTGAGGTACCCCATGCACGACTTCGGGGCAGTGACGACATCGACGTCGTCTCTGTTGGCGTAATCCACGTTCATGGCGACGTGTTCTTTTTGTTTCAAAAGCCAGGTCAGGTAGTCGCGCGCTTTTTTCCGCTCCGGTGCGTACCCCGCGAACACCGCGGTTTGCGAGACGTACTCGATAATAGCCCCGGACGCGTTCGCGAGCTTCTTCCGTGTGCTGCCCCGGGCTCCTAGCGCGTAGGAAAACTCATCACCGCGAAACGGGAAAAGGTCGTAGTCGAACCCGTCGTTTTCGTCGTCGCCCGGCTGCGCCAAAGGAGAAATCAGCGCGTCGCCGTCTTTCGTGAGGAACGTGCCGGGCGTCTTGTGCTCCACCGCGGACATGACTTTGAGTTCGGCGCCTCGTCTGCCTCTGCGCGTGCCGAAGATGGCTAAGATCTCACCCCCGAAGTGGGTTTTTTTGCCACCGGAGTTGGCGTTACCGGCGGCGTGCCCGTTAATCCCGGTACTCGCTGAGTCAAGCGACCCGTCGTCCTTCTTGGCGAAAAACATCAGCGTGCTCCACTCGTCCTCCATCGCCCGCAACACGCTCCCGCCTTTCCCCATCACAAACCCGACGCAGTTCTCAGGGACTTGTACGATGCTCATGTCGTCTCGCTTCATGGTAGGGTCGATGTGGACCGGGCCGACCCTTTGAGTTAAAACGTACTTAACGTAATCCTTCGCGCGAGCGCGCGCCTCCGGATCGCCTGAGATTTCCAACCGCGACGGCCCCCGGCTTTTCGAATCGTGCAGCTCCAAACGCGCGCCGCTTACCCGCGCCAGCTTGCGCTTCGTGCTCCCCCCCCGACCCAACACGAACGCGGCGTCCGCCTCGGAGACCTCGATGGTCTCGATGTTCGGGTCGTTATCCACACGGTGTTCTCGGGCGGCGGGGGACCTGGACCTTGACCGACCCGAGACGCGCACGCCGCCGCCTCCACCGTCATCGGCGCTTCGCGACCGGTGTCTAGATCTGGAGCGGCTTCGGGAGGGTGAGCGCGCGTGCCGTGGACTCATGTCCGCAAAAACCGCGTCGACCATCGTGGTACTCGAGTTTCGAGGAAAGCACCGGGGCGCGGTGCGTTGCGAAGAGACCGGGTAACTGGCCGTGCGTCTGGTATTGGCCAACGATGTTGTGCATTTGACGACAATCGTGGTGTTGAAGAGTTGAACGTCAAAATCAGGATGAGTCATGGAAGCTTTTCGAAGCTGCACAAAATAACGTGAAAATCTATGTAGGAATAACTGAAGTTAAAAGAAAGTTTTTTGTCTCAAAAACCGAATACCTGGTAGGGACTATCTGGTGTTTATTATCAGGGCGTTTTGTTGATTTTATATTTTAGCCATCAGCCCAGAAAAACGGAGACGCCATCGACACATCGGAAGGCGCCGCGGGCACCCGAGCACGCGTGGAGGCGCGCTCGGGAACGGGTTGTTCGGAGCTCTGGAGGGCGATGCCGCGTCTTCGTCGACCTCCTCGCGCGCGGGAACGTGGGTTTCCTGCGCTCGCGTCGTTGTCGCAGAGCCAGCAGGTGCGCGATGCGACGTGGGTGTCCCGACGTTTCGAGGATTCGGCGCGAGCTCGTTCGTCGTCCCAAAGTCAGTCCTCCTTGAGCTCAACCCAGCGCCTTCCTACCCGACAAAGCAGCCCGGCGGCGCACCTGCTCGCCGGGGCAATCGGCGGCGGTCTGTCCCGTACCGCCACCGCACCGATTCAAACCGTGCGGCTGCGCATGGTGTCCGGGGTCATGGATGGATCGGCGGCACAAAAAAGTTTGCTCGGAGAGATTTTGGCGCTTTCTAAAAACGAAGGATGGCGCGCTTTGTTCAAGGGAAACCTTACGAACGTCATTCGCTTCGCCCCAACCAAAGGGCTGGATTTCTTTACCTTCAGCGTGTATAAAACGTTCATAGGGAAGCGGTTTGGGATTGACGATACGCTACTGGTGTGGGACAATCTATCCTCCGACGAAAAGAAAAAACGCAAAGCCACGCGAATCGCGCAATCCACGGCCGCCGGCGCGTTCGCCGGTCTCACCTCCACCGCGTTGTTGTTTCCCCTGGACAACTTAACAACCAGGTTGGCGGTGGCGAAGGGAACTGCTGGAATCGGAGTCGGGGTTCTCGCGTCGTTACCGTCGGGTGGGAAAGGGAATTTAGTATCAGGTTTACTCGCGACGGCGCGGTTGGTGGTAAAAACGGAAGGAGTAAAAGGATTGTACCGAGGCGTATCGCCCGCTTTGCTCGGCATCGCCCCGGAAGCCGCGTTGACGTATGGGATTTTCGATTTGCTTAAAGAACGGTGCACATTGCGTTTGGGGGAAAGGGAGAACGGTAAAGAAACAAAAACAAAAGTCGGCCCGGGCGCCGTGGTGGTCTGCGCCGCCGTCGCGAGTCTCGCGGGACAGACGTTCGCGTTCCCGATGGAGGCGATTTCGCGGCGGCTCACCGCGGGCGGTGCGGGTGGTGCTACCGCGATTCAGGTGCTGAAACAAGTCATCGCTCAACAAGGCGTGAAGGGTCTGTACCGCGGAATAGGTCCGGCGACGATTCGAATCGTCCCGATGGCCGCGATTAGCTTTTCCTTGTACGAGTGTTTGGTGGTTGCGTTTGATGAAGCTTTGGAGAAGAAAAGGTTTTAGGTGTTGAGTATTGTTTTCATGTGAGAGTAGGTATATAGTCCAAGTATACTGAGGAGGTAGTCCAAGTATACCGTGTAGGTAGTCCAGTACTAGATATAGTCTAGTGTACAATTCACTTGTGTGTGCTATTTGATTCATGCAGCAGTACTACCTATCGCTCTGCGTAGCAACACGACGTGAATGAAAACGAGGTACGCTATGAACACGAGCCGCGTGACCTTCGCGGCTCTCGATTTACCTCCCAACGTCGGAAACAACCCGGTTCCGATTGCGTTATTTTTCATCAGCGCGTACCTCGCGAGCACGCCACCTGGGTCCCCTCCGGGAATCGAACCGGCGGCGTTTTCCGTGTGGATACCACCCCCTACCGAACCCGCGTGTGCGTTGGGAAAGCACCCGTACCGCAAAAGTTTCTGGCGTCGCGCGGCGAGTGCGGCTAACGGTCCATCCGCCACGTCCATCGCGTTACCCGCGTCGTCCACGCGAACGATACGCGTCGCGCCGGTTGGACCTGAAGTACTCGGCGCGTTCTTGGTGTAAAAGTGCTGCACGTGCCGTACCTTGTCGTACAGCAACACCGCGTCCTGTTTGCTCTTTTCGGAGACTGTTTTCTCTTCCTCGAGTTTTTGTTCCAACGCCAAAACCTTCCCCTCCAGCTCGCTCGCCCTTTTTTTGTGCCTGTCTCTTTGCGCCGCGACCATGGGTAACAACGCGTCGTTCGTGGTGTAAAAGTCATCGCCGCCGTTGTCCGCGCTCCTCGCACTACTACCAACGCCGACGATACCCTCCTTGCCCGTCGCCGCCACCAGGTGCTTCTCCAGCTCCGCGACCACGAGCTCTCTCGCCGCCAACAATGATTCCGCCGACACTAACCGTTTTTCAACATCCTCAGCCTTCTGCTTCGCCGCCGCCGCTTCTCGTTTCGCGTCAGACGCGTCCGACGCGAGCCGGCGGTTCCGCGCGCGCGCCGCGGCGAGCGGTGATACGTCTCGTGTTTCGTCACTGGAACCAATAGCACCCGAACCTTGCGAAAGCAAAGCATCAACCGCTTCTCCATCCTCGGCGTCCACAAGCGCGCGCAAAACGTCGCACCGGTTTTCCAACGCTTCGATTCGCGTCCGGTTCGCGGCGAAACTACTGCTCGCGAATTGCTCAAACCTGACCTGCGTTTCTTTTGTTTTTTGCTCGGTTTCGAGTAGCAAAGCGTCTTCACGAACGGTGAAAGCTTCGCGATCCCGCTCGTTCGCCGCCTCGCTCTCCTCCAGCGCCATTTTCAACTGCTCCACCACGGATTCCTTCGCGGAAACTTTCTCCCTAAGAGACGCGAGTAACGAGGCGGTACCGCCGTTACTGGTCTCGTCGTCGTCTCCGAATTTCTCGTGGGTGCGGTCAACGTTTGTGCCGTTTCGCCACGTATCAAGCTCCCTACGCAAACCGCGAATCTCCACAAAAAGCCTCGCCCGCTCCGAATCCGTCTCCTCATCAGGGGTCTCTTCGAACCGTTCGCTGAGCCGAGTTTCAAGCGCAAAGATTTGCGTCTCAGCGTCGTCCCGAGCTTTTCGCAAAACAGAAACATCGCGTTCCTTTTCGTGAAAACGTTTCAAGTTCGCCTCTGCGTTCACGTCAGCCGCGGCCGCTCTGCCTTCCGCGTCCCTCGAGCGCACGCTCGACGCCTCGTCCACTTTCAAATCGAAAGACGCTTTTAGATTTTCCAGCTCGCGTACAGCGCCCGCGGCAAGCGCGTGCGTCGCGCGCAGTTTGTCGAGCTCCGCCCGTGACCTCGCCGCGGATGTCACCACCTCCCCGGCGTCAACGCCCATCACAAGCGCCGCTGCGGGGTCCGGGGCCTCGTCGATGTCGTTCAGCATGGACATGAACGCGGTTTCCGCGAAAGTCGCGCGTTTATTCACAGACGCGAGTTCGTGGGTCAGCGCTTTTAACAACGCGTCGGTGTTTTCTACGGTCTTCGCATCACGAGCCACCTCGGCGAGGGCTCGTTTGGAGTCCTCAACTCGAGTCTTACAGTTCGCGATTTGAGACGCGGCGTCTCTCCAATCCGCCCTTTTCGCATCCAGGGCCAGGGTTTGCCAGAACGATGACGTCGTCTTCAGCAACGCGGTTTGCGCCGGGGTCATCGCCGCGGCGTTTAACTTTGCAACTTCGTCCGAATTTCCGTCACCAACGAAAGCCTGCTCCACCGCGTCGTCCAGCTGGTCAAGCGCCGCGTTAACGAAACTGTCCGCCCGGGACGCGAAGGATGACATCTTGCCGATCGCGTCGCCGTGAGATGTCATCGCGCAAACCGACTCAGCACGACCCAGGCGCGCGATCGGTGAGTGATATGGGAATGCGGAAATTCTTATTTCGGATGAATTATTTTTTACAAACACAAACGCGTCGTCGTCTCGCGTGTTCGATTCCCTCGTATCGTCTCGTCTTCTCGACCAGCATTATTCGGGTGCGCCGTTATCGCGCAACCACTGCAGCATCACGGGATCTCCGTTGTGCTCAGCATAACTGAGCGTATCCTTGTTCCACGGACAGCCGTTCGCGCGCGCCCACTGCAGCACATTGAGGTGCCCGCCCAATGCCGCAAAGTAGCACGTAAGCTCGTCCCACGGGCAGCTCTTCGCGCGTGCCCACTGCAGCACCTCGAGATGCCCGCCTCTCGCCGCCGCAGCACACGTCCACCTGTCCCACGGCCAACCGTCCGCGCGCAGCACCGTCAACTCCTCGAGCTGTCTGCTCCTCGCCGCTGCCTGACAAAGGACTGCTTGACGCGACAGGCGACCTCCCCGTTGCAGGCGCTGCACCGCGCTTAAACATCCGAGCGTTACCGCTTCATCCTCACCAAGCTCCGCAAACGCAAGCCCCGTCGCCGCCACCGCGTCGCGCATCTCTCGACTCACCGCTGGGAGCCGTGCGAGGTCGGCGGGATCGTCGAAATTCTCAGATCTGACAACGTGCGTGACGACGATGTCGTTGAGAAGGCCGGGGATGGCGTCGCCCGCGGCGAACGGGTGCGAATCGACAGTGGTATTACCGATCGCGCCACCAGTCATGGCGGTATGCGCTGCGTTGGAGGACATCGTGGAGGGTGTCGTGTGCGCGTCGTTGTGTTTCGAGGCCTCCCAGAAAAGCGTTTTTGTTTCTTTTGGGTAAAGAAATTACAAACACAAATGCATCGTCGTCTCTCGTGTTGGATTCGCTCCAACGTCTCGACCAGTATTATTCGGGTGCGCCGTTATCACGCAACCAATGCAGCATCACGGGATCTCCGTCGATCTGAGCCGCCCAGAACGTCTCCTTGTCCCATGGGCAGCCGTTCGCGCGCAACCACTGCAACATCTCGAGCTCTCCTTCCTGCGCCGCGACCCTGCACGTCTCCTCGCTCCACGGGCACCCGTTCGCGCGCGCCCATTGCAGCACATCGAGGTGTCCGTACTCTGCGGCACGTGAACACGTCTCCTGGTCCCACGGGCACCCGTTTGCGCGCGCCCACTGCAACAGCTCCATGTTCCCAAACCCAGCCGCGCACGCGCACGTTTCTTCGTCCCACGGGCAGCCGTTCTCGTGCGCCCACCGCAGCGCCTCGAGTTCATCAGCCCCCGCCGCCCAGGAGCACGTGTACTCGTCCCACGGGCAGCCGTTCGCGCTTGCCCACTGCAGCACATTGAGGTGCCCGCCGTGCGCCGCGTACCTACACGTCGCCTCGTCCCACGGACAGCGAATTTCGCGCGCCCACTGCAGCACCTCGAGTTGTCCGAACGTCGCCGCGGACGAGCACAGGCTTTCTTCCGCGAGACGACCTCGCCGTTGCAGGCGCTGCAACGCGCTTAAACATCCGAGGTCCATGGCTTCCCACTCATGAAGCTCCTTAAACTGAACCCCCGTCGCTGCCACCGCGTCGCGCATCGCACGACTCACCGCTGGGAGCCGTGCGAGGTCTGCGGGATCGTCGAAATTCTCAGATCTCAAAATGTGCTCGACGACTAGGTGGTCGGGGAGGCGGGGGATGGCCTCACCCGCGGTAGCGTCGAGGCGGCGCTCGCTCTTTTTCTTTCGCGCGCGAGTTTTGCTACCGCCCATTGCGTTCGAAGACCCGCGTGGGAGGTTTCGTGTGCGCGGCGTGTGCGCGTCGTTGTGTTCGAGGCTTCCCAGAAAAGCGTTACGCGGCGAATCGAGGTGACATTTCATTTGCGGTCGAAATTCCTCTAGTCAGCAAACGTGTCCATTCGTTGTCAGTCTCGCGCACACACGTCCCCCGCGCCCGGAGGTCTCCGCGTCGCGAATGTCGCCAGCGACGCTCCCGCTGACGCGCAACGACCAATCATCGCACGCGGAGACGGTGTGTCGCGCCAAACAGGACCGCGCGCGTTCGGACGACCCAAACATTTCCACCCCGAAAACGGAACAGTGCCAATGCGAATGCGTTTCCCAAAAAACTCGCGACGCCGACGCGCGACGCAGGGGTCTTGTACACGTCCGGGACAGCCCCGCATCGCCCGCCCCGGGTGGAGACCCGTCTACTGTCGAGACCGACCTACTCCTCGCGCGACGCACGCAGGTCAAGTCCCTCACGACGCATCTCCAGGTGCGTCAGACGAGCCACGCCTTAGTGACGCGTCCTACGAACGCGGCAAAAAGCCAATTTTCGAAACGCCAAAAACTGCTGCTGACCAAACTGACCATCCCTTCCCTTTAGATAAAACTCGCCACCCCCGTGTCGCGCCCCGGCAGCCCGAGCCTTCACGGGTCACCGCGCCGGCGCTCGTTTTCGGGCGGCAGCCCCGGAGGAACGTGCGGCTCGTCGTTCCCTTCTGCCAGGATCGAACCAGGGACCGGAACAACCCAATCCCGAAGGCACAACCACCCCGGCGAGCGCCGAGGCGGGCTTTGCCTCCGCCGAAGCGGGAGCGTTTTGAGCGTCCTTTCGCCGTCGCGCGCGTTCGCGGTGGATACGTTCGACGACGGCGAGTCCGCGCGTGACTTGGACGTGGCCCGGGTTTGGTATGAGGCGAGGGCGACGTTGGAAGCAAAGGCGCTTACGCTCGCGAAGGAGACGAGCGATTTGAACGCGAAAGTCGCGACACTGGAGGGTGACAAAAACGAAACCTCGCGGCTTTTGCAGTTGACACGAAACGAGCTTGACAACGAACGCGAAGCGCACGTCGCGACGCGGCGGGCGATGCGGGAGTCTT